>Ga0066855_10000006_pt1 | contig 39348 bp, 38 predicted proteins | sample ETNtaG_14_FD_65604 | JGI IMG/M metagenome (GOLD analysis project Ga0066855, IMG submission 65604) | Marine microbial and viral communities from oxygen minimum zone, Eastern Pacific Ocean - ETNP201406SV73 | ecosystem: Environmental > Aquatic > Marine > Oceanic | place: Pacific Ocean: Eastern...
AATTCGACCCATCCTACGTTGAAAAAATTAAGGCCAAGGCAATCAAATTATACAACATTAAACCTGAAAACTGTCAACATTTAGTCTTTACAAACACAATAGATAACAAAGCCTACAACCCAAAAAAGGATAAGATTAATTTACTATATAAAAATGGTGACATTATTGACATTGCAGAAGCTGCAGACCAATTAAATATATCTGTTTTAGCACAAACTGTCACAAAACACTTTCTGTGTTATCCAAAAAATTGTGTAGTCTAGAAAATTTGTATTTTAGCAACTTATGAAATTTACAGCAAATCAAATAGCAGAAATGCTAAATGGCGTGATTGATGGCGACCCGAATGTTATACTTAATCAACTTACTAAAATAGAAGAAGGATGTACACATTCCCTATCTTTTCTATCAAATCCAAAGTACAATGAATACTTATATAAAACGAAATCCTCTGCGGTCATTGTAAATAAAAGTTTTGTTCCGGAGAAAAAAGTTAACACAACACTAATCAAAGTTGAAGATGCTTATGCTGCTTTTGCTCAACTCCTTCGCATCGTAGATGATATGCAAAAGAAAAAAGTAGGGATTGAACAACCATGTTCCATCGACGAAACTGCGGCAATTGGTGAAAATGCCTACATAGGTGCTTTCGCTTATATTGGCAAAAATGTTCGAATAGGAAACAACGTAAAAATTTATCCGCAATGTTATATCGGAGACCATGTGAAAATTGATGATAATTGTACGCTTTATTCTGGAGTAAAAGTATATCACAATTGCGAGGTCGAAAAAAATAGTACGATACATGCAGGAGTAATTATAGGGGCCGATGGATTTGGATTTGCTCCTAACACCGGAAACTCATATGACAAAATCCCTCAAATTGGAAATGTACACATTAAAGAGGGTGTGGAAATTGGGGCAAACACTTGTATTGACAGAGCCACTATGGGCTCCACAACAATTCAAAAAGGCGTAAAACTTGACAACATGATCCAAATAGCACACAATGTGGAAATTGGGGAAAATACTGTTATTGCTTCACATACTGCAATCGCAGGATCAAGTAAAATCGGTGAAAATTGCATGATTGGTGGACAAGTTGCCATAGCAGGACATCTAACGATAGCAAACAACGTTAAAATTGCCGGCAAAACAGGTATAGCAAAAGACGTAAAAGAGGATGGTGAAATTTTACAAGGACCACTTGCTTTTAATTTAAAAGACTTCCAACGTTCATACATTTACTTTCGCCAATTACCAAAATGGGCCAAAAGAATTGATGAATTAGAAAAACAGCTTACCAAAAAATAAATGGAACAACAACATAGTATAAAGAATGAAATAAGCATCAGTGGTATAGGCTTACATACTGGGAATGAGGCAACTCTAACCTTTAGACCGGCCCCTATAGATCATGGAATCTGTTTTAAACGAATAGACCTTGAAGGGCAACCTATTATTGAGGCAGATGCAAGATACGTTACCGAAACTGACAGAGGGACTACCCTCAACAAAAAAGGAATTAAACTCCAAACCATAGAACATGTTCTGGCTGCATGTGCAGGTTTAAAAATAGACAACCTGTTAATTGAACTCAATGGAGAAGAACCACCTATTTTAGATGGTAGCTCCATAGAATTTGTTAAATGCTTAAAAAAGGCAATCCCTCAGGCACAAAATGCCATTCGAAAGTACTTTGTAATTACAGAAGAAATAAATTACGAAGACCCAGAAACAGGGAGTAGAATTCAAGCTTTACCGGCTGATGAATATAGTGTTACTGTCACAATTGATTACCATTCCAAAGTTTTAGGAAATCAAAAAGCCGAGCTTAAAACCATCGATCAGTTCGAGACCGAATTTGCAGATGCACGAACTTTTTGCTTTTTACATGAACTCGAATTACTTTTACAACATGGTCTCATAAAAGGTGGCGATCTAAGTAATGCGATCGTTTATGTAGAAAAAGTTGTGGAGGAAAAAGAACTCGAAAGACTTGCTACGCTATTCAACAAAGAAACTATAGGTGTTTGTAAAGACGGCTACCTAAACAACTTAGCCCTTCACTACCCAAACGAAGCGGCAAGACATAAACTACTCGACGTTATTGGAGACTTAATGCTCATTGGCACTCCAATAAAAGGAAAAATTATTGCTCACAAATCTGGTCATGGACCAAATACAACATTTGCAAAGATTATGAAAGAAGTAATAAAAAAACAGAAAAATCAGCCTCCACATTACGACCCAAATGTGGTGCCTGTTATGGATATCCATCAAATTATGGATACACTTCCACATCGTCCGCCATTCTTATTGGTAGACAAAATCCTTGAACTAAGTGACAGCAGGGTTATCGGTTTAAAAAATGTAACCATGAATGAGGATTTTTTCAACGGACATTTTCCGGGAGCACCGGTAATGCCCGGGGTACTTCAAGTTGAAGCTATGGCACAAGTTGGAGGTATTCTTGTTTTAAACACGGTTCCCGACCCGGAAAACTACTTAACTTACTTTATGAAAATTGATAAAGTAAAGTTTAAACACAAAGTTCTACCCGGAGATACTTTAATCTTTGAGCTAGAGTTAGTCAGCCCAATTAGAAGAGGCATATGCCATATGTATGGCCGTGCTTTTGTTGGCACTAAGATTGTCATGGAAGGAGAAATGATGGCTCAAATTGCTAAAAAAAACTAAGATGAATCAACCCCTTGCTTACATACACCCCGAAGCTAAAATTGCACAAAACGTAGTCATCGAACCTTTTACCACCATCAACAAAAATGTTGAAATTGGAGAAGGCACTTGGATTGGCTCAAGCGTAACCATTATGGAAGGTGCTCGCATAGGTAAAAATTGTAGGATTTTTCCGGGTGCTGTAATTTCGGCTATACCTCAGGATCTAAAATTTGGTGGTGAAGACAGCCTGGTAATTATCGGCGACAATACAACCATAAGAGAATGTGTTACCATCAATAGAGGAACAAATGCCTCAGGAAAAACTGTTGTTGGTAATAACTGCCTATTAATGGCGTATTCTCATGTGGCACACGACTGCCTCATTGGAGATTACTGCATCATCGTAAACAATGTTGCTATTGGCGGACATGTAACTCTTGGTGATTATGCCATACTCGGTGGCCTTTCTGCAGTTCATCAATTTGTAACAATTGGGGCACATGCTATGGTCTCTGGTGGAGCATTGGTACGTAAAGACATCCCACCATATGTAAAGGCAGCTAAAGAACCCGTATCATTTATAGGAATTAATTCTATAGGACTTCGTAGACGTGGTTTTACTCCTGAAAAAATTTCCGAAATTCAAAATATCTACCGTCAATTATTCCAAACAGAGAATAACATTTCTCAGGCACTGGAAGTTATAGATACTGATTTCCCTGCAAGCAAAGAAAGAGATGAAATTACAAGCTTTATTCGTTCTTCACAACGAGGTATCATGAAAGGTTATTCTTCCAAATAAGTGTCTTTAAACCTTATAAATATTGCTAAAAAGTTTAAAAAAGACTGGATATTTCGAAATGTTAATTATCAATTTGAAATCCCGGGAACTTATGTCATAAAAGGATCCAACGGCTCAGGTAAATCCACTTTACTAAAACTTATTTCCAGCTATTTAAGTGCAAGTGAAGGATCGCAAGAGCTTAACCTCAACTCTAAAGACATATCCATTGAAAACTGGTCTAAACACATTGCTTACGCAGCACCCTATTTCGAATTAATTGAGGATATGTATCTTGATGAGTTTGTTGAATTTTACATCAAATTCAAACCTTTAAGAAATGGCATCTCTAAAAACGATTTAATTAAAATCGCTTATTTGGAAGCATCAAGAGATAAACAAATAAAAAACTTTTCTTCAGGAATGAAACAAAGATTAAAATTAGCACTTGCCTGGCTGAGCGATGTGTCAATTATACTTTTAGACGAACCTGTATCTAACCTCGATAAAAAAGGAATTGAATGGTATAAAAATCTGGCGACAAAATATGCTGAAGACAAACTAGTCATCGTATGTTCAAATAACATTCCTGACGAATTCTTTTTCTGTGAACACAGCCTTAATATTGAAGACTTTATTAAGGGTTCCAACTCATAAAAAATTAATACCTTGAAGTCCTAAACCCAAGACCATGGCAAGTACATCAGATATCAAAAATGGATTGTGTATCAAACACAATCACGACTTATTTAAAATCATCGAATTTCTTCACGTAAAACCCGGGAAAGGACCGGCTTTCGTTCGAACAAAATTGAGAAGCTTAACAAGCGGAAAAGTGTTAGATAACACCTTCCCTTCAGGAGCTAAAATAGAGGCTGTAAGGGTGGAAACCAGGAAGTATCAGTATTTATACGCTGAAGATAGTGGCTTTCACTTTATGAATACAGATACATTCGAGCAGATCTTCTTAGAGAAAACCATAGTTGGCGGTTACGAATTTATGAAAGAAGGTGAAATCGTTGAAGTGGTATTTGATGCAGACGAAGAAAACCCACTTACATGTGATGTGCCATCATCCGTAATTTTAGAAGTTACTTATACCGAACCGGGTGAAAAAGGAAATACAGCTACAAATGCTACAAAACCTGCCACAGTAGAAACAGGCGCAAATGTAAACGTACCGCTGTTCATCAACGAAGGTGATAAAATTAAAATTGACACCGTAAAAGGTGCTTATCAAGAGCGGGTGAAATCTTAAATTGATATAGAATTCATAAAAAAAGAGGGCTTCATAAAGTCCTCTTTTTTTATGCTTCAATTTTTCTTTGTGAATGCTTTAAATCTAACACAACAACAATGGCCACAAATGCCCATATAGGAACAGATGCTTTATCCATATTGAGGAAATTATTTAAGACCGCATGTGTAAAATAAGTCACTAAGCCTAAAATACACGCCATCAACATCCATTGCTCTTGTTTGTCATCCAATTTATGATACAACACAATGGCCTTGGTGAAAATTGTTGCAATAAGAATTAAAAAAATAAGCAAACCCGGCCAACCCGATTCTGCTAAAGCACTTAAATATTCACTATGGGCATTACCCATATTACCTGCATTAGTACTAATTATGGTCTTCTCATAATAATTTTGATACGGTGCATAATTAAACTGATAAGTTCCTGCACCCCATCCCAAATGGGGTCGTTCTTCAAAAAGTCGAAGGGCAGACTTCCACCTGTTTATTCGCTCTAAATTCGAAGCATCAGTGCTTACATTAGACATGGATTCTATGTGCTCGGTAAAACTATCTGAAGAATCCTGACTATTCTTCTCGAGCGCCATTAAAATATCAGTTTGAAATATTAAAACAAAGCCTATAAAAAAGGTAGCTAGAGTAAGTAATAGTGAAAAACGAATCCTGAGTTTCATAACGACATACACACAGATTGCAGCGATAAGGCTTAACCATGCCGCCCTTGTATAAGATAAAACTATGGCAACTATCAACAAAATCAGAACAGAAGTAAATAACAACTTCAGATTCCCTTTAGTCATCCATTTTCGCATATAAAAAGCAAATGGTAATAAAAGCGCTAAAGCCATCCCATAAGAGGTGTGATCTTTAAAAAATGGAGACATGACCCAATGTGCTGCTTCGTGCTCAAAGCCTTTTGTTGCATGATGAATAATTGTGTATACGACGACGACAGAAAGCCCTGCCAAATAGGCTTTCACAAAACGATGCACATTTGACTTGTCCTGAAACCAGGCAAAACCCAAAACATAAAAACTACTGATAAACCACAACCTTGTGATAAATAATTTAAGCGAAACCAAAGGCATTGAACTGCTAATAGCTGTTAGTAAAAGCCAAAATAAATAAACTCCAACAAGAATAGAAACAGGGTGTTTGTACAGACCTTTAAAAAGCTCCTTATCACTAAACATCTTTACCCAGGCAATAATCATCAGTCCAAAAAGTAGGGGCTCAGTAGGCAATGCCATTTCCACTCCAATGGGATTGTAAATACCCAACTCCTTTAAACTGGTAGACAAAGGAGTTAAGAAGGCCACTAAAGTCAACAATAAATCAACTCTCAAAACGGCCATGGCTATGACAGCAATCAAAAAGGGAATAAAAAGTCCCCAATACTTTTCTTCAGCAATTAGATAGGAATTTGCAACAACAAAAAGAAGAATTACTACAGAGACAATATATAAGCTGTACTTCTTAAGCAAGGTTCGCGGATGATAGAGTCTGACGAATATATAAAAGCACTAAAGTCATTACAAATGTTGCCATACCGGACAATACAACAATAAGCCACCTTATCGGGTAAGCTTTCTTATCAGCAGGAACGGCTCTATTGATCACAAACCGATTCGTAAGCTCTGCATCAAGCTCAACACGAATATTTTCTTTTTCAAGTCTGATCGTTTCCAACTGCTCTTGCACAAGCTCTAGCTCTTCAAACAATCGATAATAAGCCCCTCCGTATTGAGCCAGGTTACTGAATTCTTTCTTTAATGCCCGCGCACCTGCGGTATTTCCTTTCGACAATGCCTGCGCATAGTACTCTGTTAACCTTTCAGCCTGTAATGAAACATCAAGTACTCCATGAGAACGCAAAACTTCTAACGAATCGTGAATAAAAAATAATCGAGTGGACAACTCTTCATCTCTACGTTCCAAAATAACCACCGCTTGCTCTGCACGTTCCTTTTTTACACGCTTCACGACCACATCAATCAAATCAACCACGCGATTAGACATATCGGCTGCAAGCTTAGGGTCTTCATCCAAAACTTCAATTTTAATTGACATTAACTCGGTACGTTTAAAACTAAAATGCTCATCAAAAGCCAAATACATCCATGTGTTAGCGTGTTCTGCCTCTGGATTTATTTCGTAATGTTCAAACAAATTGTACTCCTCAATAATGCGATTTTGCATTTCATCAGAATTTAATATCTGAAGTAGCCGCTCCGCTTCCAACTCTTCTCCAAACTCTAAAACATCCTTACGATACGGATTATGCTCAACCAGTAATGCCTGAGAAATAGAATTTGTTGTTGTTGGATAAATAACTGCCGTAGATTTAAACTTAGGAGTTATAATAATCGGTGATGAAACTATCGCTCCTAAAACAGAAGCTATTAATGTGAAAACCACTAATGGTTTTCGCCACTTGTATAAATCTAAAATGATGTTTCCGGAATTAGACAGGGATTCTTTTCTCATCTTTCTTTTCATTTAATTTCAACCAAATATACAAACTAATCAACAGCTTGCCATCTTGACAAATCAACGTCTAATAAGCACTCTAAATTTTGTATCTCATTTTTAAAATAAGCATCTAAATAAGATTTTTCCTCAAGAGTCATTTTTGGTTTTTTTAATCTTTTAACGTTTCTATCAAGCATATTATTTCTCCACTTTACAATTCGGATAAATAATTTACTGCGTTTCACTTTTTCTAACATTACACTTAAAAAAGATCGCTCTATTTTTTGCTTCGCTAAAGACGGGATTCTAATTAACGAATCAATAATATTGAAATTAACCTGTTTACTTTCATTTACTGAAGCATAGTCCGGATTAAAATTTACATCTCTAAGATTGATATCTGTATAAAGTTGTTTTGAAAACTCATGTTGGGTTTTTAAAACTTCATCTAAAAAGTAAATATGGATTTTATCCTTGTCAAAAATGCTAAAATAACGCTCTAATTGCCCACTAAAACAAGCACTTTCCAACAAATACGGATGCTTCCTTAAAGCCTCGAGAAAGGGCAAAGACGAATCAATACTCCTATTAAAAGATTGCTCATATAAATAATGTGAATAAACAACTTGCCTGGGATCCCTAAGCATAATTAGAATATGCACATTTGGGAACGCTTCTTTGATTCTTCGAGGACTCTCAACATCAAATAGATACTGCGGAGACACTTCACCTTTTACTTTTTCTGTTTTTGGCCAAAACTTCAAATAATACTCCTGACCATATGAAGATGATACATTCTTAGTGCCATCAAAATTACAGGCATTGAAAAAGGCAATTTCCTTTCTGGATGACATACAAACTTCCGGATGTTGCTGTAACAATGATGCCATCCATGAAGACCCACTTTTCACCGCCCCTACACCAATAAAACTTATTTCGCTAATCATCTTTTATTTTTAATGAAAAGGGATTTGGGAACATCAAGAACCCATGGTGTTTGTGCACAAAATAAATCCCCAAAGAATTCCAATATATCAAACATATCGCGCTGGCTAGAGCTGCTCCTTCAATTCCTATCCACCCACTTGACGCATCAAACAATGGAATTAAATAATAATTAAGACCAATATTTAATATTGCTGCCGACACTATAATTTTACTCACCAATTTTTCATACCCGGTCATATTTAAAAAATTTAACACCGAGCCGGATAAAGCATTATACAACTGTCCTATAGCCAATATGTACACACATTTTTTTGCTATTGTAAAAGAGGCCCCATATAATGACAACAACCATTCTGCCGAAAAAATCAGCAGAATAAATACAGGTATGGAAGACCAAAAATTCAACTTCACCGACTGCATAGCCAGTTTCCGCAATTTAGGCTTATCGTTAGCCGTAAAAAGTTCTGAAAATTTAGGTGCTGCAATAGAATTAACAGCAAACAAACTCAACGAAATTATAAGCCCGAATTTAAACGCAACAAAATAAACACCCACTTGATCTTCCGATAAAAACCTACCTAAAAGTATGTTATCCGTCCAGCTCAAAACTAAAAACATGGAACTGGTTAGCATCATAGGTAAAGATATTTTTATTAACCTTTTATAATTATCACGACCACTTTCGGAATCAACAAATTCTTTATGTATCAATAAAGCCGACCATAAATACATGATTAATGAAGCTCCGAGTAAAGCATAAAAGGGAAGATAGTTTGTTGGTTCAAAGAAAAAAATTCCGACTAAAAGAAAAAATGACATGAATAGCAGTAAAGACCCTACTTGCAAATAAGAAAAAGCTTTCATCTTTTTCATCCCTCTAAGGGTGTCTGCATTTACCTTTATCAAGGCATAAGGCACTATGGCACAAGACACTATTTTAATTGACCTTACGAGCAAATCATTCTCAAACCAATTTGCCACCAATTGTGCAGATTGATAAACTAAAACAGATAACACGGCACTTACAACAATAATCAATCTGATACTTTTCCTGTAAGCATCTTTTGCCTGTCCTGTTTTATTATTAAAACGTAGATCTGAAACAACTTTAACCAAAGCTTCATCCAAGCCTAATCTTGAGACTACCACAACCAGACTTAAAATCGTAAAAGACAGAGAATACACGCCCAACAATTCTTCTCCAAAGTACTGAGTAATGATGTAACTGAGTACATACCCCGAAAATAAACCTAAAACCCGAAAGAAAAAGACAACCGCACTACCCGAAAGAAGTTCCTTGAGTTGCATGTCTTTTGTAAGTTTACTCTTTAGCTTTTCGAGCATTAATATTAGGGTTTCAGAATATAACGGCAAAAATCTCATTTTAATTTGATCTCTTCAAAGGTAATTACTTTTTTATCGATTAATTACATTCAGTCTAAAAGCATATCTTCGCTTTTATGAGAATTGCGGTTAACACACGTCTCCTGTTAAAAGATAAGCTTGAAGGCATAGGATGGTACACCTTTGAAACGCTATCAAGAATAGTGAAAGCACATCCGGAACACGAGTTTTACTTTTTATTTGACAGACCTTATTCCAAGGAATTTATCTTTGAAAAAAACGTTCATGCCGTGGTCGCTAACCCTCCGACAAGACACCCGATTTTATGGTACATTTGGTTTGAACTACGCATACCAAAAGTTCTTAAGCAACTCAAAGCTGATGTATTTCTTTCTCCTGATGGGTTTTTATCCCTTGCCAGCGACATTCCTTCAATCGCTGTCATTCACGACATAAACTTTAAACATCATCCCAAAGATCTAAAATACAATCATCGTAAATTTTACAATCATTTTTTTAAAAAATATGCCCAAAAAGCCACTCGGATAGTTACCGTTTCAAATTATTCAAAAAAGGATATCTGCAACACATATCATATCGAAGAATCAAAAATAGACGTCAGCTTAAATGGTGTGAACTCAAACTTCCACCCCATAGGCTTACATAAACAAATTGCTGTTCGAAAAAAATACAGCGAAGGCAAAGACTATTTCTTATTTGTAGGAGCCCTTCACCCAAGAAAAAATATTTCAAGACTTTTACTGGCATTTGATCAATTTAAATCCTCCACCAAATCAAGCAACAAACTTCTTATTGTTGGAGCTAAAATGTGGTGGAATAAGGATCTTAAAACCAGCTTCGAAAATCTACAACACAAAAAAGACGTTATTTTCACCGGAAGAAAAAGCCCTAAGGAGCTCAACCAACTTTACGCTTCAGCACTTGCTTTTTGTTTTGTCCCTTATTTCGAAGGTTTTGGTATTCCGATCATTGAGGCGATGAAGTGCGCTTGTCCGGTGATCACTTCAAACTGCACGGCGATGCCCGAAGTAGCAGGCGATGCCGCTTTTCTGGTTAACCCGTTCGAAATAAACGAAATAACAAATGCCATGATCACACTAAATGCGAATAGTGAATTAAGATCCGAACTTTCTGCAAGGGGACAAATCCATTCTCAACACTTTAATTGGAATACTACGGCCAATGCTTTATGGAAAAGTGTAGAAAAAGTACTTGAGGATTGTTAGCATCTTTTCTAAATAAAAACAGAATTGAGGTGGGCTGCGACGAAGCAGGCAGAGGTTGTCTTGCCGGCCCTGTTGTTGCGGCGGCTGTAATTTTACCTAAAGACTTTAAACACCCGATGCTAAACGACTCAAAACAACTAAGCGAAAAAAAGAGAATTCAACTAAGAACAGTAATCAAAGAACAGGCATTGGCTTATGCGGTTGGGATTGTAGACCATAAAGAAATTGATGAGATCAATATTTTAAATGCTTCTTTTTTGGCAATGCACCGAGCCCTGGATCAGATCCAAAAACCTTTCGACAGTATTTTAGTAGATGGAAATCGATTTAAAAAATACGGGGAAACAGAGCATCACTGCATTATCAAAGGTGATGGAAAATATTTAAACATCGCAGCTGCCTCTGTCTTAGCAAAAACTTACCGGGATGATATTATGGAAAAACTCCACGAGGAACACCCGCAATATCTATGGAAAAAAAATAAAGGCTATCCTACCCAAGCACATAGAGCAGCCATTAAAGAATTTGGGGTAAACTCAAATCACCGACGAAGCTTTAGACTACTTCCCGAACAATTAAGCCTAGACTTTTAATAATATTCCTATTTTTGAGATGCTTAAAATAAAACTATGCAAAGGGTATTTCTACTACTTATCATTATTACATTTTTTGCCTGTCAACAAGAGGCGCAAGAAAAAAGTGATTCCATACACGCCATTCCTGTAGACGCAGCATTAATTCTTGAAACCAATGATCTGTCTAAAAGTTTAAAAGAACTTTCCCGGAGTGCTCCCTGGAAACTTTTGAGTGCTGAAACTTCTTTAGGGACTAATCAAGAAACACTATTGAGCATAGACTCTAGCCTTGCTTCTTATGCTTCGCACATAACAAGTATAAATCCATTATTCATATCGATGCATTTAACAGGTGCACAATCATTCAACTGGCTCGCAATAAGTGCTACAGAAGATCAGGAACAAAAATTACAATTACTCGAAATAGGTTTAAAAAGTTTTTCCGACACGAAAGAACACCCCTACAGTAATGCCACCATCATAGAAGTTCATATTGAAACCAATCGAGTATTCTATTCCATCCACAAAGGTCTGTTATTGGTCAGTCCGGAAAAAATACTCATTGAAGATGCAATCAGGCAATTAAAAACATCTAATAACCTAAGCGCTGACAGATCTTTTCAAAGCATTTACAATTCATCCAACAAAAAAGAAGACTTCAATCTGTTTATCAACTGTAAAAATTTCGATAAAATCAGTACCGTCCTTCTTAAACAAACCTCAAACACACAAGCACAAGCAGAATGGTTTCAATGGGATGTAGATTTGCTTGAAAACGGCATCCTCCTAAGTGGTATCAGTCTAAGTCACGATTCTCTAGCTCAGGAGCTGACTTTTTTTGAAGGTAACGACGGACATGCTTTAATTGCTCCCTCAGTACTGCCAAAAAACACGGCACTCTTCACCAGCAAATCTTTCGAAAACTTCAAACAATACCAACGCAAACAAATGAATGGTCTGGTGCAAAATCATCAAAAAAATAATTACGATAAAAAACTGACCTCATTAAAACAAGAGCATAAAAATGAATTTGAATCTTGGGTCGACAGTGAGATTACCTGGTTTTTAGCAGAAAATAGCAACAAACTAAATTCGGGTTTGGTGATCCACATAGCAAATAGTGCCGATGTAGAGAATTACATAAATGCTCAGGCAGATTCCATTTTTGAATACAGACAGGAAAAAGTATTTAAATGGGAGCAGCTGAAACACTTTGCTAATTTATGTAACTCCAATAAACCCGGTAATTTTGAATATGCCTGTATTCTCAAAGAACAACTTGTGTTAACAGAGGATCCGGCCTTACTTAATAATTTAATTAACGACTTTAAGGCAGACCGGTCTTTAGAAAATTCTCAAGAGCTCCAAAACTGTATGGAAGAGCTCAATCATAGTTCAAACTATGTGATTTATGTTCAAAACCCATCGGCAATACAGCTTGCTAATCATTACCTACAAAAAGATTTGGCGGGTTTTATGAACCAATATGCTGAAGCTTTACATCCATTCAGAGCATTTGCCATTCAATTTACTGCCGATGGTTCTAATTGTTACTCAAACGCATATTTACATTTCGACCCATCTCAGGCAGATCAAACCAGAGCCATTTGGGCCAAACAATTAGAAGCACCTGTTCTATCGGAAATTAGCCTGGTAAAAAATCATTACAACCAAAAAAAGGAGATTGTTGTTCAGGATAAAAACCTGAACCTCTACTTAATTTCTACGGATGGGGAAATTCTTTGGAAAAGAAAATTAGAAGAGGCTGTTATCGGACCTTTTAAGCAAATAGATCTGTTTAAAAACAAAAAACTACAACTCTTATTTAACACGAAGAACAAACTATTTTTAATTGATAGAAAAGGGAGAGATGTTGGAGCTTATCCAATTAAATTAAAACATAACACAGAGCTTCCTCTGGCACTTTTCGACTACGAAAAGAATCGGAATTACCGCATACTTCTTTCTTGTGGCAAACATCATTACATGTACGATAAGCATGGAAAAGTAATAAGTGGATGGAAGTTAAAACAGACAAAAAGCAATGCCATTCATCCTGCCGAACACTTTGTTGTCGCCAGAAAAGACTACATACTTTTAGCAGAAGAAAACGGAACACTGAACATTTTAAACCGACGTGGTGAAAAACGTATTAAGGTTAAAGAAAAAATTGACTTCTCTCACAACAAACTTCAGGTGGTAAAAGGCAAAAATATGGCAGAAACCAGAATTGTAACGATTGACAAAAATGGTGTACAACAAAACATTCTTTTTGACGGAACCATTGACAACAGCATCCAATTTGAATTTGATGAAACCATTCAATACAGCTACACAAACCAACACCACATCCTTATTGAGGGTGAAAATTTAAAAGTAAATGGTCCTCAAATGAACCTTCTTTACGCTTTCGATAATGAACATCTAAGTGAGGCAAAACTTTACAAAGTTAAGGAGCAACACTATTTAAGTATCACAGACACCAAAACATCTCAAGCCTATCTTTTTAGAGCACCAAACGATCTGGTAGAAGGCTTTCCTATTTACGGAAAAACATGTGGAATCGTTGAAGATACAGATCTTGATGGCAAACTCAACTTTATCGCAGCAGGAGAATCAGGCATCATCTACAACTATGCAGCAGAATAATTTTTAGGCTTTCGTTTTCTTAAAAACAATTTCTGTCCAAGCTGAACTTTTTGTCCGGTTTCAAACCTGTTCTTAAATCGAAGTTTTACCAGTTGAACTCCATAAGTTTGAGAGATACTGTGGAGGTTTTCGCCTTCTTTAACAATGTGGAACTCCGATGTAGATTTAGATTTTTTAATCTCTAAATAAACCCGCTCACCTTGGTGTAATTTCTCATCGGTTTGCATGTCATTAAACGCTAACAATTCCCACAACCACAAACTTTGCTCGGTAGCAATAAGATCGTATGTGTCGCCTGTTTCTGCCAATACATATTTTAAACCATTTTCACTTTTAAAAATTTCTTTTCGATCTCTGCGCTTCGGCTTTTTCACTTTTCTCTTTCCGGATTTTGAAGCTTTATCATACTGAGCCAATTCATAACGTTCAATTAAATTGATCAGTTTATCTGCATATTCCGGATGCGTGGCATAACCCGCTTTTTTTAGACCTCTTGCCCAGGATTTGTAGTCCGTCATTTTGTAATCAAATAGAAAAGCATAGCGGTCTCTGTTCTTCAAAAATGCGGAATGGTCTCTGTAAGAATCAGCTACTTTCTTGTACTTTCTAAAGCATTCATTTTCCGCATCATCGTCGTGGTGCACTTTTTTTCCGGTCCAATCCTTATGACACTTGATCCCAAAATGATTTTTTGACCTTCTCGACAAAGTTGAATTCCCATTTCCGGATTCTAAAATTCCCTGAGCCAAAGTGATGCTGGCGGGAATTCCATAGGAATGCATTTCATCAATAGCAATTTGGTGATACTTACGAATGTAATTCTCAGAAGTAGATTTCTGAGCAAAAGCTGAAATAGAAAATAATGCAATAAATAAGTAAATTATTCCTCTCATAAAATCTGTAAGCCTTTATTTTTTAAACGTTCGTTCATCCCTACAATTCCCTGAAGCCCCCCTGTATGAACCACAATGATCGTAGAACCTCTACGAAAATAATCTTTTTCAATTAAGTCCCACAATCCAAACATCATCTTTCCTGTGTAAATCGGATCCAAAGGTATTTTGTGTTTCACCTTAAACCTGTTTACAAAGTCGATTAAATTTTCATTCACCTTAGCATAACCCCCAAAATGATAATCCAAATTTAAGGACCACTGCGAATTCCTTACATATTTATCGATCTCCTCAGCAAGAAACCCGGCTCCTTTCAGGGCAGGAAAGCCAATTGCCTTTTGATGAGGTTTCAAACTATTAATAAGTCCGGAAATGGTCCCTCCTGTTCCACAAGCACAACAAACCACATCAAAATCAAGCTCAATATCTGCAAGAATTTCTTCACATCCTTGTACTGCCAATTCATTCGTTCCACCTTCCGGGATCAAATAATAATCCTGAATATCTGATAAATATTTTTCCTGAAACTCTCTAGAGCTCTTTTCGCGATAAGCACTTCGATTCACGTATCGGAATTCCATTCCACAGGCACTCGCATAATGTAGTGTTGAATTTAAAGGCAAGTATTCCTCCCCCCGGATTACGCCGATTGTTTTAAACCCAAATTCTTTTCCGGCAGCAGCAGTGGCAGCAATATGATTTGAAAAAGCACCCCCAAAAGTTACCAGCGTTGAAAATTGTTGCGCTTTAGCGTATTGCAAATTGTAAACTAATTTTCGCCACTTGTTTCCTGAGATTTTTTCATGGATCAGATCCTCACGCTTTACAAAAACATGTAAAGACTTCTCTTCTAAGAACGGATCCCTTATTTCTTGTAATGGAACTTTAACAGGCAAATACATCGGCCAAAGATACAAGGGAAAATCGTAAATTGGGCAACTATGGAATCAGATAGCTTTTCTCAATTTCGAAATTTAGACCCGGAAGATTATTATCATTCCGAAGAAGGATACATTATTTACACAGAAAAGTATCATCTAAAAAGAGGTTATTGTTGCGAGAATAGTTGCAAACACTGCCCTTATGAGTTTAATAAGAATAAAATTTCTACAAAAAAAAGACCTTGATAACTTTGGAAAAGTCTCATGAACAATTAATTAACTCAACCTATTAACAAATCTGAATTTTTAAATGTCTCTTTGTTCTCTCATTTATTTTCAGTAAATTGTACTCTGTTAAATAATGAGATTTCAACGTAAACTCGAAGCCCAAAATAATTAATAATTAAAATCATTTTACATGCCCGCAGGTTATTTAAAAATTATTTACTCAGGTTCTTTTGTTAATGCACAATTTATCGCCGACGTCCTTCAGGAAAAAGAGATACAATGTGTAATTAGAGACGATTTCCATAACAGTATGATGGCCGGATGGGTTAATCCGGGTTCAGAAAATTCTGTTCGGGTAATGGTTACAAAAGAAGACCTTTCCGAAGCATTGCAAGCCATAAAAAATGCAAAAAAACCATCCTAGTCCATTAGCGTTTGTTTAAGGGCCCAAGGTAAATTGTTTCATCACCCCTCACAGGGAAGGGATGTTGATGCAAAAAAAAGCCGTCTCATTACGGAGACGGCGTGGGTTTTTATTGCTAAAATATTCCTACAAAAGGGTCTTGGCTTTCTCCAAAGCATTCTGCAAACCACTAGGGTTTTTACCCCCTGCTGTAGCAAAAAAGGCCTGACCACCGCCACCACCTTGAATTTCTTTAGCGATCTCTCGTATCATCTGACCGGCATTTAATCCCTTACTATCAATAAGATCTTCAGAAATAGCCACACTTAAATTAGCCTTACCATTATGCTCAGCCCCCAAAACCATCAATAGATTGCCCAATTCTTTCTTACACGCAAAAGAAAGGTCTTTCATCGCTCCGGGTTCCAGATCAACAATGGCACTAATAAAGTTAACACCATTAATTTCTGTCGCTGACTTTATTAAGTCAGATTTCAAACCTTTCGCCTTTTCTGCAACGAGTAGGCTTAATTTCTTTTCAAGCTCCGTTTTTTCCTTTATCAGACTTTCTACACCTTTTACAGGATCATTTGCATTCTTTAATAAAGAACGAAGTTCATTTAAGGTTTCTTCTTGTTTTTTGTAGTAATCGAATGCTTTCTCAGAAGTTATGGCCTCAATACGTCTTATCCCTGCCGCAACACCGGCTTCGGATGTGATTTTAATCACCCCTATCTGACCTGTAGATGCTACATGACATCCACCACAAAGTTCTACAGAGCTTCCAAACTGAATGACGCGAACAGCATCACCATATTTTTCTCCAAAAAGCATCATAGCTCCCATCTGCTCTGCCTCACTCATTGGAATAGCACGCTTTTCATTTAAAGCAATATTCTCACGTATTTTAGCATTCACAATATCTTCTACCTGCTGAAGCTCTTCATCAGTCATTTTAGAGAAATGCGAAAAGTCGAAACGCAGGTATTGATCGTTTACCAAAGAACCTTTTTGTTCTACATGCGTACCTAAAACAGCTCTTAAAGCTTCGTGTAATAGATGCGTTGAAGAATGATTATTCTCTGTTAGCAACCTTTTATGTGCGTCAACCTCTGCTACAAACTCATCCGATGGATCTTCAGGCAATTCTGTAGTAAAGTGAACAATAAGATTGTTCTCCTTTTTGGTATTAAAAATTGGAATACGCTTGCCATTAGAACTAATGGTTCCCTTATCTCCTACCTGACCACCACCTTCGGCATAAAAAGGTGTTTTATCAAATACCAATTGGTAGAATGACTTCCCTTTTTGCTTTACTTTTCTGTACTGACTAATCTTAATATCAGCAGATAATTGATCGTAACCTAAAAACGATGTTTCCGTTTCAAATAAAGTCACCCAATCTTCTGTTTCAACTACTGAAGCAGCACGTGCTCGTTCTTTTTGCTTTTTCATTTCAGCATCAAAACCTTCCATGTCAACTTCTTTTCCATTTTCGGAAAGAATTAAAGCAGTTAAATCAATTGGAAACCCGTAAGTATCATACAACTCAAAAGCTTTCGACCCTTCAATAACAGTTTCTTTTGAAGAATTCATCATGTCATCAATACGCTTCAGACCATTATCTAAAGTACGCATAAATGAATTTTCTTCTTCCTGAATGACTTTCTCAGCAAGCGTTTGTTGTTTTTTAATCTCAGGAAAGAATTCCCCCATTTGATCAACTAAAACGGCTACCAACTGATACATAAACGGACCTTTTACGTTTAAAAAGGTAAATCCGTAACGAACTGCTCTACGTAAAATCCTTCGAATCACGTATCCGGCACCATTATTCGATGGAAGTTGACCATCAGCAACTGCAAAAGCAATCGCTCTTACATGGTCTGAAATAACACGAAGAGCAATATCTGTTTTCTCATCTTTACCATATTCAAAGCCTGTAATTGCACATACTTTCTGAATTAATGGTGTAAAAACATCTGTATCGTAATTGGATTGTTTCCCCTGAAGTGCCATGGCCAAACGCTCAAAGCCCATTCCTGTATCTACATGAGTATTGGGTAGGTTCTCCAAACTTCCGTTAGACCTTCTGTTGTATTGCATGAAAACTAAATTCCACACTTCAACCACTTGTGGATGGTCATAATTTACCAGGGTTCTTGCATCAACGTTTGCTCTGTCTTCATCCGAGCGCAGATCAATATGAATTTCCGAACAAGGACCACAAGGACCTACATCTCCCATTTCCCAGAAATTATCTTTTTTATTTCCGTTTAGGATTCGGTCTTCGGAAATATGAGCTTTCCAACAATCATAAGCCTCCTGATCCTTCTCAAGCTTGTCTTCTTTTGCACCTTCAAAAACCGTAACATACAAACGATCTTTATCGATACCATAAACGTCTGTCAATAGTTCCCAGGCCCAGTCAATCGCTTCTTTTTTAAAATAATCGCCAAAAGACCAATTCCCCAACATTTCAAACATCGTATGATGGTACGTATCATGACCTACCTCATCAAGATCGTTATGTTTACCGGAAACACGCAAACACTTTTGACTGTTTACTACCCGTGCATCTTTAACTTCACTAATTCCCAGGAATAAATCTTTAAACTGATTCATCCCGGCATTGGTAAACATCAAAGTAGGATCATTTTTTATGACAATCGGTGCTGAACTGACAACCGCATGACCTTTGTCTTTAAAAAAATCTAAAAACTTCTGACGTATTTGTTGAGACTTCATATTAGGGGTACTATCTGTGTAATGTATCGTTTTAAACATCTCACTCATTTCCTTTAAAAAAGACCTTAAGCAAGATTTTCTTAAATTGCGCCCGTATTGAGCTAAATGAGAAAAGACAAATTTAGCCAAATTTTACAGCATATGACCAGGGTCAAATATTATTACGACAAGAAAACTTTATCGTACAAAAAAATTGAGCGATCTAAAGTTCAAATGTTTATGCGCGTTCTTTTATTTGTCGCCAGCTCTACCACTGTAGCTCTGGGTTTAGTTATGTTGTTTTTTACTCTTTTTGACTCTCCCAAAGAAAAAGAATTAAAAAGAGAAATAAACAATCTTCTCGTTCAATATGAGCTATTAGAGGATCAAATTTCAAACTCCTCCATAATTTTAGATGAACTTCAAGAAAGAGATGACAATATTTATCGCGTAATTTTTGAAGCAGAACCCATCGATGCCAGCATAAGAAAAGCCGGTTTTGGGGGTGTTAACAGATACAGAAAATACGAAGGGTTTCAACATTCAAAACTCATCAGTGACTTAAACCGAAAAGTCGACCAACTATCTAAATCCATTTATGTACAATCAAAATCTTTTGACGACGTACTCAAAATGGTTCAGAATAAAGAAGAAATGTTAACGCATATCCCTGCCATTCAACCTGTGGCAAATAAGAATTTAAAAAGAATGGCTTCAGGATACGGATATCGCATTCACCCCATTTACAAAACACGTAAAATGCACTGGGGAATGGACTTTTCTGCTCCCAAAGGAACCCCTGTGTACGCAACGGGAAACGGGACTATTGAAAAAGCAAAACGTTCGAAAAGAGGATATGGAAATCAAATACGCATAGATCATGGCTACGGTTACGAAACCTTTTATGCGCATTTAGACAAATTCATCGTTAAAAGAAATCAAAAAGTTCAACGAGGCGATATCATTGGCTATGTTGGTAACTCCGGAACCTCTACAGCTCCTCATCTACACTACGAAATCGTTAAAGATAAAAAAAGGGTAAATCCTGTTAATTACTACTTCAACGATCTGACAGCCGAAGAGTACGACAAAATGTTAGAACTTTCATCTCAGGAAAATCAATCTTTTGATTAAATTAGGGCTATGCCTTTAAGACAAAAACCCATCAAAAAAATCTACTATTCCATAGGGGAAGTTGCTGCCATGTTTGATGTTAACAACTCTTTAATTCGCTTTTGGGAAAAGGAATTTAGTATTATCAAACCAAAAAAGAATAAAAAGGGAAATCGCTATTTTACAGATAAGGACATTGATAATTTTAAGATCATCTTTCATCTGGTTAAAGAAAGAGGCTACACGCTCGATGGGGCCAAAAAAAAGCTTCGCGAAAATAAAGAGGATACCATAAAAAATGTTGAAATTGTTAATCAGCTCAAAGATATCCGTGCCCAACTGGTTGCCATAAGAGAGGTCTTATGAATTCAGTCGCTCTACATTAAGCTTAGATAGTCGGGCCACCAAAGACATTCCTAATTTTTCTATTCTTAAAACTACCTCGTTTTTGGTTTGATAAAGAACAATTCCCTTTGCTCCTTTTAATGCACCTTCTTTAATATTAAGCTTAGACCCGGATTCAAAAGAAACAGTATCAACCAATTCATATTCACCCAAAAAGTTTTGGATTGCCTCAATTTCAATCTGCTTAACCTGAGCCGGCTTGCCTAACCAATAAAGAAATCGAACGACTCCCGGCGTTTGAAGAATTGCCACTTTCTCTGACTCTGTAGCCGGAGATTTAATGAAAATGTAAGATTTAAAAATGGGCTCTTCTACCCATTTTTTTCGATCCGACCATTGTTTCAATATTTTTTGACAAGGGCAATAAGACTCTATGCCTTGCTTAGAAAGTCTTTCAAATACTTTCTTTTCATTCCTAGGCTTTGTGTAAAGTACGCTCCAAATCACTCTGATTATCTATATTAATGGTGAATCATATTCAAAAATAACACTATTTTTGCTTTCAGATTATTATGATCCCTAATTAATTTACACACAATAAAACGATCGAAAATACTAAAAAAATACTCGTTACCGGTGGCGCCGGATACATAGGCACCCACACCATTGTAGCCCTACTAGAAGCAGGATTTGAACCTGTTATTGCAGACAATTTTTCAAATTCAGAACCCTGGATTCTTAACCGACTTTCTGAATTAACAGGGAAAACAATAAAAAATTACACCATTGACTGCACGGATAAAAAAGCTTTAAGGGCTATTTTTATCAAAGAAAATTTACAGGGTGTTATTCATTTTGCAGCTCTCAAGGCCGTTGGCGAATCTGTTGAACAACCTTTAAAATACTACCAAAACAATATTGGCTCTCTTGTCTGCCTAATCGACCTGATGAACGAATTTGGAGTTGAAAATTTAGTTTTCTCTTCCTCTTGTACCGTTTACGGAAAAGCTGACTATTTACCCGTAACAGAAGATCATCCAATAAAACAAGCCGAATCTCCTTATGGCTTCACCAAACAGGTGTGTGAAAATATGATTGCAGATTGCCTCAGGTCAAACAAATTAACTCGGGCAGTAACACTACGCTATTTTAATCCTATTGGCGCACATTCTTCGGGATTAATCGGCGAACTTCCCATTGGCACTCCGAATAATTTAGTGCCATTTATCACACAAACGGCTGCAGGCATAAGAGAACATCTTACCATATTTGGAGACACCTACAATACCGAAGACGGAACCTGTGTTCGCGATTACATTCACGTAATGGATCTTGCTGATGCGCATGTTCGTTCACTACTTACCATGTGTGAAAATGATAGATCGTACACTTTAAACGTAGGTACAGGCAAAGGAAGTTCTGTTTTGGAAGCCATCAAATCTTTTGAAAAAGTAAATCAACTTAAATTGAATTACAAGATTGGTCCTAAACGAGATGGGGACATTGAACAAATTTATGCCGCTACCGATCTGGCTGAAAAAACCCTCAAGTGGAAAGCGAAATATTCTATCGATGATGCCATGAAAGATGCCTGGTGCTGGCAAAAGAACTTAGACAAGAAATAATTAATCATTAGTCATTAACAACACCCCTGTAGTCCTCTCCCCTTCGACTACGCTCAGGGACCAACAACCAACAACTAAAAAATCCCACCTGAAGTGGGATTTTTTTATTGTAATTTAAAGTTAATCGGAACCGTAAAGCTACAAGGAACGGACTTTCCTCTTTGTTTCGCAGCTTGTAATTTTGGAATAGAATTCACCAAACGTATTGCTTCTTGTTTAAGATGCTTATCATCACCTCTTACCACCATGGCTTTGGTGATTTTCCCGGTTTTATCAATCACAAATTGCACAAAAATCTTTTCTGAAATACCCATTTCTTTTGGAATCGCCGGATATTTAAAATTGTTGCGAATATGTTTCATAATTCCTTGTTGAAAACACATGTAACGCTCTTCCTTTGATACATCTTCACAACCGGGAAAAATTGGTTTATCCTCTACAACGGCAAAGTTAAAGACTTCATCCTCTTCTTCTTCCTCTTCTATTTCGATAATCTCTTCTTCGTCAGTATCCGTTTCTTCAATTTCAAGCTCTACCTCAATCTCCACATCATCTTCCACGATTTGAATGACTGGCGGTGGTGGTGGTGGTGGCGGTGGTGGTGGCTTTAACTCTCGTTGAGTAATCGGAATCATCTCCTCATCTTCAAGAGCCAACTCCATTGTTCCCAGATCGGCAGCTGACTTTTCGTAACTCTTCCATTCAAAAGCTAAAAGAGAAGCCGAAATAGCGAGAACCAAACCAATCTGGACAAACACGCCTCTTTTGGTTTCTAAATTCGCTTTTGGATTCTTTTTGATTTCCATTATTCTTTTATTTACACGGTAAAATTAAACATTTAGTAAGGGATTACAAAACACCTTTATTTTTCAATAAGTCTGCAATAGAAAGAGCTACTAATAAACCCAAAGTGTTCGCTAAAACATCCAGCCATTCCCCTTGTCTTCCCAAAATTAAATAATGCTGAATCAGTTCTATGCAAAACCCTGTTACTGTTCCAGTAATCAGAACAAACCTCCATCTTGCAAGGCGAGAATTTGTGCTTTTAGTGTATCCCAGAGTAGATAAAAAAAGTAAAAACGCAAAAATTGCATAAAAAACAAAATGTATCCACTTATCAGAAACATCAATATCCGGAACTTTTGATGAGGGCAATAGGCTAGCTACTGCAATAATTAAAAACCATAATACTGATGGAACAAACGAATACCAAATGCTTCTTTTAAGCACCTACCAGATCTTTGTATTGTTCTGCAGTAAGTAAATCACCTAATTCTGAAGAATCAGAAATAGTTACTTTGATCATCCAACCCGCACCATAAGGATCCGTATTTACCATCTCAGGAGCATCTTCAAGCTCTTCATTAAACGTTTCCACTTCACCGGTAATTGGCATAAACAAATCCGAAACCGTTTTTACAGCTTCAACAGATCCAAAAACAGCATCTTTCGCTACAGTATCCCCTTCAGTATCCACGTCAACATAAACGATGTCACCAAGTTCTTTTTGTGCAAAATCGGTAACACCAATAACTACATGTTCGCCTTCAATACGCACCCATTCATGATCTTTTGTGTATTTTAACTCTTCAGGTATGTTCATCTTTAAATTTTTTTTGTCAAAAATAGTAAAAACCTCATTCCCAAAACAGAACTTAAGCGAGAATTACGTGTTAATGGATAATGGATAATTAACAATGAATAATTGACAATGTCTTGCCGTCACCCTAATCCTGTGAAGGGTGGTCCCTGAGCCTGCCTACCTCAGGCAGGCCTGTCGGGAGTCAATTTGTAATTACCTGATTAATTCATAATTAATTATGAATTAATCAGGTAATTACGTAATCTTATTACACCACTTTTACATCTCTTTAGCCTCCTCCTCTTCGAGAATCCCGACAGGTATCGGATCAGGGAGGCAATAATTTTCAACTTTCAACTTTTTTTAGATATTTAACCCGGAAATTTTTGGTACAATTTATGAGAAACATATTAGTATCTTTGAAATTAATACGATGAAAACACAATATGAAAAAGCAATTAATTTATTTCCTGTTTCTGGTGGCAAATGTGATTTGCCTTGCTCAAACGACAACACTACCGTCTGTAGACATTAAATCTCTTGAAGGTAAAATAGTTAACACAAACACCTTTGAAAACGATGGAAAACCAATGGTAATTAGTTTTTGGGCAACCTGGTGTAAGCCCTGTGCCAAAGAATTAAATGCAATCTCTGAAGTTTATGACGATTGGCAAGAAGAAACGGGGGTAAAAGTAATCGCGATTTCTATTGATGATGCCAGAAATGCAGCTAAAGTTGCTCCTTATGCCTATGGTAAAGACTGGCCATTTGAAATTTATGTAGACGCTAACAGCGATCTGAAAAGAGCGTTAAATGTAAATGCCATTCCACACACCTTCCTTTTAAATGCCGATAAAGAAATCGTATGGCAACATACTTCTTATTTAGATGGAGATGAGGAAGAGCTTTATGAAGAGGTCTTAAAATTGTAAGAAATCCAGTTTATGAAAAAAATACTTTACGGACTCCTTTTCTGTGCAGGTTCCATATTTGCCCAGGGCATTCAAAACGGACAGCTCAGTGGAAATTTTCAAAGTAATTCACAGATTTACTATGAAGATGCCGACTTGGGTATTAGCACAGAAAACCTTCCGAGCGAACGGTTCTTAACGAATAGTTTTGCCAACATCATTTACTCAACGAGTAACTTTAGTGCCGGTATGCGCTATGAAGCCAACCAAAATTCACTGCTGGGTTTTGATAAACGCTACAATGGTGAAGGGATTACATATCGTTATGCCCAATTTAATAAAGATGGCTTAGACATTACGGTGGGTAATTTTTACGAACAATTTGGTAGCGGTATGATCCTTCGTGCCTACGAAGAAAGAAACCTGGGATACGACAATGCTTTTGATGGGGTCCGTTTAAAATACAGCCCATTTAAGGGCGTTTATTTAAAATCATTGGTTGGAAAACAACGTTTGTATTTTGATAAAGCTGAAGGTATTGTAAGAGGTTTCGATGGTGAAATTTCACTAAACGAAACTTTTGGAGGCTTGTCAGAAGCCAAAACACAAATCCTTATCGGAGGAAGTGTTGTAAGTAAGTTCCAAAAAGATCTGGACCCAACTTACATCCTACCCGAAAATGTAGCTTCGTGGGCGGGTAGATTTAATTTGTACCATGGAAAATGGATTCTGGGAGCTGAGTATGTGTACAAATACAACGACCCCTCGGCTACCAACAACTTTATTTACAAAGAAGGTCAGGCACTTCTGGCAAATGTTAGTTATTATAAAAGAGGTTTTGGGTTTTCTCTGGCCGGAAAGCGCATTGACAATATGAGCTCTAACTCAGACCGGAACTTAAAAGGACAGGAAGTAAGCATCAACTATTTGCCGGCCTTAACGAAACAACATGCATACACTTTAGCTACGATCTACCCCTATGGTACGATTGCCAATGGAGAAATGGGAATTCAAACGGAGCTAAATTACAAAGTCAAAAAAGGCTCTTTCATAGGTGGTGAATACGGAATGGGAATTCTTGCGAATTTCTCGAACGCATACAGCATTCACAAAGCACAAATTGATGAGGATACCGCCCTAGGAGAATCCGGAACACTCGGCTACACTTCTGATTTCTTTAAGTTGGGAGAGGAAAAATATTTTCAGGAATTTAGCATCGAATTGTCCCGAAAAGTAAATCGCAAACTGAGGCTTGTAGGAAGCTACATCAACACGCATTACAATAGTAAAGTTATTGTAGGTTACGATTATCACGGAATAATTAAAGCGAATATTGTTGTATTGGAAGCACAATACAAATTAAAGCCCAAACATTCCGTACGGACTGAAATTCAACATTTAAGTACGGAACAACACGAAGGAAACTGGGCAATGGGATTGATCGAATACACGGTGTCTCCACATTATTTCTTTGCCTTTCAAAACCTGTACAACTACGGAAACGAAACCAAAAAAATTCACTACCCGAATATTTCTGCAGGATACACCAAAGGTACAACTCGTTTTGCCTTAGGATACGGAAAACAAAGACAGGGAATATTTTGTGTAGGTGGCGTTTGTCGTGAAGTACCCAAATCAAACGGAATTTCTTTAAGTATCACTTCAAGTTTTTAGATTATGAGCAACTTAAAATATCTATTCGCTTTCATCGGTGCATTCTCCATTACCCTTACTTCTTGTGATGTCATGGAAGAACCTTTTATGAATCTACAGCAAGAAGTAAGTGATTCCTGTGAAGCATTTATTTTTACACCCCGGACAAATAATCCCACACGAAAAGTTTTATTGGAAGACTACACGGGACACAGGTGTGGAAATTGCCCCGTAGCAGCAGAAAAAGCAGCAGAATTAAAAGAAATTTATGGCGATCAACTGGTTACTTTAGCGGTTCACGCCGGATTTTTCGCCGAACCTTCGGGGTCTTATTTCACAAACGATTTTAGAACGGATACAGGTGAAGAATGGGACACATATTTTGGGATCAGTGCTGCCGGAAACCCAAATGGTATGGTAAACAGAAGCGGATATCCTGGATTAGATCATATTTTACCGGATTCACAATGGGCACAAATGGTCGAAGAACAAATTCAGCTTCCCACAACAATTGGACTTCAACTGATGGCTTCTTACAATGAAACCGCAAATTTAATTTGTGTTGATGTGCAAACCGAAATACTGCAATCCGTTTCTGCTCCACTAAGATTAAACCTTATCCTGACTGAAAGCGGTATTATTGCCTATCAAAAAAATTATGACGCAGATCCGGTGAAAATCCCGGACTACGAGCATAATCATATGATGCGAAAAAGTCTTACAGGTGCTTGGGGACAATCACTCGGTCAGGAAAATTACGCAATCGGAGATTATCTTGTAAATCGATACAGCACAGAAATTGATGAAACATGGAATGTAAACAAGATGTCTGTTATTGCTTTTGTTTCTAATGCGGATACTTATGAAGTACTTCAAGCTGAAGAAATTCACATCACAGAATAGTATGAAAAAGCTTTTTACACCTCTTTTTATTTTATTTTTCGGAATCTGCTCTGCTCAGGATTTTGATGCAGGGTTTATGGGTGGTTTCACCACGAGTCAGGTTTCAGGAGATCAACTACAAGGTTACGACAAGCTTGGTGCCCGACTCGGAGCCTATGTGAGTTATCCACTTCAAAAAAAGATGAATCTGCAGATAGAAATGCAATACATTCAAAAAGGAAGTAAAAAACCATTCATCAAAAATAGCCCGCAAACCTATTCATTTAATCTTCACTACATCGAAGTTCCACTTACTATGAACTATCAGATAAAAGAAGGAATTTATTTAGAAGGTGGAATTGGCACAGCGTATTTATTTGCCTACAAAGAACAAGACGAGTACGGAGACATCAATACCGACAAGCCCAACACACTCGCCGTTGATATTTTGCTGGGTGCTCAATATCAGTTCAAAAAAAATATGAAGTTCAACCTGAGATTTGGAAACTCTTTAATTCCTTTTCGAAAACATTCTTCTAAAGGAGAATGGGGTTTAAATAAAGGACAATATTCTACCATACTTTCATTAGCTTTGATGTATCAAATTAGTCGCTGATGAAACAAAAAATTATCGTCGCAATAACCGGGGCCAGTGGTGCTATTTATGCTAAAGTTCTTTTAGACAAGCTAATCCTTTTACAAGATCAAATTGATTCTGTAGGGATTGTTATGTCCAAAAATGCGAAAGACGTCTGGGAATTTGAACTGGGTGATGATTCCTACAAAAACTATCCTTTTGACTATTACGAAAAAGATGATTTTATGGCTCCTTTTGCTTCCGGATCGGCACAATACAACACCATGATCGTAGCACCTTGTTCTATGGGCACTTTAGCCAGGATAGCCAGCGGCATTTCCAACGACCTCGTAAGTAGAGCTGCCGACGTCATCTTAAAGGAACGTAGAAGATTGGTTCTCATCAGTAGAGACACCCCTTTAAATCTTATTCATATTAATAATATGAAAACGGTAACCGAAGCAGGAGGCGTTATTATGCCGGCTTCTCCATCCTTTTACAGCAAGCCAAACACGTTCGAGGAACTTGCAGCTACAGTGATTGATAGAGTACTTGACCTATCTGGTTTTCAACAAGATAGCTACCGATGGCAATCTTAAGTGTTAATATCTTTCTTTAAAATTTAAGATGACTTAACAAAATAGAAAGGCTTAATTCCGTTATCTTAGGGCTAATAATAAAATTATCTTATGCTTGAATTTAGTAAAAATGTGTTGCAGAAAGTCAGTTTTGATCACCTTTTATTTGAAAAGGAATTGACAAAATCATTACAATGGATCAACCAATCAGATGCTGAAAGTTTACGAGAATGGTGTTTGGAAATGTATGGCAATAAATACTCCCACATAATACAGCAGGCTTTTGACACAATAGCTTAAAAAAAAAAGGTCTTAATTCAAGACCTTTTTTACATTCAATTGACTAAAATAAATTCAATCCATTATCATGGTACACGCGACCCAAATGCTTGTAGGCGGCCTCGGTAGCCATTCTACCTCTTTGAGTCCTCATGATGTAACCTTCCTGAATTAAATAAGGTTCATAAACCTCTTCCAAGGTTGAAGCCTTCTCACTTACTGCAGTTGCAATTGTTCCAACACCTACGGGCCCTCCTTTAAACTTGTCAATAATGATTTCGAGGATCATGATATCCATCTCATCTAAACCTTTCTTATCTACTTTAAGAGCATCTAATGCGATATTGGTAATAGACATGTCAATATTACCTGTTCCCTTGATCTGGGCAAAATCACGAACTCTGCGTAATAAAGCGTTGGCTATTCGAGGAGTTCCTCTACTTCTGCCCGCAATTTCTGCTGCAGCATCAAAATCAATGGGTACATCTAATATCCCCGCAGAACGATCTACAATTTTAGATAACAATTCAGCATTGTAATAGTTTAATCGGCAATTAATACCAAAACGAGCCCTTAAAGGTGCTGTAAGCAAGCCTGAACGGGTTGTAGCACCTATGAGTGTAAACGGATTCAAATTAATTTGAACCGAACGAGCATTTGGTCCTGACTCGATCAAAATATCAATTTTAAAATCTTCCATAGCAGAATAAAGGTATTCCTCTACTACAGGAGATAATCTGTGAATCTCGTCGATAAATAAAACGTCGCGTTCTTCAAGATTTGTTAATAATCCCGCTAGATCACCCGGTTTATCTAAAACAGGTCCCGAAGTAACTTTCATATGAACACCAAGTTCATTTGCAATAATACCTGCCAAGGTAGTTTTACCTAAACCCGGAGGTCCATGCAAAAGGACATGATCCAGAGCATCTTCTCTTTGATTTGACGCAGAGACGAAAACTTCCAAATTATCAACAACCTTTTTTTGCCCCGAAAAATCATCGAAGGCAGCAGGACGAAGTTTAATTTCAAATTCGTTTTCTTCGGTACCAAAATCTTCTGAAGAAGCGTCTAAATGTTCATTCATAAAAACAAATGTAGATAAATTAAGATGCAAGTCGCAAGTTGAAGATTAAAAGTTAAAAATTGAAAGTTTAAAATGGTAAATTCAGCTTTTAGGTTTCAGCGGTCAGGTGTCAGCTTTCAACAACCCGAAGGGGTGAAACAGGTATTAAGTATTAGTGAAAAATAAAACTATGTTCATACCATCGAAGTCAAAACAAGCAGCAAAATTTAATATTTTAGTATTCTAAACACTACGCTATGAAATTTGCTAATAGGATTGAAAAAACATTTAAAAAATTAATTCCGACTCCTTTTACAATTGCAGTACTCCTTACTTTTTTAAGCATTTTATTAGCTTTAATATTTACCGGAGATAAAAGCTTAGGATTATTTACCCGGAGTTTATCCATCATCGAATATTGGGAACAAGGACTCTGGAATTCCTCCCTGCTGGTTTTTGCCATGCAAATGATGCTAATGTTGGTATTAGGACACGTTTTGGCATTAAGCAAACCTGTAAATAAAGGCATAGAATACATGACCGCCTATTGCAACACTACAGCCAATGCAGCGTTCTGGGTCTGCCTGCTAACCTTATTAGTCAGTTTATTTAACTGGGGACTGGGGCTCATCTTTGGAGCCATATTCGCCAGAAAAGTTGCAGAAAATGCACAAAAAAATCTGTGGCCAATGCACTACCCAATTATTGGAGCATGTGGTTATTCAGGTTTAATGGTGTGGCACGGAGGCATCTCCGGATCGGCTCCGGTAAAAGCCGCTGAATCCGGACATCTTGAATCTTTGATGACTGGAATTTACAACAGTGAACAGCTTGCCGAACTGCCTGAATTTCTCAGTTTTTCTGATACCGTTTTCTCTACGATGAACATGAGTCTGTCCCTGGTTTTACTTATCGTACTGCCCTGTTTTATGTATTTTATGGGGAAGCGAAGTACCGCACAGGAATACCAACTAAACTACACAGCCATTAAAGATGAAAAGCAAAAATTAGATGGCGCAGAAAAATTAGATCACTCAAAATTATTGGCAGCAATTTTAGGTGCCGGAATATTAGCCTTTGCTTTCTACAAAGCAGTTGTACTTCCAGATACATTTAATCTGAATTTCATAAGCCCTAATTTCATCAATTTCACCTTGCTGGGACTCGGCATTTTATTACACGGAAATTTCTCTCGGTTCTTAAAAGCCATAGACAATGCTATTGGTGGAGCGTCGGGGATACTCATTCAATTTCCTTTGTATTTTGGAATTATGGGGATTATGAAGCACTCAGGAATGATTAATCACTTGTCAGAGTTTTTTGTGAGTATCTCAACAGAAACTACCTTTCCTGTCTTCACCTTTATTAGTGCAGGTATCGTAAATGTTTTTGTGCCAAGTGGAGGTGGTCAATGGGCTATTCAGGGTCCTATTATTATTGAGGCCTCGCAACAGTTAGGCTTAAATATTTCTAAAAATGTAATGGCACTGGCCTATGGAGATCAATTAACAAATATGCTTCAACCTTTCTGGGCGCTACCCCTTTTAGGGATTACCGGTCTAAAAGCAAAAGAAATTCTTCCCTACACCGTGATCATCATGTTTGTTGGTGCTGTTATTTTTATCAGTGGACTGCTGATCTTTTAATGGTAGGTTGGTACGTTAGTAGGTTAGTAGGTTAGTAGGTTGGTACGTTAGTAGGGTGGTAAAATTTAACGCTCTCTTAGCAATCGACCAACAACCATCAATCAACAACCAACAACCAACAGGTCAGCCTCTCACATCAAGCCTTTCACGCAACATGTTGCCCACCAACATAAAAGCAAGGACCAAAAAAATAATTGCCATTCCTGGAGCAATAGCTAAATACGCTTTATCGAGAATAATGTAAGCGTAATGGTCTTTTATCATAGTCCCCCATGATGGCATTGGCGCCTGTGCTCCGATGCCCAAAAAACTCAACCCTGCTTCAATTAATATCGCCGAAGCAAAATTTGCAGCAGAAATAACGATGATCGGACTAATAATATTAGGCAAAATATGACGGAACATAATCCTAAGATCTCCAAAGCCTAAAACTTTAGCCGCCTGTACATATTCCATCTGTTTTAAACTCATTACCTGCCCTCTTACCACACGAGCTACTTCTACCCACATCGTTAGTCCAATCGCCACAAATACCTGCCAAAACCCTTTCCCCAAAGCCAAACTAATTGCAATAACCATCAATAAGGTTGGGATAGACCAAACCACATTGATCAGCCACATAATCGCATTGTCTATCCACGAACCATAATAGCCCGATATCAACCCTAATGTGATTCCTATTACTAAAGAAATAAAAACGGAAACAAAACCCACAGCCAAAGAAATTCGCGTAGCTACCATCAATCTACTCAACAGATCTCTGCCATATTTATCCGTTCCCAAATAGAATTTCCTTTTGTAACTGCCGGTTTCTACACTCCCTCCCTCCAATTGTTCAAGAGGTATTTCTTTTTGATAGGAAGAGCCAAAAGACTCATACAAAACCGTATTTTCTTTTAACTCAAAAGTGTTAACCGGTAAAGAGGTGTAGCTTTTCTTTTTACCATAAATAAGCCGGTCTATTAATGAAGTGTTGTCTTCTGAATGTTGTTTCAACTTAATAAAAGACACTTCTGTCCCTGGCTCCAATGTGCTTAACTCTAAGTGCATTTCATTGGCAAAAGGGGTGTTGTCCGGTGCTAAATAATACGCAAATACAGCAACAACCAAAGTCATTGCGATAATCAGCAAACCAAAAATTCCGGGGATGTGTATTTTTTTATTCTTCACCATTTAACAGAATTGCTTAAAACTACAAAAAATGTGGGTATTAGGTAGTAGGTAGTAGGTATTAGGTACTAGGTATTTTAGTAGGTTGGTAGATTGGTAGGTTGGTAGGTTGGTGTGTTAGTAGGTGTCACTAAAAACTTCATTAATCATTGGTCATTAATTAGTCATTGGTTATTAGTCATTAATCATTAATTAGGTATCTTATTTTACAAAGAGTATATTTATCACATTCCAGCACACCGCTGGAAAAACAAAAATCATCCATTGAGTAAAGAAAAGATCATATTAGGAATAGACCCGGGAACAACAATTATGGGATTCGGGCTTGTCCGAAAAAAGGGTTCTCAATTTGAAATGATCATGATGGACGTACTGATACTCAACAAGATCAAAGATCCATATCTAAAACTTCAAAAGATCTTTCAAAAGACCCTGACAATCATAGACCAGTACCATCCTGACGAAGTAGCCTTGGAAGCTCCATTCTTTGGCAAAAATGTTCAATCTATGTTGAAATTAGGTAGGGCACAAGGCGTAGCTATGGCAGCAGCACTTCAAAGAGAAATTCCGGTAACCGAATATGCACCGCTAAAGATCAAAAAGGCCATTACAGGCCGTGGTTCAGCTTCTAAAGAACAAGTAGCAGGGATGCTCATGCAATTACTTCATCTGAAAGAAATGCCAAAATATCTGGATGCTACTGATGGTCTTGCTGCTGCAGTGTGTCACGGTTTGCAAAACGATGCCTTAGGATCAAAAAAGGGCTATTCCTCCTGGTCTAATTTTATTAAGGATAATGAAGATCGGATTGGTAATGGGTAATTGAAAATTGTCAATTGACAACTGGAAACTGGTCACCACTTAAAGCTTCGCCTTTATCTTTTCAGCAATCGCTTGAAGTTCTGCCGGCTCTAACTTTAATTTTGGTCTTGAGAAATTAATATCCTCCACCGATTGTAAAGGGATTAAATGGATATGTGCATGAGGCACTTCCAATCCTATGACAGCTACACCTACTCTTTCACAAGGAATTGCCTGATCTATTGCCTTGGCAACCTTTTTAGCAAAAGCCCACAAATCTTGATACTCCTGATCCTGGATATCAAAAATGTAATCCGTTTCCTTTTTAGGAATCACTAAAACATGTCCTTTAGCAAGAGGAAATATGTCTAAAAATGCTAAAAAGTTATCGTCTTCAGCAATTTTATTACATGGTATTTCTCCTTTAACGATCTTAGTAAAGATGCTTGCCATTATCTGGAAATATCTAAAATTTCAAACTTTACCATTCCGGCAGGGACTTGAATTTCGGCAATTTCACCAACCTTTTTACCTAACAACCCCGTACCAATAGGTGAATTAATAGAAATTTTACCTGTCTTAATATCAGCTTCTGTTTCTGCCACCAAGGTGAAAGTCATTTCAGCTTTTGTATTTAGGTTTTTAATTTTCACAATAGACAATGCGAGTACCTTATCCGTATCTAACTGAGACTCATCAATAACACGAGCACCGACATACATCTCTTCAAGTTTCGCAATCTTCATCTCAAGCATCCCCTGCGCCTCTTTTGCCGCATCGTACTCAGCATTTTCAGACAAGTCACCTTTATCTCTGGCTTCTGCTATTTGCTGAGAAATGCTTGGTCTTTCAACAAATTTCAACTGATCCAACTCCTCTTTCAACTTCTGAAGCCCTTCTTCTGTGTAATATGAAACTGTAGACATAATCAAAAAATTTAGTTTTTCTAAATAACACAAAAAGAAGACCCTAGGGGTCCTCTTTCTGCAAATTTATAAATATTCTTCTAAAAGAAGATAATTCTTACAATGTTATTCTGGCACCTATTGAGTGTGGTGAAGCTAATGGACTAGCCGCTCTGTACGAGTAGTCTAAACCAAAATTAGTACCGTTACTCAATGGCAATTCAAAAGAGACACCATAGTTCAACCCTGTAAAGGCAGTTGTTCTACCATTGGAGAAATCTTCAGTAATACCTTTTTCATAAACATAACCGGCTCTAAGCATGAAGTACGTTTTGTAAGCATACTCTGCACCGGCACCTATTTGATCTTTTGTGAAAGAATTTGAAGTGAAATTACCGGCTAATGTCAAGCGATTATCTTGGTCAATATGAATATCATAAGAACCCCCAATATTAAGTGAAGAAGGTAACTCATAAGCCTCAACACGCATATCATACGTCATGGGGTAATCCTGTCCATGTGCCTCCGAATTGGTATTTCTCAAGTCATTACCATCACCCGTAAATTCCATCTTAGGGCCTACATTCTTCAATGAAATACCAAATTTGATCTGGCGATCTTCACCTGCTACATATTGCACCCCTGCATCTAAGGAAACTCCCGACGCTTTTAGATCAGGAATAGATTCAGAGATCATTCGAACGGTAGCACCACAAGAAATATTATAGGTAAATTTCTTAGCATAAGAAAATCCGATATTCATATAAGATGGAGAGTAGGTAGCTCCTGTACCTTCCGGTTGCTCGGTCGTAGTAATCTCAATATCTCCGAAAGCCATTGACATCACAGATAAGCCGAGTACGGCACCATCTTCTAATGCTTTGGCAACACCAAAGGCATTAATATTGATATCAGCAAACCAGGAAGTACTGGAAAATAACAATTCTGTATTTTCTGTTTGCGACAAACCGGCAACATTCATAAAAGAGGCTTCAAGCCCTGAGACGGAAGCGGTATTAATACCTCCCCAACCCGATGATCGAGCCCAGGGATTAATTAATAATTCTGTCGCTCCAGCCTGACCTGAACGTTGTTCGTTACCTGCTGATGCACTCGCAGAATAAAGTGTCATCAAACCTACAAAAAGAGCAGGAAACAGATGCTTTGTATATTTGTTCATAACCATAGTCGTATGAAATTTAGTCTTTAACATTTATTCTATTAGAATGAATCTAAGTCAATTGGTCGAAGGGCTCCGAACCACTTCAACACTTTTTCACCTATCTCTCCGGCATCAACGTGAATAATGTAAACACCCGACGAGATGGCCACATTATGGTCGTTTTTAAGATTCCAATCCCAACCTGTCACGTTTTGATCGCTGTCAAGTTTTTCCTGACGTACTAAAGTCCCTGAAACATTGTAGATCGAGATCGTACAGGTTTTAGGTAAGTTCGTTATTCTAACTCTGTGATCAACCTGATCTCCCTCATAGTTGTTAGACCCGTAATAAGGGTTTGGTACCACGCGAACAAGATCCATAGCATTCTGAGCAGCATCCCTATTTTCAGTTATGGTCTGAATGTCGTTCGTGTTGAACGTTAAATATGGGTTCCCTCCATTTTCTGTAGAAGCATCATCTTCACAATCACTATCATCCATATTATACTCATCATAAGCCTTAGAAACACGAATCTTCACTTCGATGTCTCCATCAGAAAGCGTCGCATTTAAAGATAACAATGGTATAGAAACCCAGGCCACATTACCAAATACTTTTCTCTTACTTGAAGTAGAAGACATATTCGTCAACCTGCTGTATAAGGGATGTGCAGTTTCATCAGAACCGGCATAAGCACTCTTCATAATGTACACATAATGTCTACCACCATAGATCACATCGTATGAATCATCCGGATCATCTGTATAGTCAGCATATTCATCTCCTTCAGTTAATGAAGCTGTTGGATTCCACATCATATCCGTACCATTATCATCCGGGTGATCCGAAGATTCACCAAACATGATGTTCAGACGTACACCTTTTTCAATATCTAGTGCATAACCCGGAAACCAGGAGAAGCCGGTTGTTCCTGAATTATCAGGGCTTCCATCTTTATCAACGGAAGCATCAGATTTCAAATTCAATCGACTAGAGCCCGAACGCGTTTCGATAACCGGACAGCGCGTCCAAAGAGATTTGTCATCTGTAAACACAATATCAACAGAAGGAACATCTTTAAGAGCGCTTAATGACTGGAATTTTTCCCAGGCCGGCGAGTGCGCAAAAGATCCTCCCTGATCATCAACACCAATCAAACGATAAGGTGCCCAGGCTCCATTCAGAATCTTTTCGTAAGACTCTCCATTATCAACATTTGCATGGTCAATAGCATCAGTACCAGAACGAATCCAGTTGTTAGCAAAGATAAAATTACCATTTTCAATTGGGTGAAATTCATCTGTATCTCTAAGATAATCCAACCAGGAAGTAGCATCATCTTTATTTTCAGAAATGCTTAAGAATCCATTCATAGAAGTATTTACAGCACCCTCATCACCGGGGTTAATTCCATCGCGGATCACTACAGAAAGACCCCAATCGCTAATAATCTGTTCATTCTTAACTTCAATAGTTTGCTCAGAGGATACCGTATCACCTGTAGTGGTATTCACAAGAATCCAATTGGCATTTTTTCCAATGTCGTCCATTTTAAATGTAAACTCCATGTTCTGAGGGACATTTAACGGATCAACAACTCTGATATTCACCGGAGCACCATCCATAGCATAACCCGTTTCTGCGATACAGAATCCTGAAATTATAGCCTCACGTGTTTCCGTAGTGAACTCTAATTCCATTCCACCATTACCCATACCTTCCATACGGATCATGGAAGGAATCGTTCCGTATTCGGCATTTTGGATGGTACCATTAGCCTCTGCATTTGGAATGTGTGGAATTACAGAATATTGCTTAATGTTTTTACGTCCCGCTAAAAATGGTTTTTTCTGACCATAGAAGCTTGGTGCATACATATCCCCCGGATCAGAAACCTGATCTGGAGCATATTGTAAATACTCGTTGTATGCATAAGCGATAACCGTATAATAATAAGTCTTATGATTAATTAAAGTACGATCTCCTCCGGCAAACAGGTCATCTTTTATTAATACAGAATGTGTTATCCCATCATTTGCAGCTTCTAATGTCATATCCTGAGGAATACTTGCCTGAAGTTCCGGACTATAGTCGAAATTGATCAACTGTGCAATTGGAGAATCTGTTTCTTTGTCAGTAATCGTACCATCAGCATCACGATAGTTTTTAACATCTGCCTGGAATACCAAACGTGCTTTATCTACATCGTAAACATCTGCGGCTGTCACCGTTTCATCTCTCAACTGGAAAATTTGGTATCCTTCAAAAATATACTCATTTCTGTAAGGTAGAGTTTGTAAGCTGTCGTAGAAACCAATGATGTTCACTTCATCTGCTACCACATATTGCTCCATAAAGTTATTTGATGCAACAGAATTAGAAATGGTAAGAACCAATTCCTGGTCTAACTCCTGAACCGTTAAATCCGGAGCATCAGGACCATCCAATACCTCAAAACAAACATCGAATAATTTTTGAGCTTTATCATCTGCCAGACGCAATAACTCTACGGATGCCCAGGCACCACCTTCGTTGGTACGCGCCCAAACCACCCCTGTCGTAATCGTATTAATAGCTCCCGGCTCTAAAGTAAACGGACCGGCAGATTGAATAAAACGACGGTCAGCCGGCGGATTACCCGCTGTTTGCTCCGTCCAGGTCTGACTGGGGAATGCTGAATCCGTATCACCCGGGAACATAAAGTTACATGGTGTGTTCGCCTGATCTCTACCATCTCCTCCATAAGTCATCGACAAGCCGTCCAACCATATACCTTTAAGGTAGTTGTAATAGTCAGTAGCTAAATCAGGATTCCCGTCAGGAGTAGAATTAATATTATTATAGTAAACAAACTTCGACATGATGATCTGCTCGCCCGGTTCATCGATAACACCATTACCGTTATTATCAATACCATCTCCTTCATCAGCTAAGGGCCCACGGAAGAAATCCACACCAATCGCCGGAGGGTTTACACCATAACCAACAGCAGTTCCATCATCTTCATCACCATTGTAACAATACCCCAAACCACGTTCCACATCACAACCTACATAATCATCCTGATAATCTCCCAGATCAGGATCTACCCAAACACCAAAATACGTCTCATTTAGGGCATTATGTGAACGGTTGATCATTTTGTAATTGTAAAAAGTCATGTTGTTGATCTCATCATTCGTAGAGAATGCAAAAGCCTGAGCCTGAATCTCCAAACCTATTGCTGTTTCAGAACCCGATTCGGTATGCGTGTTCCCATTGTCATTGTAAACCCACCATAAAGTCTGGTCACCAAATAACATATCACCTTCTTTACAGTTTAAGGTACCATCTAAATTATACTCCGGATAATCTCCTGCCGATGGGTTATAAAGACCATCTCCGTCTACATCGCGGTAAGGAGCTAAACCCTCAAGAGCATAATAAGGCGAAGTACCTACTTGTTCATCATAGCCTGAAAAAGCATTCGATAAATCGTCGGTAGTACGATTCCCCGGGTAATTTATAATTGATTGCGGAATCGCATAATCCGGATACTCAACCGAAGGTTCATCTGAATTCAGATAGGCAACAAATGCTTCCACATCTGTTCTTAATATTACAAAGTGCTTATCGTACTCAGCACAAATAGATGCTTCGGTACTCCCATATTTAGAATTCGGAAGCTCTTCCTCGGTTAAACGAACATTATCAAGTGGTCCGGGCCAGTAATCACTACCTGACTGACGATAGGTTTGACCGGCAACTTTAATTTGTCCGTTGTCGTCCATACCACCGATCCAAAGTGCACCAGCAAACATAGAATGTTTACCCGAACCTTTGGGGATTTCATAGCGACCATTTGTAAGATCCCACCACATATCACCACCATTCAAAATGGTTGTTTTAACATTATTAATATCTAATAATGTTTGAGCTGTACCGACAGCACAGTTATAAGCTAAAGTCTGCACAGGACTAGTA
>Ga0066855_10000018_pt1 | contig 28659 bp, 25 predicted proteins | sample ETNtaG_14_FD_65604 | JGI IMG/M metagenome (GOLD analysis project Ga0066855, IMG submission 65604) | Marine microbial and viral communities from oxygen minimum zone, Eastern Pacific Ocean - ETNP201406SV73 | ecosystem: Environmental > Aquatic > Marine > Oceanic | place: Pacific Ocean: Eastern...
AACAGGTGATGCTGAGGTTTACACGAATCCGGAAAAGTATTTCGATCAGGTTATTGAAATAAACTTATCAGAATTAACACCACATTTAAACGGACCGTTTACGCCCGATTTGGCTACTCCGGTTTCAGAAATGAAAGAGAAGGCTGTTGCAAACGATTGGCCTTTGGATATTGAATGGGCATTGATTGGTTCATGTACCAACTCTTCTTATGAAGATCTTACTCGTGCAGCATCTATTGTTGAGGATGCTGTTAGTAAGGGTGTAAAACCAAAAGCTATTTTAGGTATTAACCCGGGTTCTGAACAAGTTCGTTTTACGGCTGAGCGCGATGGTTTATTAGATTCCTTTAATAAATTTGAGTCTACTAGAATTTTCACTAATGCTTGTGGTCCATGTATTGGACAATGGGATAGAGAAGGGGCTGATAAGAAAGAGAAGAACTCTATTGTTCACTCATTTAACAGAAACTTTGCCAAGCGTGCCGATGGAAATCCAAACACACACGCTTTTGTAGCTTCCCCGGAAATGGTAGCTGCAATTGCAATTTCAGGTCGTTTAGACTTTAATCCATTAACAGATACACTTACGAACGACAAAGGTGAGCAGGTGATGTTGGCTGAACCTATAGGTTCTGAATTACCGGCTCAGGGTTTTGCCGTTGAGGATAATGGATATCAGGCTCCTGCAGAAGATGGGTCAGGTATAGAAATTGTTGTTAGCCCGGATTCGAAACGTCTTCAATTATTGAGTCCATTTGCAGCTTGGGATGGTCAGAGTATTTCCGGAGCGAAATTGCTGATCAAGGCTGAAGGTAAATGTACGACGGATCATATTTCTATGGCAGGTCCCTGGTTACGTTACCGTGGTCATTTAGATAATATTTCAAACAACTGTTTAATAGGTGCTGTTAATGCCTTTGGTGGCGCTATCAATAGTGTGAAGAGTCAGTTAGATGGTTCTTTAGATGAAGTGCCAAATGTAGCCAGAACATACAAAGCTGCCGGCGTTCCTTCGGTTGTTGTGGGAGATCACAACTATGGTGAAGGTTCATCTCGTGAGCATGCTGCTATGGAGCCCCGTCACTTAGGTGTTTGTGCAGTTATCGTGAAATCTTTTGCGCGTATCCATGAAACAAACCTGAAGAAACAAGGTATGTTAGGTTTGACTTTTGTTAACGAAGCAGATTATAACCTGGTTCAGGAAAGTGATACTTTCAACTTTACAGACCTGGATGCGTTTGCTCCTGGCAAACAATTATCACTTGACCTTGTTCATGCTGATGGTTCTACAGATTCTATTAAATTAAATCACACATACAATACACAGCAAATTGAGTGGTTTAAAGCAGGTTCTGCTTTAAATCTCATTAAGGCTCAAAAGGCTCAATTAACAGTATAGTGTTACATAAAAAAGGCTGTCTGAAAAGGCAGCCTTTTTTATTTATTAAAAGAAAAATTAAAAAGTCGTCTAAAAATTTCTTTTAGACGACTTTTTTATACATCAATGATTATTTATCATCTCAAGAAGGTTTTTTATCATCCTGAGTTTCTTTGAGCTTCGTTTTAGATTTCGTAACCTTTATTTTGATGCTTTTCTTTTTAGCATCAAAATCAATCAATACTTTATCGCCGTCTCCGATCTTTTTACTGATAATTTCTTCTGCAAGTATGTCTTCAATATGCTTTTGAATAGCACGTTTTAAAGGTCTAGCTCCATAAGCAGAATCAAATCCTTTTTCGGAAATATAATCTTTGGCTGCTTCAGTAATTTTAGACGTAAATCCAATTTCTTTAATACGCGCAAACAATTTGTGTAATTCAATATCTATGATCTTATGTATATCGTCTCTACTTAGCGTATTAAACAAAACAACATCATCAATACGATTTAGGAATTCCGGCGCAAAAGCCTTTTTCAATGAGCCTTCTATAATGCTTTTCGAATAATCATCTAAACTATTTTTGCGAGCTGAAGTACTAAAGCCGACACCTGCACCAAACTCTTTAAGTTTACGGGTACCTACGTTGGATGTCATAATGATAATTGTATTTTTAAAATCAATCTTACGACCTAAACTATCTGTTAACTGACCATCATCTAAAGCTTGTAGCAATAAATTAAATACGTCAGGGTGAGCTTTTTCAATTTCATCTAACAATACGACAGAGTAGGGTTTTCTTCTTACTCGTTCAGTAAGTTGCCCTCCTTCTTCGTAACCAACGTAACCCGGAGGTGCTCCAATTAATCTGGAAATAGCGAATTTCTCCATATACTCACTCATGTCAATACGAATCATAGCCGATTCATTATCAAAGAGTAATTTAGACAACTCCTTAGCTAATTGAGTTTTACCAACACCGGTAGGTCCTAAGAAAATAAATGAACCAATGGGTTTATTAGGGTCTTTAAGACCTACGCGATTACGTTGAATTGCTTTTACAATTTTTTCAATAGCCTCATCCTGACCAATTACATTTTCTTTTAATTGCCCTGCCATTAATGAAAGTTTAGCTGTTTCTTTTTCAGCGACTCGCTTTATAGGAATACCGGTCATCATTGAAATCACTTCAGCAACGTCCGTGTCAGTAACTAATTCTCTATGAATTTTTACTTCTTCTTCCCAGGCAATTTGAGCATCTAACAACTCATTTTCAGTTTGTTTCTCTACATCCCTTAACTGTGCAGCTTTTTCATATTTTTGCTTTTTAACCACTTCAATCTTTTGGTTTTTAATTTCTTGAAGCTTGTTTTCCAGAGCAATAATATTCTTAGGAACTTTGATGTTTTTTATATGTACACGTGAACCTGACTCATCTAAAGCATCTATAGCCTTATCCGGTAAGTGTCTGTCGCTAATATATCTACTTGTTAATTTAACACAAGCTTCTAATGCTTCATCCGTGTATGTAACATTGTGATGAATCTCATACCTATCCTTAATGTTTTTAAGGATCTGCAATGTCTCTTCATTCGTTGTAGGTTCAACTAAAACCTTTTGAAATCTACGCTCCAAAGCACCATCTTTTTCGATATGTTGACGATATTCATCCAGTGTAGTCGCACCAATACATTGCACCTCTCCTCTTGCCAGAGCAGGCTTAAACATGTTGGAGGCATCCAAACTTCCAGCTGCGCCACCGGCACCAACGATGGTGTGAATTTCATCAATGAAGAGAAGGATGTTAGGATTGTTTTCTAATTCGTTTAAGACAGCTTTCATTCGCTCCTCAAATTGCCCTCTATATTTTGTACCTGCTACTAATGAAGCTAGATCAAGGGTAATGATTCGCTTGTCAAATAAAACGCGTGAAACCTTCTTTTTTACGATTCTTAAAGCTAAGCCTTCTGCAATTGCTGATTTACCAACACCCGGCTCACCAATGAGTAATGGGTTGTTCTTTTTTCTACGAGAAAGTACCTGAGATACACGTTCTATTTCCTTTTCTCTACCTATTACAGGGTCAAGCTTATCTTCTTCTGCAAGTAAGGTTAAGTCTCTACCAAAATTATTAAGAACAGGTGTCTTAGATTTCACATTACCCTTATCTTTTTTACGGGATCTGTAATCTTCAGATTCTGAACCGGTACTTTCAAACTCATCGTCATCATCATCATTAGCAAAAGGCATTTCGGATTTAGCCTCATCATAAGATTCATTGCCAACTCGCTCTTCAAACTGCTCTTTTATAATCTCGTATGTAACACCTAGTTGCTCGAGTAGTTGAAACATCGGGTCCGATTCATTTCTTAGAATACATAACAACAAATGAGGTGTTCCTATTAAATCACTACTGTAAAGTTTTGCCTCTAGAAAAGTTGTTTTTAAAGCTTTTTCAGCTTGCTTGGTTAAAGGCAGGTTAGGGGTTTTGGTTGGTTTAGCAATTGCTTCCGAAATTGACATATCTTCAATTCGTTTTCTCAATAATTTTACATCGACCCCTAAAGAAAGAAGTATGTCAATAGCCATTCCTTCTCCTTCCCGAATCATACCCAGCAATAAATGCTCTGTGCCAATATGTTTATGACCTAATCGAAGGGCTTCCTCTTTACTAAATTGTATTACATCCTTAACTCGTGGCGAGAAATTTTCATCCATAACAGTTAAATTTTTAAATCAATAATTTGTCTCATTTCAAAGGTAGGTAGCTTTTTACTAAAAAAGGAGTATCTAAGTATCTTTTTTTAACATTATGAAGGTGTAAATTGTTAATTATTTCCTTTAAATACCTTAACACATGAGGGGATTTTACCCTATATTCGTGTGTCTTTACAAGATAGGAAAAAATACAAACATTTAAAAGCTTTTTAGATGGCTGAAGGAGAAAAAATTATACCAATAAATATTGAGGAAGAAATGAAATCTGCCTACATCGATTATTCGATGTCGGTTATTGTTTCTCGTGCCTTACCGGATGTAAGAGATGGATTTAAACCCGTTCACCGCAGAGTACTCTTCGGAATGCATGAATTGGGAATTCGATCGACCGGTGCTCATAAGAAGTCTGCAAGAATTGTCGGGGAAGTACTGGGTAAGTACCACCCACATGGAGATTCTTCAGTTTATGACTCTATGGTACGTATGGCCCAGGATTGGTCTTTGCGTTATATGCTTGTTGACGGACAGGGTAACTTTGGTTCGATTGATGGTGATAGTCCTGCGGCAATGCGTTACACGGAAGCCAGACTAAAGAAGATTTCTGAAGAGATGTTGAAAGACATCGACAAAGAAACCGTTGATTTCCGTCTAAATTTTGACGACTCTCTTCAAGAACCTACCGTTCTTCCAACAAGAGTTCCTAACTTACTAATTAATGGGGCTTCTGGTATTGCAGTAGGTATGGCAACAAATATGCCTCCTCACAATTTAACGGAAGTTATTAACGCTACCACGGCATATATCGACGACAATGATATCGATACAGAAGGCCTGATGAATTATGTTAAAGCTCCTGATTTCCCAACAGGTGGTACCATTTACGGTTACGATGGTGTAAGAAATGCTTTCGAAACGGGTAAAGGTAGGGTCGTATTAAGAGCTAAAACTTCTTTCGAGGAAATTGATGGTCGCGATTGTATTATCGTTACAGAGATTCCTTATATGGTGAATAAGGCCGATATGATCAAGAAAACGGCTGACCTTGTTAACGATAAGAAGATTGAAGGTATTTCGGATATTCGCGATGAATCTGACCGTAATGGTATGCGTATCGTTTACATACTTAAACGCGATGCCATTCCGAATATCGTATTAAACAAATTATACAAGTACACTGCGCTTCAAAACTCATTTTCAGTAAATAACATTGCCCTGGTAAAAGGCAGACCCATGTTGCTTACGCTAAGAGAAATGATTAAATATTTTGTTGAACACAGACACGAAGTTGTTGTACGTAGAACGAAATACGAATTAAAACAAGCTCAAAAGAGAGCACATATCCTGGAAGGTTTATTAATCGCACTAAACAACTTAGATGATGTTATTGCATTAATTAAAGCTTCTAAAACCCCTGAAGAGGCAAGAGAAGGTTTGATGTCTCGTTATGGCTTAACAGAAATTCAGGCGAAAGCGATACTTGATTTAAGGCTTCAAAAGTTAACCGGACTTGAGCAGGATAAAATTAAAGCTGAGCATGCCGAATTAATGAAGTTAATCGCTCATTTAGAAAATATTCTTGGTGATGAGTCATTGCGTATGAGTATTATTAAAGATGAGTTAATTGAAATTCGTGATAAATACGGCGACGAAAGACGTACTGATATTGAATATGCCGGTGGAGATCTAAGTATCGAAGATATGATCCCTAATGCTGAAGTTGTCATTACAATTTCTCACCTGGGATACATTAAGCGTACTTTATTATCAGAATATAAAACTCAAAGTAGAGGAGGAGTAGGGTCTCGTGGAGCTACGACCAGAGATAAAGATTTTGTGGAGCACATTTTTATGGCAACCAACCACAACTACATGTTGTTCTTTACCGAAAAAGGTAAATGTTTCTGGCTGAAAGTTTACGAAATTCCTGAAGGATCTAAAACTTCTAAGGGTAGAGCAATCCAGAATCTGATTAATATAGAGCCGGACGATAAAGTAATGGCTTACCTTAATGTTGATAACCTTAAGGACGAAGAATATATTAATAATCACTTTATTATTATGTGTACCAAGCGTGGGGTTATTAAAAAGACAACGCTTGAAGCTTACTCCAGACCACGTATAAATGGTATTAACGCCATCGGTATTCGCGAGGATGATCAACTACTTGAAGCAACATTAACTACAGGTGATTCATTCATCATGCTTGCTGCGAAATCAGGTAAAGCAATTCGCTTCCATGAAGATGCTACAAGAGCTATGGGTAGAAATGCTACAGGGGTAAGAGGTATCCGTATTGAAGAGCAAGATGAGGTAATAGGTATGATTTGTGTTAATGATGAACAATCAAATGTGCTCGTTGTATCAGAAAATGGGTATGGTAAACGTTCTCATATCGAAGACTACCGTATTACGAATCGTGGTGGTAAAGGTGTTAAAACCATTAGTGTTACAGAAAAAACAGGTAATCTGATTGCAATTAAAAATGTTACCGACGAAAATGACTTGATGATTATCAAAAGATCGGGAGTAACTATTCGTTTGGGTGTTGAGAATATGCGCGTCATGGGTAGAGCAACACAAGGTGTTCGCTTAATTACCCTTAAGAGTAACGATCATATTGCTGCAGTAACTAAAGTAAATAAAGACGAAGAGGAAGAAGAACTTCCGGAAAATATGGAAGTAAATACGGATTCCTCTGCGGAGAATAATACCACTGATACATGATATAAAGTAATAAACATAGAAATGAAAAATAAAATTATTGTTGCAACCATAGTTTTGCTTGCTGGAGAAGTATTTGCCCAGAAAGCAGAACTTACAAGTGGGATCTTATCGTACAGAAAACAGGACTTGGAAACTGCCAAGTCCTACATCGATAAAGCAGAAGCTAAATTAAATGAAGGAGGCACTTTAAAAGTTAAGGACCTCGGTAAATTCTGGCATCACAAAGGCTTGGTATACTATTCTTTGTATGATGTAAGTAAGGATTCGAATCTTTTAAATACAGCAACCGGTGCTTTTAAAACCGATACTGAAACCGATGGAAGTACTTATGCTAAAAAGTCTGTTAATGAGCTAATTCGTTGTGCTATTGCGTACAATAATGCAGCTTACGATAAATACGATGCAAAAGATTTTGCATCTGCATTAACATTGTTTGAAAAAGTAGTTGAAGTTAATGCCTATGATGCCATTGGTAAGGTCGACACTTCAAACTTGTACAATGCGTCTTTGATGGCTGTACAGGCTAAAGATTCTGAAAAGGTAATTGAATTGAATTCACGATTAATAGAATTAGATCCTGCAAATGGTGATTACCATTTGAATCTTGTTCAGGAATTAGCAAAAGTAGAAAATACAGAAGCCCGATTTGAAGCCATCAAAAAGGGTAGAGAGTTAGCACCAGACCATACCGGGTTGATCTTTGAAGAGGTAAATTATTATTTAGCCGAAAATAATAATGAAGAATTATTAATTAGTCTTGAAAATGCTATTGCAGCAGCACCTGATAATAAGGTGTTACATTTTGCCAAAGGATCATCATTAGGTTCACTAAAAAGATATGTTAAAGCTAAAGATGCTTATTTGGCAGCTATTTCTTTAGATGCCGATTATTTTGACGCATACAATAACCTGGGTAGTTTATATTTAGATCAAACTGCACCGTTAGTAGATAAGATGAATGATCTTGGACTAAGTCAGGCAGATCAAAAGAAATATAACGCTTTAAAAAAGCAAAGAAATAATCTTTACAAAATAGCAAAACCTTATTTAGAGGAAGCTGTTCGTATTGACAATACTGCGATTCAGGTCCTTAATGCACTTAAAGAAGTTTGTTACCAAACGGATGATATTGACTGTTGGAAGAAAACCAACGACCGTATTAAAGAGCTTACAAAGTAAGTTAATCTAAAGGCGAGCGGAAATTCTCGCTTTTCTTCTAAAAATACAATTTTACATAACGTTTATTATCGGACAAACGCCTGAGAATTCCATATTTTAAACAATCCTGAGAATCGTATAAATAAGGCCATTAAAATTAACGATAGAATTTTCAGCTAAACCCATTAGTTTTTGTGCTAAAGGCGATATCGGTGAAACGGCAAAAAACTCCGTATCATTAATTTTCTGTTTTCCAAGTCCTACAGATATGTAAAACAAAGCTTTATCAGTTTTCACACAAGAGCCCATTTTAATACTGGAATGTTTTTCAATAGTGATCTGAGAAAGTATTCTGAGGGTTTTTTGAGCTTCAAGCATCTGCATCGAGTTATTCTCCTGATCTAGATGAATCATAGCTCTGGCAGTTTCGTGTTTATCACCGGCAGAACTTTTGGTAGCCGTATCCAAAGCTTTTTTGTTTGACTTTAATAAAGTGTCAATACGATTCATTTTCTCCTGAGTAATTTCAAGGCAATAATTATGTAAAATTGTTTTTAAGTTAAAGTCAAAATCACTCATAAAAATGGATTATAAAATTTAGCGATTTCCGAAAGCTTTAATTGGCCGGCTTAATAAGATTCAAATAATGATGTATTTCATTGATCAGGTTTTCCAGACCGGTTTTTTTACTATTATCAATACTCAGATCAAAGACATGAACATCTTCCCTGCATCGACCAACCTTAAATTTTGCAGGAGATGCTACAGCCATGTATGTAAGAGGATAAAATTCTTTCAAACTCAAGTCTATCAGGATGTCGTACTCTTCTTTAAAGAAGTTTTCGATGACCATTCCCTGAGGTTTACCATACCAGTTTAACTCGTGATTGGAAAAGAAATCGAAATGTAAGCTAGACATATGCTCGAAAGACCGATCCTTTTCATTTACATAGCCTAAAACAGAAACAATCTCTTTTCCTTTAGATAATTTTGCTACAAATTTTTTAACCAATTTTATATCATCGGGTAAAGTCCCGTTAAATAAAATAGCAATTCGCTTCGCATCTTCCAGATTGAATACCTGATGTTTCCTTTTCCTTTCTATGTTAGAACGCCTCAGTTCCCAATTGCCGTACCAATGCTTTATGTTAGTAAGAATACTCATTTTAATAATGCAATAAATTCATCTTCCGAAATGATGGAAACTTCCAGTTTTTCTGCTTTTTCACGTTTACTCGGCCCCATATTTTCTCCTGCAATAAGATAACTTGTTTTTTTAGAGATTGAAGTGGTGTTTTTTCCACCGTTTTGTTCAATGAGTTTTTTTAGTTCATCGCGAGAATGATTGGTGAAAACTCCTGAAATAACAAAGGACTGCCCTTGTAAAAAGCGTGTTCTACCTACCAGAACAGATGAATCAATTTCTAATCGAACTCCGGCCTCTTTTAATCTTTTTAACAGCGCTAAATTATCTTCTTTACTGAACCAGGAAATCATGCTTTGAGCTATTCGACCTCCAATTTCATCAACCCTTGTAAGGTCTTCTAAATCAGCTAATTGCAAGTTATTTAAGTTTTGGTAATGGTATGCTAGTTTTTTGGCAACTGTAACCCCTACATAGCGTATACCTAAAGCATAAAGCACTCTTTCAAAAGGAATCTTTTTAGATTCCTTAATACTTAAAATTGCCTTCGTAGCAGATTTTTCTGCCATTCGTTCCAATGGTAAAATATCTTCTCGGGTCAAAAAATATAAATCAGCCACATTATTAATCAATCCTTCTTTAAAGAACTGGTCGATTGTTTCTGAACCTAAACTATCAATATTCATCGCTTTACGGCTGATGAAATGCTCTATTTTTCCTTTTATCTGAGGTGGACAGGCTTTATTGTTCAAGCAATAATGCTGCGCCTCCCCTTGTTTACGAACCAACTCTGTATGGCACTCAGGGCAATGCTTAATGTATGTAACCGGTTGAGAGAACAGATCTCTTTCTTTTACAACAACCCCTACAATTTTAGGGATGATCTCCCCTCCTTTCTCCACGTAAACCGTGTCGCCTTCCCGTACATCGAGTTTAGCAATTTGATCGGCATTGTGTAGTGATGCTCTTTTAACCGTAGTTCCCCCCAACTGTACAGGCTCCAGATTAGCAACGGGAGTAATGGCACCCGTTCTTCCAACCTGATAGGTGATCTTATGTAAGGTTGTTACTGCCTGCTCTGCTTTAAACTTGTATGAAATTGCCCAACGAGGAGATTTGGCTGTGTAACCCAGTTCTTCTTGTTGTAAAGTACTATCAACTTTAATCACAATACCATCAATATCATAAGGAAGCTCTTTTCGGGCTGTATCCCAGTATTTAACAAAGTCCAGTACTCCGTCAATCGTATCGTAAGTTCGGGTGTCTGTAGGGATTTTGAAACCCCATTTACGAGCTTCTTCCAACTTTCCGTAGTGCGAGTCAATTTTCACAAGATCTCCCAGACTGTGGTATAAAAAACAATCCAAAGGACGCGTAGCTACCACCGTAGAATCTTGCATTTTCAGGGTTCCTGAAGTAGCATTCCTAGGGTTTGCAAAAGCATCAAAACCGGCTTCTACCCGATCTTTATTCATTTCCTCAAAGCCTTTATGTGGCATAAATATTTCTCCACGAATCTCAAATTCATCAGGAGGATTACCCTGGAGTTTTAAGGGAATACTTTTGATGGTGCGAACATTAGACGTTACATCATCCCCCTGAGTACCATCACCTCGGGTTAAGGCCTGTTTTAAGGCTCCGTTTTCGTAGTGTAAACTAATGGAAACTCCATCATATTTTAACTCACAAACATAAGAATATGGCTCTGTAATGATTTTTTGAATACGCTTATCAAAATCTCTTAATTCTTCTTCAGAATAAGTATTCCCAAGGGAGAGCATAACGCGCTTGTGCTCTACGGTCTCGAAATTTTTGTTTACCACCCCTCCTACTCTTTGAGAAGGTGAATTGACATCAAAAAAATCAGGATGTTCCTTTTCAAGCCGGATGAGTTCTTCCAGAAGTTTGTCAAATTCAAAATCGCTAATCGTTGGCTTATCGAGTAAATAATAAGCGTGATTATGATTTGCGAGTTCTTTACGTAGTATATCTATTCTAGACTTTGCGTCCATTTAATTGTCTAATTTAAAAAAGCAATTTACAATTTCCATACGGCTTTTACCATTCTGTCTTTCCCTTGTAGATCCTGCTTTAATTCTATGGATGAAAAACCTTTCTCTTTCAACATTTCAACGATCTCCGGCCCTTTTTGTTCGTGTATCTCAAAATAAAGCAACCCCTCGGAATTCAATCTTTTAGCAGCAATATCGGCAATTGTATTATAAAACTTTAAAGCATCTGTGTCAGGTACAAATAAAGCTAAATGAGGCTCATTTTTCAACACATTATTTGCCATCATTTTCTTGTCAGACTCTAATACGTAAGGGGGATTACTAACAATAATGTCGTAGTAATCTAATTTTAGAATCGTGTCTTCAGCAAAAACATCAGCTTGAATAAAGTGAACGGAAGCTTTTAATGTTTCTGCATTCTCTTTAGCTTGTTGGATTGCTAATTCGGAAACATCCAGTGTAGAGACTTTTGCAGAACTGTTTAAAGCTAAACTGACTGGAATGCATCCCGAACCGGTTCCAACATCTAGTATTGACTTATGCTCAGGTTTGTCTTTTAAAATCCAATCTACCAATTCTTCTGTTTCAGGGCGAGGAATTAACACCTGCTTATTCACACTAAACTTATGTCCGTAAAACCAGGCATAGCCGACAATTTGCTGAATGGGTTTTTCTTTTTTTAATAAAGATACAATGCGTTCAATTTCTGTAATGTTATTCTCCTCTAAAGATTTTTCAGCCTGCATTAATGCATCCATATTGCTAAAATTAAAAAGATATTCTACGATCCAATTGTGAAAACCTCTAAGCTCTGAGTCAGGGTATTGACTCGCTAGAGAATCTTTTAAGTAGTTGCGAATATCTTTGATTTTTAGCATAGCCTAAAACTAATGCATTTTGTCTATTTTTGAAGTATGCACAAGGATGAAATTTACATGCAAAGATGCCTTGATCTAGCCGCTTTAGGTTTGGGGAAAACATATCCAAATCCAATGGTAGGTTCTGTGATCGTTCATCAGGGAAAGATAATTGGTGAAGGTTGGCACCAAAAGTCAGGTGGTGCACATGCCGAAGTAGATGCAGTGGCGTCTGTAAAAGATAAAACCCTGCTTAAAGAATCTACTCTTTATGTGAGTTTAGAACCTTGTGCACACTACGGAAAAACACCTCCCTGTGCCGAATTAATCATTAAACATAGAATACCTAATGTGGTGGTAGGTTGTGTGGATCCTTTTTCTGAAGTTTCCGGAAAAGGAATTGAGATGATGCGTAATGCAGGTGCAAATGTAAAAGTGGGCCTGTTGGAAGAGGATTGTGAAAGGTCGCACAAACGTTTTTTTACTTTTCATAAAAAACATAGACCCTATGTTATCCTCAAATGGGCGGAAACAAAAGATGGATTTATTGCTCCTTTTGAACAAGAGTTAGGTAAACCTTTCTGGATTACGAGTTCGGAGTCAAAGAAATTAGTGCATAAATGGCGTACTGAAGAAGCTTCCATATTGGTGGGCACAAATACCGTTGAAAAAGATAACCCTGCACTTACAGCTCGTTTATGGGAAGGGAATCAACCTCTGAGATTGATCATAGACCGGCGTCTGCGACTTTCAAATGACCTGCATGTGTTTGATGACTCCGTAAAAACCTTAGTTTTTACCGAACAAATCAAAGAGAATTCAGAATCAACAGAATATCAAATCATAGATTTTAATACGATTCATCAAGAGCTGATGAGTCAATTGTATCAAAGGAATATTCATTCTGTAATCATTGAAGGAGGTAGAGAAACGATGCAATCTTTTATCGATGCAGATTTATGGGATGAAGCCAGAGTATTTGTGGGAGACAAGCATCTTGAAAAAGGGATTATTGCCCCACAATTAGATGGGTGTTATGTGAATGAGGAACGAGTTTCGACAGATCTGTTAAAATACTATTACAGATGATCTACCTTCTGTTAAGTATTTTATTCACCACGAGCTTATTTCTTATTTTCAAGGTTTTTGAGCGTTATAAGATTAACAATTTCCAGGCGATTGTATTTAATTACATGACCGCCGGTTTACTTTGTTTTGGACTTATTGGAGAATCAATAAACATTAATCAAATAACTTCTGAAGAGTGGTTTCCTTCTACACTCATTATTGGATTTCTGTTTATTAGTTTGTTTAACCTGATGGCTTTTTCAGCTCAAAAAGTAGGAATTGCTATTACTTCAGTAGCTACTAAGATATCGCTCTGTATTCCTGTGCTTTTTGGTTTTTTGTATTTTGGTGACTCTATGAAATTCTTTAAGATTATAGGGATTATTTTAGCCCTATTGTCGATATATTTCACATCCAAAAAAGAAGAGAAACAAGAGTCTGTAAACCTGATTTTATTTGTTGTGCCTATCATTTTGTTCTTTGGCTCCGGAATCTTAGATGTTACCCTTATTTATAGCCTTGAAACCTACGATCTGGTAAATCGAGGTTTAGAGTTGCAATTTAGTGGTGTATTGTATTCCATCGCTGCTTTATTAGGTGTCCCAATCTTACTTTACAGACATTTTACAATCGATAAAATTAAAAAGAAGAATATTATTGCAGGTATATGTTTGGGAATTCCCAATGTGCTTTCAATCGTGTTTTTTCTGAAATGTTTAAATCATTACCCGGAAAGCACTTTTGTGTTTCCTATAAATAACATGGGAATCGTGGCCACATCGGCCATATTTGCAAGCCTTTTATTCAAAGAACATCTAACGAGAATAAATTGGCTGGGAATTACAATTGCTATGATGTCTATACTACTATTATCAGTTTCTTAATCTTCCATTGTTTTTTGTATTAATCCTCCTGTTATAATGTTATTTGGATCCATATTGTTGGTAACCAGATATGTGTAACCAAAGGATCGTCCTATCGCACAATCATAATTCTCAAATTCTAAGCGTATTTGATCATTAATGTTAAAATCACTTAAATCAAAACTCACAGTAGTCCAATCTTTCCACTTTATTAGTCTGTTTGGCAGACTCACTAAATTAAATTCTAAATTATCAACACTTGCATTTACTTTATAGGACTCTTCTTCTAAAAGTTCATCATTCAAATAAATATTAATTTTGAATTTAGGTTGAACATATGAATCTTTATCAATCTTCGAACTTTGAAACACTACCGCATATTTATAATATATAGAACCTTTTACATTTTCGCTATTCACTGTAAAAGTATAAGCTAATTTTTCACTCTGAGAACCATTATTACTATTCCCAAGACGCACCGAATACGACTCACCTTCCGGTATAAATCTTAGTTTCGATAAAGTGTTTACATCAAAGCCATTAACCGCATTAATACTATGCCTTGCATCGTGGTGAGGAGAATTCACTTTGTATTCTGTAGTTACAATGTCTGGCGATGTATAGCCATATCCATGAAACAGATCCCAATTCTCAAAACCTAGGTTTGAAAAATTTAGATTTTCCTGAGCAAAAATTGCATTACTAAATGCAATCAATAAAGTCGCTAAATAGTAAAATATTCTTTTTTTCATGACAATCCGATTAGTTTATCTTACTTTTTTTTTCTAATTAGTAGGTTTAGAACCCTTTACTTAACCATCAAGAATAAATCTCATGGAATGTAAATATATATCAATTTACTTTACTCAATATAGGTAGTATCACTCATTGTTGCATAGGTAATGTCACTCATTTTATTATAAATACTACATATAATACACCTAAAATGTATAGAAGCCTTCCAATGAAACCTTTAATTTATTAGACTGATTTAGTGAGATAATTAAATTGATTTTTCGTTTTTTTGTGCAAGGTTTAGGTTTAATATTAATAATCTCTTAAAATTTGAATAAACAAAAGGATTCATATAAAACGATAAAAGATTCTTCTGAAGGATTCTTCAAGGATCGTGGATCTAAGTTCTTTGGCTATGCTTACCCCTACTCTTCTGAAGACGCTTTAAAAATTAAAATAGAGAAGCTGAAAAAAGAACATCATACAGCCAGACATCATTGTTATGCTTATCGATTTAGACAAGACTACTCTGTGTATCGGGCAAATGATGATGGTGAACCAACGAATGCTGCCGGAAAACCAATTTTAGGTCAGATTGATGCAAAAGATCTGACTAATGTAGCCTTGGTAGTTGTTCGGTATTTCGGAGGAACAAAACTCGGAGTAGGTGGTATGATGAATGCTTATAAAGAAGCTGCTTTAGATACGTTAAATCATGCTGAGATTATTGAGTGTACGATAGATGATACTTTTGAAGTGAGTTTTGGGTATCCTGAAATGAATACAGTTATGCGATTTATTAAGGATTTAGGAGTTGTTATTGTTGATCAAAAACTAGAGCTAGATTGTAAGATTCGTTTTACCATCCGTCAAAAAGACGCTGATAAAGCTCAAGAGAAATTTACCGGATTGAAAAATATAGAAATAAAGAAGTTAAAAGTTAAAGATTAAAAATGGACTTTTCCCTATTAAAAGACTTACAAGCAATACACGCACCTGCAGGAAATGAAGCTCCCTTGAGAGATTTTGTGATTGACTATGTAGAAAAGAATAAAGCCAATTGGAAAGTACAGCCGGATTTGGTTTACGGAGATGGTTTTCAGGATTGTTTGATCTTAAGATTTGGAAATCCCCGAACAGCAATTTTCGCACACATGGACTCAATAGGTTTTACGGTTCGTTATGGGAAAGAACTCATTAAGTTAGGGGGTCCACGATTAATTTCCGGAACTCAATTGGTAGGTGAAGACTCTAAAGGTGCTATTGAAGCTGAATTGGTTGTGAATGAAGATAATACGAAAACATCCTATAAACTAAATCGAGAAATAGATCGCGGAACAAATTTAACTTTCAAGCCCAATTGGCGTGACGATGGCGATTACATTCAAAATTGTTACATGGACAATCGTTTAGGGATGTGGAATGCCCTTAAAGTAGCAGAAACACTTGAGGATGGTGTAATCGTTTTTTCTTGTTGGGAAGAAACCGGAGGTGGTTCTGTAGGTTATTTGGGGAAGTACATTTACGAAAAGTGGGGTGTTCGTCAGGCATTAATCTCCGATATTACTTGGGTTACTGAAGGAGTCCCTCATGGTGAAGGTGTTGCCATTTCTATGAGAGATTCTGGGATTCCACGCAAATCGTATGTGCGTAAGATTATAGACATTGCCACAAGAAATAAGATCAAATTCCAGTTGGAAGTTGAAGATTCCGGTGGTTCGGATGGGAATGGTTTGCAAAAATCCTCCTACCCTTTTGACTGGTGTTTTATTGGTGCCCCGGAAAATCATGTGCATACTCCCGATGAGAAAGTACACAAAGTCGATGTTGCCGAAATGGTTAAACTATACGAGGTTTTAATGAAAGAACTTTAATTATCTATACAGCGAATAACTTAATCCTATAGAAAATTCATTTTCCGGTTGATCACTAAAAACATCTGCTAAATACGAAATTTGAAAACCTACTCTTTTAGAATCACCCGATTCAGTTCCAACACCAATAATCAGCGGAGTTGTATCTCTAATGCCTTGCGTATATAGAATGCCACAAGAACCATATATAGATCTGTTTCCAAAAATTAGATCATATTGAGATCCAAACTCTTCGAAGCATAAAGTATAAACTGATAAATCACCGGTTAAATAGAAATTATCACGTTTAATAAAGTTGTGTTTTAGATCCATACTTACAGATAGAGGATTCACGTCTAATCTAAGTCCAAAGTCCATTGCACTATTTAAACCAAATCTATATGCAATCATTGGACTTAGAGAGACACCTTTATCACCGAAAGGTATTAGTGCATTTGAACTAACTAAAGCAAATGAAACAGACTTCTCGTGTAATTCTAATACTTCAGGTGAGGTTAGTTTGTTATAAGGTAGGCATGAATTTAGTAGTATTGCTGAAATTATTGAAAAGCAAAAACATTTTTTCATAAGGGTTTATTTATTGAATAAATGATTTTTTAAATTCTAATAATTCTTCTTCAAGGTCTTTTAATTCGATATTTAAATCGCCTAATATTTTAGAAGGTGTTTTTACCTGAACAGACTTCATTCGCATATTCTCATTGGTGTAAATAAATTCCAATTCAGGATAAATTTTTATCAAAGTTTCTAAGATATCATTGATCTGTAATGATTTTGTTACCGCTAAATGGATTCCTGATTCGTAGGTCGGGTTTTTAATTAAAGCGGCAATAAGTGCACTTAAATCGGCTACGGAAATAAAGCCACGGTATTGTGAACCGTCACCATTAATACGCACTTTGCCATCAAAATGGGCCTGGTACATAAAGCTATTAATTACAGAATCTAAGCGCAATGCAGGGTTGTAGCCGTAAACATTCCCTGAGCGAATAATGTGTGTGGGGATTTTTTTAGCCAGTCTGCGAACGTGTTTTTCAGCTTGAAACTTACTCGTACCGTAGGATGAATCAGGCTGTAGTTTAGAATCCACATCGATTACTTCCTCACCGTGTCCGTAAACAGAAATAGAACTTGGATAAATAAAATGCTTTACCTCACTCTCTTCTACGATTGAAACCAAATTAGCTGTCCCCCAATGATTTACCTGATCAAAATGATGAAAGAACTTGTCTTCAAAAGGTGTGGTTACCATGGCTGCTAAATGAACAATAATGTCAGCCTTGTCAACTTCACTTTTTAAAAGCCTATTGTCTAATAAATCACCTTTAACAAATCTGATGTTCTTTCCATCTAAATGATGAGCATTTAAGAGCGAAAACTCTTGTCTAGACATATTATCATAAATAACAATACTGTCTGCTTTATTCAGTTTTTTAGTGATTTGCTCTATGAGTGTGTAACCTATGTAACCAAGGCCTCCAGTAACTAATATGTTCATGTTATTTGATTAAGTCTGTGTGTAAACCACATTCATTTTTCTTCATTCCTTTCCAACGTCCGTCTCTACCATCACCCTGCTCCATAGAAAATTTTTGGGTACATGGAAGACAGCCAATACTTAAAAAGCCATCGGCCTCTAAGGGATGTGTTGGTAAATTATACTGTTTTCTGTACTCCCATATCATTCTACTGTTCCAATGAATCATCGGGTGAAAACGCAAGGTGTTGTGAGGTCCCTCAGCTTCATAATCCATTTTACTACGGTTTGCATTCTGATCTTTACGAACCCCTGTAATCCAGATGTCGTATTGCTTCATCAAGCTGTCCATAGGCTGGGTTTTATTTATGGAACAACAATAACCGGGATTCGATTGAAAGAAAAAACGACCCTCACTATTTAGTTGATTCATTAAAGGTATTTCCCCTTTCTGATTCATGACATTCAAATTTAGTTGACCGGCAATCTGATCTCTAAATTCTAATGTTTCAGGAAAGTGAAAGCCGGTATCGATAAAATAGACAGGGAAACCGGGAGCTATGGTATTAAGAATATGTAGCATAGGAATACTATGCGTCTGGAAAGATGAGGAAGCAAAAAATTGTCTCCCATCATCCATGTATCCTTTCAGATAGCTTTCAATTTCATTTAAACGTTTTTTAATCTCTTCTTTCATGCGAGGGGGTTACATTACTAAATAAGGTCCAGAGCCCTGTTTAAATCAGCTTTTAAATCAGCTACATCTTCTACACCAACCGAAATTCGAACAAAATTATCGGTAATACCCAGTTTATTTCTTTCTTCAATAGGCACAGAAGCATGTGTCATAATTGCCGGATGTTCAATTAAACTTTCCACACCACCTAAACTTTCTGCCAAAACAAACAATTTCACTTCTTCTAAAAACTTTTTGGCTGCTTGTAAATCACCCTTAATACAGATGCTTAACATACCACCAAATCCTGACATTTGTTTTTTGGCTAGTTCGTGTTGAGGGTGTGATTCTAATCCCGGATAAATAACCTTCTCAACCTTTGGGTGTGTTTCTAAAAATTGAGCAATCTCAATGGCATTACTTGCGTGAGCCTGCATACGTAAAGCTAGTGTTTTTATTCCTCTTAACACCAACCAGCTATCAAATGGTGACTGGCTTGGTCCAATTGAATTTTGTAAATACCAAAGCTTATCGTAATGTTCGCTATCATTAAGCATAATCGACCCACCGACAACATCACTATGTCCGTTGATGTATTTCGTTAAGGAATGTACGACCATATCGGCTCCTAAGTCCAATGGATTTTGGAAGTAAGGACTCATAAAAGTGTTATCGACCACAACCTTTGCGTTTACTGTATGAGAAGCCTCACAAATAGCCTTAATGTCACTAATTTGCAACATTGGATTGGTTGGAGATTCCAGCCAAACCAGATCAGGTTGATAGGTATTTAACTCTTCTTTTACGGCTTCGATATCTGTCGTATTTACATGCTTGATCTCAAAGCGTTCGTTGTAGATGGTGTTTAAAATACGGTACGTACCACCGTAAACATCATCTCCACATAGAATTTTACTTCCTTGAGGGAACGTTTGAAATATTAAAGAAATAGCTGCCATACCACTCGAAGTCACTAAACAGTGTTCGGCATTTTCCAATGAAGCCAAACATTCTTCCAATCGGGTTCTTGTTGGATTGTGAGATCGTGTGTATTCATAGCCTTTATGCTCACCCGGACTAGACTGCACAAATGTTGAAGTCTGGTAAATAGGTGGAATTACCGCACCTGTTTTTTCGTCGGGCTCATTTCCTACGTGAATAACTTTTGTTCCTTTATGTAAATCAGTGTGATTAGTCATTTCCTAATATTTTTTCGATCTCTAGATCTAATTCGTCTTTAATAATTTCTCCTTTAATGTATCCCATCTCACGCATCCAGTCTTCTTTGTAAATTTTAGACGCATAGCGATTTCCTGAATCCGGAAGGATCACCAAAATACGTTCTGGCTTCTCTAATGATTCTGCATACCTGATAGCTCCTACAACAGCAGATCCACTTGATCCACCTGAGTAAATTCCTTCTTCCTGCAATAATCTTCTCGTCATGTGGAAGGATTCTTCATCTCCTACCAATACAAAATCATCAATCTGGTCAAATATTACATTGTCCGGAATAAAGTCCTCCCCTATTCCTTCAACAACGTAAGATTTTGCTTCACCTATTTCACCACCGGTTTTATGGTAGTGCATCAAAATAGATCCTTCACAATCTACTCCAACAGACTTTAGATTGGGCATCTTTGTTTTTAAAAAGCGTGTACATCCTGATATGGTACCTCCTGTACCTACACCGGCCATAAACGTGTCAAATTCACCTTTCGTTTGCTCATAGATCTCAGGTCCGGTAATATCATAATGCGAAGCACCATTATCCATGTTCCCATATTGATCTAAAAAAACAGAATTAGGAAGCTTTCCCAATTTAGCAGCAACGGAGTAATAAGAACGAGGATCTTCCGGTTCTACATCTGTAGGACACACCAATACTTTAGCTCCGTATGCTTTTAAGTTGTCTATTTTTTCTTTGGACTGCTTGTCGGCCATTACAAATACACATTTGTATCCGTAAATTGCAGCAAATAAAGCAATACCCACGCCCGTATTACCGGAAGTAGATTCTACAATAGTTCCACCCGGCTTTAAATCACCACGTTCTACAGCTTTTTGGCAAAGGTAGACGCCCATACGGTCTTTAATAGACCCGCCGGGGTTCATGTACTCCAATTTCACATAGATGTCAGAATCTACGTGACTGGCTACTTTGTTTAATCTTACGATCGGTGTATTACCGATAACATCAAGAATGTTTTGATCGAATTTCTTCATTTCTTAAACTAAAAAAACCCATCCAAATGGATAGGTTATGGTTGATTTACATAGCACTAGTTGCCCATTTGGTTCACAAAGGAGATGTAATGCAACAACAGTTGATATGTAATTGGTTTGTGTTCATGATTAAGTGAGCAAAAATAGGAAAAATGATGGGATTTACAAGTTAATTTCACTTCAAGTCTGATTCCCTCTTAAAACGGTCAAAATTTTTGTCAAATTAAAAGTTACATCCTGATAGCTATCAGGTTTGTCGGATCAAGCCTTACTTTGACATGCTTTTTGAAACAGCCTTTTTCAATTACCAATTGTTATTTAGCCGATCTTCCCTGTAAAATTTGTTCAATTTCTTCGAATTTAAAGCCCTTGTATTTAAGTAAAATCAATAAGTGGTACGTTAAATCGGCTACTTCGTTTTTAAACAAATCATCATTATTGTCTTTTGCTTCGATAACAACTTCCACAGCCTCTTCACCCACTTTCTGAGCAACTTTGTTTACTCCTCTTTTAAATAATTTATTTGTGTAAGAGGCTGCATCATCATTATCAATTCGATCATTGATAATCTGCTCCAACTCATAAACAAACCCTTTTGAAGTTTCTTCTTTAAAGCATGATGTAGATCCGGTGTGGCAGGTTACGCCATTTGGTGTCGCTTTGATTAACAGCGTATCATTGTCACAATCAATTTGGATATCATCTACTTTTAAGGTGTTGTTCGATGTTTCCCCTTTCATCCAGATTCGTTGTTTGCTTCTGCTGTAAAATGTTACAAGACCTTTTTCTTTGGTCAGCTCAAAAGCTTCTTCATTCATGTATCCCAACATCAAAACCTGAAGTGTTGTAGTATTCTGAACGATTACCGGAACGAGTCCGTCATTTTTACTAAAATCTATTTGCATCTTACCGGTATTTTTTTCGTTTGTAAATATTTTTTGAGATCCTGAATGTGAATTTCGTTGTTGTGAAAAATACTCGCTGCCAGTCCTGCCGTTGCTTTTGTGGTATTGAATAGTATTTCAAAATCCTTTTTCAATCCCGCTCCTCCTGAAGCTATGACAGGTAAATTAACCAGTTCACTCACCTGACCTGTAATCTCCAAGGCAAAACCTGCTTTAGTACCGTCGTTGTTCATCGAGGTTAATAGAATCTCCCCTGCTCCGAGTTCTTCAGCACGCTTTGCCCAGTCTGTGGTTTTTAATTCCGTTTCCTTGCGACCACCATGTGTAAAGACTTTCCAACCATCGTTCATTTTTTGCGTATCGATTGCTACAGTAACGCATTGACTGCCAAACTCATCAGCTATTTCCCGGATCAATTCCGGACGTCTTACCGCCGAAGAGTTAACCGAAACTTTGTCTGCTCCCGCACTAATGATCCTGGATACATCTTCAACAGAATTTATTCCCCCACCAACGGTAAATGGAATGTCAATTTCTTTGGCAATACGTTTAACTAGACTCACAAGCGTATCCCGATTTTCAATCGTTGCGGTAATGTCCAAAAACACCAATTCGTCCGCGCCTTCTTCAACATATCTTTTAGCTAAATCAATAGGATCACCGGCATCACGAATACCAACAAAATTAATTCCTTTTACTGTTCTTCCATTTTGAATATCCAAACAGGGTATAATCCTTTTCTTTAACATAGGTCTCGTAGCTCTTTTAATGTCACTTTGCCTTCATAAATAGCTTTCCCTAGTATGGCTCCTTCACATCCAATCTCTCTTAAGTCGATTAGATTCTGAAGATTCGCGATTCCACCACTGGCGATGAGCTTAACCTTTGACACTTCAATAATTTCCTTGTACAGATCAATGGAAGGCCCTTGAAGCATTCCGTCTTTTGAAATATCGGTACAAATTACATATTGAACACCTTCAAGTTCATAATTTTGAATGAATTCAATAATGTCGAGTTCCGAACTTTCCAACCATCCGTCAGTAGCAATTTTTCGATTCATGCAATCAGCACCTAATATGATTTTTTCACCACCATATCGTTTGATCCAATCTAAGAATACGGGTCTGTTTTTTGCAGCAATGCTCCCTCCTGTTATCTGGTTAGCACCTGATTCTAATGCAATTTTTAAATCTTCGTCAGATTTCAAGCCACCTCCAAAGTCAATACTTAAATTAGTTGCAGATGCAATGCTTTCCAGAATCTTGTGATTGACAATTCGTTTGGATTTAGCACCATCCAGATCTACCAAATGCAGGTGTTTAATGCCGTTTGCTTCGAATTCTTTAGCTACCTCAAGCGGATTTTCATTGTACACTATCTTTGTACTGTAATCGCCCTTCGTCAGACGAACACATTTACCGTCTATGATGTCTATTGCAGGAATTATCCTCATAGTTCCAAAAAGTTTTTAAGTATTTGCTCTCCAATATCAGCCGATTTTTCGGGGTGAAATTGAGTCGCATAAAAATTATCTTTTTCCAGTGCCGCACTAAATGGACTGATGTAATCACATACGGCAGTTGTCTGTTCTGAAATGTCAGCGTAGTAACTATGCACGAAATAGACATCCTTATCTTGAGAGATCCCATTAAAAAGTGTTCCACGAACTTCAGTAAAGTTGTTCCAACCCATATGTGGAACAATTTCTTTGTTCGGAAACTTACGAACCTTGTTTTTAAAGATGCCCAAACAGTTTGTATCACCTTCATCGGTCTTTTCACACATCAGTTGTAAGCCTAAACAAATTCCAAGTACGGGCTGTTTTAATCCTAAAATAACCCGATCTAATCCTCGTTCTTTTAAATAAGACATTGCTGTACTCGCCTCTCCCACTCCGGGAAAGATGACTTTATCAGCTTTTAGAAGTTCTTCTTCTACATCTGTTATCCGATTTTCATAACCCAATCGGTTCAGCGCATTTTGAACAGAACAAGTATTACCCGCATTGTATTTAATAATCGCGATCATAAACTTCCTTTTGTACTTGGAATTGAATAGTTGCTGGTTTTGCTTACGGCCATTTTTATTGCTTTTGCAAATGCTTTAAATATGGATTCGATCTTGTGGTGTTCGTTTTCACCTTCGGACTTCACATTCAAATTGCATTTTGCAGCATCACTAAATGATTTAAAGAAGTGCATAAACATTTCTGAAGGCATTTCTCCAATCATCTCTCGTTTAAAATCGGCATCCCAAACCAACCAGGGTCTTCCACCAAAATCAATGGCAATTTGAGTTAAACAATCGTCCATAGGTAATAAATACCCATAGCGTTCGATAGCTTTTTTAGAACCTAAAGCGTCTAAAAATGCTTCTCCCAACGTAATTGCTACATCTTCAATGGTGTGGTGTTCATCAATTTCCAGATCCCCGGAAACATTAATGTTCAAGTCAAGATTCCCATGTCTGGAAATTTGTTCCAGCATGTGGTCAAAAAAGCCTATTCCTGTTGAAATAGTACTCTTCCCTGCCCCATCCAAATTCAATTCAATTTCAATGTTTGTTTCGTTGGTCTTTCGTTGTACTTTGACCTTTCTGGGCTTAGATTTAAGATATTGATAGATCTCCTCCCAGCTTTTTGAGTTCAAGGCAGCATCACTATTGTTTTCTCCTATGAAAATACCTTTACAACTAAGATTTTTTGCTAGGTCAATATCGGTTTCTCTATCACCAATTACGTACGAGTTCTCAAGATCATACGAACCGTGTATGTATTTATTCAATAAGCCGGTTCGGGGTTTTCGAGTAGGCGCATTTTCTTCCGGAAAACTTTTATCGATTAAAATTTCAGAAAATACGATGCCTTCATTTTCAAATGCTTGTATGATCTTATTCTGTGTCGGCCAGAATGTGTCTTCAGGAAAAGAGTCTGTACCCAGTCCATCCTGATTGGTGACCATAACAATTTCAAAATCTAATTCCCTGATAATTTTTGACAAACCTGAAAACACACCCGGGTAGAATTCCAATTTTTCTAAACTATCCAGTTGATAATCTACAGCTGGCTCAATAACTAATGTGCCATCTCTATCGATAAATAATACTTTTTTCATCGCTGCATCTCTTTTAAAGTGTTTAGTAACAGGGTGTTTTCTTCCGGCGTTCCAACCGTTATTCGAATACAGCCTTTTACCTGTTTTGATCTGTTCCTGACAATAATCCCTTTTTCAATTAATGTATTGAATAAGGCTTCAGAATTCTCAAATTCAACCAATATGAAATTTGCTTCAGAAGGGAAAACCTGAACAACATTGTCTAATTGTTTTAATTCGACACTTAGTTTTTCCCGCTCTTTTTTAATAGTTTCTATTTGATCTTCTGTAACAGAGGATTTAGTTAATATTTTTAATGCTTCTTTTTGACTGAGCGTGTTTATGTTGTAAGGAGGTTTGATCTTGTTTAAGATGTTAATTATTTCCTCACTAGCAAATGCCATCCCTACTCTTAGTCCTGCCAATCCCCAGGCTTTACTGAATGTTTGCAACACCACAAGGTTGGGTGTTTCATTTAATAAAGATAGGGTGCTTTTTTCAGTAGAAAAATCAATGTATGCCTCATCAACAACCACTAAGCCGGAAAAATTATCAGCAATGTTTTGTATTGCTTTTTTGTTGATCACATTACCTGTCGGGTTGTTAGGTGAACAGATAAATAGCAATCCTGCCGATTGTAATTGATCTTTGATCGCATCAAATGAAGGCAACTGAAAGTCATTTTCAAGGGACAACTCAACCACTTCAACATTGTTTATCGCTGCCGAAACCGAATACATTCCATAGGTTGGAGGGAAAATAAATGCTCTATCTACTCCGGGCTCACAAAAGGCTCTAAATAGCAGATCAATCGCCTCATCACTCCCGTTTCCAAGGAATATCCGACTCGATCCAATCCCTTTTAATTTCCCGATCTCCTTTTTAAGTTCTTTTTGCAGAGGATCAGGATAACGATTCAACATCGTTTCGTTAGGATTTTCATTAGCATCCAAAAAAACATTTGCAAAGCCCTGAAATTCTGATCTGGCAGAACTGTAAGCTTTCATTTGCAAAATATTTTTTCGAGTTATGTTCTCTATGTTAAACATTTCTAATTTCGTTTAATCTTAAAGTAACCGCATTTTTATGAGCAAAAAGCTCTTCTGCTTCGGCCATAATTTCTATTGCGGGACCTATGTTCTCTATTCCTTTTTTGTCCAGGTTTTGAAAGGTTATTTTCTTCACAAAGCTATCAACAGACACACCACTGTAGTTTCTTGCAAAACCGTTCGTAGGCAAGGTGTGATTAGTGCCACTCGCATAATCTCCGGCACTTTCACAACTGTAATTGCCCAAAAACACAGATCCTGCATTCACTATTTTATCTACAAAATTAGAAGCAGATTCTGATGCAATAATCAAGTGTTCCGGAGCATAGGTATTACTAAATCCTATGCACTCATCCAGGCTATCTAAGATGATGGCTCTACTGTTTTTTAATGCTTCTGATGCCACGTCTTTTCTAGGTAATGCTACCAGTTGTTTATCTAATTCTAGATTCACCTTGTTGATTATCTCAGAATTATCAGATAATAAAATCACCTGACTATCAGCCCCGTGTTCAGCTTGAGATAAGAGATCTGCTGCCACAAATGATGGGTTGCAGGTCTCATCAGCAATAATCAGTACTTCACTCGGGCCTGCAGGCATATCAATGGCCACACCTTTTTGTTGCACCAACTCTTTTGCCTTTGTTACAAATTGATTGCCGGGCCCAAAAATTTTGTAAACCTGAGGAATCGTTTCTGTTCCAGTTGCCATGGCAGCAATTGCCTGAGCTCCCCCGACTTTGTAGATCTTTTTGACCCCTGTTAAATTACAGGCATACAAGATTGCAGGGTTAATTTCTCCTTTTGCATTTGCCGGTGTACAGACCACTATTTCTTTGCATCCGGCAAGTTTAGCCGGAATAGCAAGCATTAATATGGTAGAAAATAAGGGTGCAGAACCTCCGGGTATGTACAAGCCAACCTTTTCAATAGCTACGCTTTTTCTCCAACATCGAACCCCTTCAACGGTTTCAATCTCTTTTTCAATACGGATTTGTGATGCGTGAAACTTTTCAATATTTCGCATCGCAAGTGCTATGGCAGCTTTCAATTCTTCTGAAACCAGACCTATTGCTTTCTCAATTTCGTCGTTATCTATTTCAAAACCATCAAGCTTTACCTTGTCAAACTTTTCAGTGTACCGAAAAAGAGCTTTATCCCCATCTTGTTGTACTTCATTCAGCACCTCATTAACAAGATTGTTTAATTCTTGTTTTTTAATTGCCGGACGAAGCGCATAGGTAGCCCATTCATTTCTATTTGGCCTGTCTACTACAATCATCAGAGCACCATTTTATCAATTGGGATAATTAAAATATCCTCAGCTCCTACTGATTTTAGTTCGTCGATGATATCCCAAAATTTATTTTCTTCAATTACACTGTGTAATGAACTCCACCCCTTTTCTGCCAATGGCAAAACAGTAGGGCTTTTTAATACCGGAAGAATATTACTGACCTCTTCAATTTTTGAATCAGGTACATTCATTAAAATGTACTTTGTGTTTTTAGCCCTTAAAACAGATTGTATTCTGAATAAAAGGCGATCTAAAATCTCTTCCTTTTCGTTTTCCAATTTGTTGGATTTCACTAAAACGGCCTGTGACGTAAGGATCACCTGCGTTTCTTTTAATCCATTTTTAAAGAGTGTACTTCCCGAACTGACAATGTCGCAAATTCCATCTGCCAAACCAATATTTGGAGCAATTTCAACGGAACCCGAAATCGTGTGGATCTCTGCATTAATATTGTTCTTCTTTAAATAAGAAATCACTGTATTTGGATACGATGTAGCTATTTTCTTTCCCTCAAAGTAATCAAGGGTATCAATGTCCACATCTTTTGGGACAGCTAAGGATACTCGGCATTTAGAAAAACCTAACTTTTCGACTATGGTAATTTGTTTTTCTTTTTCAATCAAAAGATTTTCACCAACAATCGCCACATCAACAACGCCATCCTCCACATACTGAGGGATGTCAGAATTTCTGAGGTGTAGTATTTCTAAAGGAAAATTCTGAACATCAACCTTAAGTTGATCTTTCCCATTATTGACATCAATTCCACAGGCTTTTAACAGCTTAAGTGAATCTTGATTTAATCGACCGCTTTTTTGGATTGCAATTTTTAGTTTACTCATTTTTATTGTGTTGTTGTTAAATGTTTGAGTAAACCTGGAAGTTGAAAAACAAAAACCCCGTTTGATCTACTCAAACGGGGTTCGGATATTTAGTGCACACGCATCATATCTGTCTCGTCTGAGTTTCAGTATGTAAATGATGATGTGATTGATAAAAATTCATTTTTCTTTTTTTACTCTGAGCAAAGATATGGATATTTTTTTTACAAGAAAATCTTTTTGTGTTTTCTTCACACTATTTATGTGCTAGGTATTACAAATTGATAATTGAAAAATGACTTTAAGAGCAAACGATCTACTTGAACTTACCAGTCGGCAGAGAAACGTTTCTTCTGTACAATAATTTACTTTTCAATTTGATCAAATGAAGTAACGATACCTTTGATAAGGGCTGAAGAGAAACCGTTATGTTCCATTTCATTAAGACCGGCAATGGTACAACCTTTAGGTGTAGTCACTTTATCAATTTCATATTCCGGATGCACATTACGTCCAATTAACAATTCAGCAGCACCTTTAACGGTGTATTTCACAATGTCATTTGCCGTTTTCGCATCGAA
>Ga0066855_10000022_pt1 | contig 26293 bp, 26 predicted proteins | sample ETNtaG_14_FD_65604 | JGI IMG/M metagenome (GOLD analysis project Ga0066855, IMG submission 65604) | Marine microbial and viral communities from oxygen minimum zone, Eastern Pacific Ocean - ETNP201406SV73 | ecosystem: Environmental > Aquatic > Marine > Oceanic | place: Pacific Ocean: Eastern...
CAACGGCTTCGGTAAAAACAAAACCTATAAGCAAGAATTTTTTGACCGAATGGAGAGCACTTTTGGATGATAATGCGTATTTTTCTCTATTCGATTGGCTAAAACATATTGGTGTTGAAAATAAACAAGGAATAATTTCGGTTGAAGAAAGCGCTCATATCATGAAAGATTTGAGTTTAAAACCTTACGAATGCGACACTAAAATTATGTTGATTTGGATGCCTGAAAAGATGAATGTTCAGGCGGCGAATAAGTTGTTGAAAATTATTGAAGAGCCACCACATAAAACGCTTTTTTTGCTTGTTGCTGAAAGTGCTGAAAATATGTTGGCTACGGTATTGTCGCGTACTCAATTATTAAAAGTCCCTCGATATTCTGATGAGGAGGTGATAAGTTATTTAATGAGTCGTGGTATTGAGCATAGTAAAGCTCAAATGATTTCGGCTTTGGTAGAGGGTAATATCAATGAAGCCCTTCAATTAGCCGGGTATGCTGAAGATGCAGAGGAAAACTCTTTGCGTTTTGTACAGTGGATGCGTTTATGTTTTAGCGCTTTACAAGTTAAAGACATTGATAAATTGGTGCAGTGGTCTGAAAAAATGGCTAAAGTAGGTAGAGAGAATCAAAAGAGCTTTCTTCTGTATGCATCAAATGTAATGCGAGATGCATTACTGAAAAACTATGGTGTTGACGCGATGATGAAAATGAATGTTGGCGGACAGAATTTCACCATGGAGAAATTTGCTCCTTTTATTCATGCGGATAACTGCATGGAGATTGTTGAGGAGTTGAATATGGCGCAACGACATATTGAAAGAAATGCAAATCCTAAGATATTATTCTTAGACACATCTTTTAAAATTGCTCGTTTGCTCCATAAAAAATTAAAACAGGTGATAGCCTGATAAAAACATAAAAATGGCGTGTACGAATTGTTCAACAACAGCGGGCAATGCCCCAGGTTGTAAAAGTAAAGGAGCATGTAGTACCGGTAATTGTGGTAAGATGCCAATATTTAATTGGCTTTCAAATATGAGTTTACCTACCGGTCAAGACCCTTTCGATATCTTAGAAGTCCGGTTTAAAAATGGGCGAAAAGAATTCTTTAAAAACAAGAATAACCTAAACGTGCACATGGGCGATAATGTAGCAGTAGAAGCCAGTACCGGGCACGATATTGGCGTAGTTTCTCTTAAAGGGGAGTTGGTGCGTTTACAAATGCGTAAAAAGAAAATCAGCGTTGATAGTGAAAAAGTAAAAACGCTTTATCGCCATGCTTCGGAAAGTGATCTTGAAAAATGGGAAATTGCCAGAAACAGAGAGAAAGAGACCATGTACAGAGCCAGAGAAATGGCTTTGAAATTGGGCTTAGATATGAAGATTGGTGATGTGGAGTTTCAAGGAGATAATGTCAAAGCTATTTTTTATTACACTTCTGAGAGTCGTGTAGATTTTCGTGACCTTATTAAGGTTATGGCTGATGAATTTAAAATTCGCATTGAAATGCGTCAGATTGGCGCTCGTCAGGAAGCACAGCGCATGGGAGGTATCGGATCCTGTGGGCGTGAGCTTTGTTGTAGTACCTGGTTAAATGATTTTCGCTCAGTAAGCACTAGTGCAGCGCGTTACCAACAACTATCTTTAAATCCACAAAAGCTAGCTGGTCAGTGTGGGAAACTAAAATGTTGTTTGAACTATGAACTAGATATGTATGTTGAGGCTATTAAAGATTTTCCGGAGTCCAATGTAAAGCTTAAAACAAAAAAAGGAGATGCCTTTATGCAGAAGATGGACATCTTCAGACGTAAATTATGGTATTCATACATTAGTGAGCCTTCGCATTTTATTGAGTTGAATTTAGATAAAGTTCAGGAAGTTCTGGCTCAAAATAAACAGGGGGAATCTCCGGAGTCTTTAGAGATGTTTGTTCAGGCTTATGTTGAGGAACCCAAGCATGATTATGAGAATGTTGTAGGGCAGGATAGTATTACTCGATTTGATAAAAACAGGACATCAAAACGTTCTAATAAAAATAGACATTCTAAAAATATTAAAACGAACAACTCCAAGGGACGAGATCAAGGGAGTCAAAAGCCTGAGTCTAAACGAGGTGGGAAAAACCCGAATGCTAAAACAGCAGCCACAAAGGCAAAACAACAAGGGTCTACAAATGGTATCGCTAAATCAAAAAGCAAATCACGTGGACAAGGCGGGGGATTAAGGTCTGATAAGAATTCTGTAAATAGAAGTAAAAATAATGGCAAAAAGAAACCTGAATAAACTAGGCCTTTTCGTAGCCCTTTTACTTTTTGCTTCTTGTGATCGTAGTAAGGTTTTTGATGTGTATCATGGTATTGATTCCGGAGGGTGGAATTCTGATGAAGCCCTTGATTTTGAAGTCGAAATTACTTCGCAGGAAGGTCGTTTGTTTAATTATTTAATTGGGCTTAGAAACAACAATGATTACTTGTACGCTAATATTTTCTTTTTTGTGGATGTAGAAAGCCCTAACGGGGAGCTTCAAAGAGATACCCTTCAATATTTACTTGCAGAGCCTGGTGGAAAATGGTTAGGGTCTGGAGTTGGCGAAATAAAATTCAATCTTTTTAAGTTTAAAGAAGGGCATGCGATGCAATCGGGAGTTTATAAGTTTAGCATAGCACATGGTATGCGCGATGATTTACTTTTGGGTGTCGAAGATGTAGGTTTACGAATAGAAGAATCAAATTAAAATGAGCGTAAAAAAGAAATTATCTTCTTGGTTCATTCGTTTATTTTGGATGGCAATATTAGGTCCTGTATTGGGTATTGCCGGAGGCGTTTGGTTTGCCTCTATGGGTTTGTTTGGTTCTTTGCCTTCCTTTGAGGAATTAGAGAATCCACAGCAAAATTTAGCAACAGAAATTTATGCATCTGATGGGGTTCTTTTAGGGAAGTTCTTTTACGAAAACCGCTCACCTGTTGCATACGATCAGCTATCACCCCATTTAGTGAATGCACTTATTTCTACTGAAGACGAGCGTTTTAGGGAGCATTCGGCCATAGATGCTAAATCTTTAGCACGAGCAATTGCCGGAGCACTTACAGGACGAAGTGCAGGAGGGGGGTCTACCATTACCCAGCAGTTATCTAAAATGCTCTTTACTGATGTTTCTTCGAATATCTTTCAGCGGGTAATGCAAAAGTTTAAGGAGTGGGTAATCTCAGTTCGTCTTGAAAGAAATTTTACCAAAGATGAGATTTTAACCATGTATTTAAATAAGTTCGACTTTCTTTATTTAGCAGTAGGGGTGAAGTCGGCTGCAAGGATATATTTTAATACAACTCCCGATCAATTAACGATTGAGCAAGCTGCAGTATTGGTTGGAATGGCTAAAAATCCATCACTATATAATCCTAAGCGTTTCCCCGAGTATGCTTTTAAGCGTAGGAATGTTGTTTTTGGACAGATGTATCGCAATGGAACAATCTCTGAGGTAGAAAGAGATTCTCTGGTTACCTTACCCATAGAACTTGATTTTAAGCGGACGAATCATAATGATGGCTTAGCGCCTTATTTTAGAGAGCACTTACGAAAGTATATGAAAGATTGGCTTAAAGATCATAAAAAGCCGGATGGAACGGAATATAATATTTATGCGGATGGGTTGAAAATCTACACAACCATAGATTCTCGTATGCAGCAGTATGCCGAAGAAGCCGTTGCATCTTATATGCCAATTTTACAAGAACAGTTTTACCAGCACTGGGACGTTGAAGTTTATGAAGAGGATGAAGAGGTCGATGAAGATGAAGAAAAATTTACGCACCCCCCTTTTGATGAAGCTTTACGACCTGGGCAGGTTGATACCCTTATGCTGACGGCTATGAAACGATCTGAGCGTCACAGAAAGTTGAGAAGGCGCAAAGCTCCTGAGGAGGAAATTGAAGAGGTATTTAATACGCCAACGCAGATGAACATTTTTACCTGGACGGGTGCTTTGGATACGACGCTAACACCAATGGATTCTATTTTGCATTATAAGTATTTATTGCAAACGGGTATGATGTCTATGGATCCTAAAACAGGATTTATTAAAGCCTGGGTAGGAGGGATCAACCATCATTATTTCCAGTATGATCATGTTAAGGAAGCGAAAAGACAAGTAGGGTCTACTTTTAAACCTTTTGTTTATGCTACGGCTATCGATCAGCATAATTATTCTCCTTGCATGAAAGTGCCTAATGTTCAGGTGATTTTTGAAAAAGAGACCTGGGGTTTAGAAGAAGATTGGATTCCTAGAAATTCAGGTGAGAAATATGGGGGAGAGTTAAATTTAAAAGAAGCTTTAGCAAATTCTGTAAATACTATTACTGCTTATTTAATGAAGCAGGTTGGTCCTAGAAAAGTTCGTAAAATGGCCAGGGGTATGGGGTTAAAGGGGAGGATTCCGGCGGCACCATCTATTTGCCTGGGAACTCCTGATGTTTCTATTTATGAAATGGTGGGGGCCTACGGAACTTTTGCTAATAAGGGGATTTATACCTCGCCAATTTTCTTAAATAGAATTGAAGATAAAAATGGAGTTGTATTGGATGAGTTTAGCCCTAGGACTACAGAAGTTCTTAGTGAAGATAAAGCCTATGTTATGTTAAACCTGATGCAAGGAGTAACCACAAAAGGTTCGGGTATTCGATTGCGTTGGAAGTATGGATTTAAAAATCAAATTGCCGGTAAAACTGGAACCACGCAAAATCAGTCTGACGGTTGGTTTATGGGGGTAGTGCCAAATTTAGTTACCGGTGTTTGGACCGGAGCCGAAGACAGAGCTGTACATTTTAGGACCATTACTTTAGGACAAGGAGCACACATGGCTTTACCTATTTGGGGAGAGTATATGACAAGAGTATATGAGGATGCTGACTTGGGTATTTCTAAAGCAGATTTTGAAGCCCCCAATCGGTTAACCATAGAATTAGACTGTGATAAATTTGAGAAGGAAAGTATTGACTTTGATGATGAGTCAGAAGAAGAATTTTGATTAGCTATTAGCGATCAGTGAATAAATAGTAAAAAGTAATTACCCCTCGAGGAGGGTACTACAGGGGTGTAATAGTATGTTGTATTTACTCTAGATAACAGTTTAATTATTTTCAAGGGCAAGAGGAATAAGGCTTGGTTTTTGTTATATTACTATATGGTAAAAGACTGTTAATGCGTTTTGAGAAATAAATGAATTCAACAATTAAAATTTAACAGATGATAAATAAAGTTGTTACCAATGTACAGGAAGCCCTACAGGGGGTAAAAGATGGAATGACCTTGATGTTGGGTGGTTTCGGCTTATGTGGAATTCCGGAAAATAGTATTGCTGAATTGGTAAAAAAGGGAATTAAAAACTTAACCTGTATTTCAAATAATGCAGGGGTTGATGATTTCGGTTTGGGCTTGTTACTTCAAGGAAAGCAAATTAATAAAATGATCTCTTCTTACGTAGGAGAAAACGACGAATTTGAACGTCAGATGTTAAGTGGAGAACTCGAGGTAGACCTTATACCTCAAGGCTCTTTAGCAGAGCGTTGTAGAGCCGGAGGAGCAGGAATTCCAGCATTTTTCACACCTGCCGGCTATGGAACGGAAGTTGCTGAAGGAAAAGAAGTGAGAGAATTTAATGGAAAACCTCATGTTTTAGAATCGGCACTACATGCTGATTTTGCCATTGTAAAAGCTTGGAAAGGAGATACTGCCGGGAACTTAATTTACAAAGCCACAGCAAAAAATTTTAACCCGATGATGGCAATGGCAGGTAAAATTACCATTGCAGAGGTAGAAGAGCTTGTTCCTGCAGGTGACCTAAACCCCAATGAAATTCATACACCCGGTATTTTTGTTCAACGAATTTTTCAAGGAGAAAGGTTTGAGAAAAGAATTGAACAACGAACCCTTAGATAATTAATAATGATTAATGTAGTAAGTATGAAAGAGAATATAATAGAGACTATGTGTTTTAATTTTCCCATTTCTATTATTGAGTTTTCGGAGAAATTAGAAAGTGAAAATAAATGGGTTGTCGCTTAACAACTATTACGTTCCGGCACATCCATTGGAGCAAATGTATCTGAAGCCCAATTTGCGGAAAGTAAAAAAGATTTCATACACAAGCTAAAAATAGCTGCGAAAGAAGCAAATGAAGCTTCTTATTGGTTAAGTCTCTGTGAAAGGGCAGATTCCTACCCCCGAGCGGGTAGTTTAGGAGATGATATACTAAGTATCAAAAAGGTGTTGTCAAAGATTATATCAACATCTATCAAGGATAATTAGTCATTATTAATTAATCATTACCCAATTAGTATGTTAAATAAGACAGGTATAGCGAAAAGAATTGCTCAAGAGTTGGAAGACGGATTCTATGTAAACCTCGGAATAGGTATTCCTACTTTAGTTGCGAATTATATTCCTGAAGGAATTTCAGTTGAATTTCAATCCGAGAATGGGATTTTGGGAATGGGTCCTTTTCCGTTTGAAGGATCGGAAGATGCTGATTTAATTAATGCAGGAAAACAAACCATTACTGCTCTTGATGGAGCCGTTTATTTTGATTCGGCAACGAGTTTTGCCATGATCAGAGGTCAGCACGTTCAACTAACCGTATTGGGTGCTATGGAGGTTTCTGAAAATGGTGATATTGCCAATTGGAAGATTCCGGGAAAAATGGTAAAAGGGATGGGTGGTGCTATGGACTTGGTGGCTTCTGCAGAGAACATTATTGTTGCCATGATGCATACTAATAAAAAGGGGGAATCGAAACTATTGAAAGAATGTAGCCTGCCTTTAACAGGTACTGGTTGTGTAAAAAAGATTGTAACAAATTTGGCAGTATTGGAAGTGATGCCCCATGGAGGGTTTAAGCTTTTGGAACGCGCTCCAGGAGTGAGTGTAAAAGAAATCCAGGCAGCTACAGAAGGCAGCTTATTGGTGGCGGGGGAAATTCCGGAAATGGAGCTTAGTTAATAATTTTTAAATCACTACGTTCCTACAGTCTGCCTACCTAAAAATGATTAGGTGAATCTCCAAAATTTTACGGGCTTACCGGCAAAAAAAAAGACCATTTCGAAAGAAATGGTCTTTTAATATGAATGAGAGAAATACTTACTCAGCGAATGGAACAACGCTTACGTAAGATCTGTCATCTCTTTTCTTTTTAAATTGAATGGTACCATCACATAAAGCGAAAAGTGTATGATCTTTACCCATACCTACGTTTTCACCTGGATTGTGTTTTGTACCTCTTTGTCTAACGATGATGTTACCAGCAATAGCTAATTGACCACCGTAAATTTTGATTCCCAATCGTTTCGATTCCGATTCACGACCGTTTTTGGAACTACCGACACCTTTCTTATGAGCCATGGTTCAAATTTTTTTGGTTAATTAATTAGGCTTCTGTTTTTTCAGCTTTAGTAGCTGCTTTTTTAGCTGCTTCCTTTTTAGTGATGGTCCCAATCGTTAACTGTGTTAAGTATTGACGGTGACCATTTTTCACTTTATAGCCTTTTCTTCTTTTCTTTTTGAAGACGATTACTTTGTCTCCTTTCAGGTGGCTCTCAATCTTCGCTGAGACTTTTGCACCTTTTATAGCTGGGGCGCCAACGGTAACTTTGCCTTTATCTTCAATCAAAAGAACGTTATCGAAAGTAACTTTCGACCCTTCTTTTCCTTCAAGACGGTTAACAAAGATGCGTTGATCTTTTTCAACTTTGTATTGATGCCCTGCTATCTCTACAATTGCGTACATCTGCTATGTGTTAGTTAGTTTAAAAATACTAAATCGGTCTGCAAAATTACACAATTAAACTGAACTAGCAAAAGACCTTAGCTTCTTTTGTTTACTAAATAAACACCGGCTATGATTATCGAAAACCCACTGATATGGTGAGCTGTAATCGTTTCATTGTCAATGACTCCCCAAAGAATTGCAACGATAGAAATGATATAAGTACAAGAGGTGGCAAATAGTGCGCCCGTCATTTTAATTAATTTATTGAACGCAATAACTGAAAGTGCCGAGCCAATGATGGCTAAAATTGCCGTGTATCCTAAGCTCGCCCAAGCTTTAGGGTGGTTTTGCATAACGTCGATAAAGTCGCTACTAAACAGATATATCCCGGCCCAGGGACCCACAAAAGTAATTGCCAATGTGGTAATTTGTAGAGCGTTTAAATTTTGCAGTTGGGCTTTAATGATGTTGGCACTCCAACCATAACAAGCTGTTGCAACGATAACCATTAAGCTATAAAGTAATGTTTTTTCATTTAACTTTTGTATATCTGGATGGAGTAGGTAAATGGTCCCAATCACTCCAATGGCTATACCCACATAGTTAGTGCGTTTAACTTTTAAGTTGTAGAAGAATACCCCTATAAAGAGTGTAAATAAAGGAGTTAGCACATTAAGAATTCCCACAAGACCTGAGTCTAGGTAAGTTTGAGATTTAGTGAAAAGAAAGGCAGGAATTGCACTTCCCACCAGCCCGGTAAGAAATAGTGGCCAAAGTTTATCGGTAGGAATGTTTCGGTAAAATTTCCGTCCTATCCAGGCTAAAAATACAAAGGCTATAAAAAGTCGGAGTGTCGCAACTTGTTCAAAGCTAAAAGCATCAAGACCTCTTTTCATTAATATGAAAGAACTTCCCCAGACAAGTGACAGGATAAGGAGTAATATCCAGTGTCCAGGGGGGCTATCGATTTTTTTAAGCATTTGTTAACTTTAGTTAAAGTGCTGTTAATGGTGTTGGCAAAGGTACTGATTTAAAGATCTTATTGATGATAATTTGTACCTTTGCACCACTAAACATAAAAAATAAGAAGTGATGAATAAATTGATGAGATTCGGTTTCGTAGTATTGACAGTAGTATTAACGATTGTATCTTGCTCGGAGACTACAGCTCAGTCTAAAGAGGTGGTTCAGAGCACAGAGATGACAATGAGCATTAAAGGAATGACTTGTCTTATGGGTTGTGCTCGTGCAATTGAAGTTGAGTTAAAAAACTTAGAGGGTGTAGAAGCTGCCAAAGTCGACTTTAAAGCTGCAAATGCACAATTAACCTACAATTCGGCATTAACCTCGGAATCAACAATTGTTGATTTTGTAAATAATTATAGACATGGAGCTTTTGAGGCTTCTGTTGCGACTGCAAAAAAATGTGGTGCCAGTTGTACGAAGTCTTGTTGTGAGAAAGTAGGTGCTAAAAAATGTGGAGCAGATTGCACAAAGGCTTGTTGTGAAAAAGAAGAGGCTAAAAAATGTGGTGCTGACTGTACAAAACCCTGTTGCGACAAATAGTTGAAATTCAGATTGAATTACATCCTCTTTCCGATATCGGGAAGAGGATTTTTTTTGCTTATTACTACTGATAAAAATCAATTGATAATTAGCTTCAGCTTAGTATCTTTGACTAGCGAATTAAAATGTAAAAAGCATGTCTTTTAAAAGTTTTGCAAAACTTACCCTTATAAGTATATTTTTAATCATTGTTGCTGGCTCTGTAGTTCGGATGACAGGTTCGGGAATGGGTTGCCCGGATTGGCCGAAGTGCTTTGGTTTTATTATTCCTCCTACGAGTGTTGATCAAATAGAATGGGAAGTGGGCAAGTCATTTTTTGAAGGACAAATGATTATTTATGAAGAGCAATTATGGTCGGCTAAGAGCGATTTTGTTAGTGGCGAAAAATACAATTCAGGGAATTGGATTTTATATACAAAACATGATTATGCGAAGTTTAATCCGGCTCACACTTGGACAGAGTATATTAATCGATTAATCGGAGCCATTTCAGGAGTGCTTACTTTTGTGATGCTTCTTATGTCTTTTAGATATTGGAAAACGAAAAGAAAGATTGTTTCCCTAAGTGCTTTGGTGGTGTTTTTAATGGGATTTCAGGGCTGGTTAGGAGCAACGGTAGTTTATTCGGTTTTGCAGCCAGTTCAAATTACCATTCATATGCTTATGGCATTGCTCATTGTAGCTTTAATGGTATATCTTATTTATGAGTTGCCGGAATCTTCAGCTAAGAATGTTCTCGTTTTTGATAAGAATTTAAACAGAGTGCTTGTAATCGCAATTGGTTTAAGTTTAGTTCAAATTGCTTTAGGTACCCAGGTACGCCAAATCATTGATGAGATATCGTCTGGGTTAGATTATGGACAAAGAGAGCTGTGGGTTGGTTTAGTGGGGAATACGTTTAAAGTACACAGATCTTTTGCCATTGTTCTAGTCTTGATAAATGGCTTATTATTTTTTAGAAACTACAAATTTAACTTAGGATTTAAACTTGTTAATGCTGTTTTCGCTGTGGTTATTTTGGAAGTAGTAAGTGGAATAATACTCACTTACTTTGATATGATGGCATTAATGCAGCCAATCCATCTAGTAGCGGCTAGCGTATTGTTTGTACTTCAAATAGCCCTTTACTTTCAGTTAAAAAAGCTAAGACCATTTAAGACTTTCAATTAAAGTTTGAAGATCTTCTTTGATGTAATCTTTAACAGGTTGTAGTGAGTCGGAATTAGGGATTGTGTTGAAATACAAAGAACCCCTTAAAAAGTGATTTGCACTATCGGTTGCAAAGAATTGTAGGTTAGAGGCACTATTTCCGTGAATATCATAAAGGACACCGTATACCTGTTCCTCCTCATTTAAGTATACCTTTTCAATAATCCCGTCAGACCGAACAGCGTGGTCGTAAGCTAGCTTGTGACTTTCTTCTATGATAGATGCTAAATTGGAGTCTAACATTTTATAGGTCAGGTAAACTGTAGCATCATGCGATGGGTAGTAGATATTATACCAGCAGTTGTTTTTTCCACTGATGATTTTAACATCCTTTGGACTTAGAAATTGATAAGAGCATTTGCTGTCAAAAATTTGGTATTCTTTTTCGGATAAATCGATGCGAAAATATCCTAAAGGTTTGGGGCTGTAATTCTCCGAGCAAGAACTCAAAACAGCTACAAGGCTTATAAATAGAAATTTAATTTTCATCACTTTGTTTCTTCTTCGGTGCGAAAGTAACTTTTATTCTAGTTACTCTCCTGTCGTTAACACCTTCAATGGTGAAGATGTAATCGTTGAAGGTGATTTTTTCATTCTTTTCAGGGATGGTTCCCGTAATTTCTAAAATGAATCCGGCAAGGCTATCTGACTCACCTTTAGCTTGTTCAAATTCTTCGCCATCAAAATTTAGAATCCTGTAAAAGTCGTTAAGAGCAGTTTTCCCTTCGAATACATAGTTTGTGTCGTCGAGTTTAGAGTATACGATATCGTCATCATCAAACTCATCACTAATGTCTCCAACAATTTCTTCTATAATATCTTCTAGTGTTACTATTCCTGAGGTTCCTCCATATTCGTCAACGACTATGGCTAAGTGGATTTTCTTTTCTTGAAATTCTTTTAGTAAATCGTCGATCTTTTTGTTTTCTGGAACAAAAAAGACTTCTCGTAGTAACCTATTCCAGTTGAAATTAGATTCCTTACCTAGATAAGGTAAAAGATCCTTTATATATAATACTCCTTTAACGTTGTCGAAAGATCCTTCGTAAATTGGAATTCTAGAAAACCCCGTTTTTTTAATGGTCTTTAAAACCTGATTGTAAGAATTTTTATGGTCTAGAGCAGTTACGTCAACACGCGAACGCATAATTTGTTTTACATCGGTATTTCCAAATTTTACGATTCCTTCCAATATTTTTTTTTCGTCTTTGTCTTCATTTACATCACTAGTAAGTTCGAGGGCATTAGATAAATCGTCTGCCGAAATATCGTGTCTTTTGTTTTTTGCTTTACGATCAATAATTCGAGTACTTGCAACAAGAATCAGGCTTATGGGTTTAAATATTTTATCTAAAAAGGAGAGAGGGATAGACATAAATCTTGCAAAGGAAATTGCGTTATTATTGGCGTAAACTTTAGGTATTACTTCTCCAAAAAGTAATAGTAAGAAGGTGATGCTTACGACTTGAACTAAAAATTGTAGCCATTTAATGCCTTGGAAGTCGAAAAGTGCCGCAGAGGCATAGGTTGCCAAAATGATGATTCCTACGTTTACAAAATTATTGGCAATGAGTATGGTTGCTAGAAGTTTTTTTGGTTTCGATAAGAAATTCTCGATGAGTTTGGTTTTTCGAGATTTCTGGTTTTTTATTTTTTTTAGTTCGTGAGGTTTGAGAGCGAAAAAAGCTACTTCAGCTCCTGAAATCAAGGCTGAAGTAGCTAATAATCCCACCAATACTATAAGAGAAATTATAGTGTCGGTCTCAAGCGGTTTTAGAAATGATAATGTATTTATGCTTATAAAAGGTTTAGGGGTCAAAGTCTGGTGTTTTAGTTAAACTTAAAATGGAAGATCATCTTCCTCTTGTATTGGTGATTCCTGTACAAAAGATTCAGCTGTGGGTTCTTGAGCCACATTTGTATTTTCAGGATCTGAATTTCTTTTGCCAGACCCCATCATATGCATTTGATCGGCAAGAATCTCTGTAATATAGCGCATCTGACCACTTTCTTTATCTTCCCATGAACGTGATCTGATGCGTCCTTCAATTAATACTTTATCGCCTTTGTGAAGGTATTTGTCAGCCACTTCGGCCAAACCTCTCCACAATACAATATTGTGCCATTCTGTGTGACTTGTTCTTTCCCCACTTTGACGATTTTTGTATGTCTCTGTAGTGGCTAATGAGAAGCGACACATTACCGTTCCGCTTTCTAGGGTTCGCGTTTCCGGGTCTTTACCCAAATTCCCTGCTAAAATTACTTTGTTAAATGCCATACTAATAATAAGTTAAGTTAATAAATATGTATATTGCATTGAGTCAAACTTAGTAAAATTATCTTTCATTATCAAGTGGAATTGGGTTGAATAATTCTTGGAAAAACTTTTCTATGGGTTTGGGAACTGGCAGTTCTAGCGCTTGTTTCTGGCTGATTTTAATATAGTTGTTTTCTCGGGGAGCTTGATTCGTAATAATGTGATGTATTGTAATATTTAATTTTTGATGACTTAGTTTGTGTTTGTATTTCACGCTTTTTTTAATACTAAATGAGTTCCCCCCAATAATGTCTTTTGTTATTTTTTTGTCGTGTGTGGAATTGTTGTTGTTGGGAACATGTAATTCTTTTAAAGGAAAATCATAGAGGTTTTTCCAAATATCATCACCCTCTCTTTTGTTCATTAAGAATTGTCCTTTATGCTCTATGCAGAAGTAGTTTAAGTAGCGCTCTTTAACTTTAGTTGCCTTAATCTTAATAGGTAGTTTAGTAATGATTTTTTTACTCCGGGCAATACATATTGAGTTTAGTGGACAGTTATTGCAATCTGGTTTTTTGGGAGTGCAAATAGTTGCCCCGAGATCCATAAGTCCCTGGTTGTAGTCTCCTGGATTAGTTTCGCATATTAAAGAATTAGCGAGTTTTTGGAATATTTTAATTCCCTTAGTGCTGTTTATTGCTGTGTGAATATCGAAAACCCGTGCGAGAATTCTGTAGACATTTCCATCAATAGCGGCTCTTTTTTCGTTGAAACAGATAGAGCTTATTGCCGCGGCAGTATAGGGTCCGACTCCCTTTAATTTTAATAGTTCTTCATAGTTATTAGGGAAAACTCCCTCTAGGTTATAATGAATGTGTTTTGCTGTAGTGTGTAAATTTCTTGCCCTTGAGTAGTAGCCTAAGCCTTGCCATAGTTTTAAGACCTTTTCTTCTTTGGTTATTGCTAAGTCTTTGAGCGTAGGGAAGATGTCTGTAAATTTAGTATAGTAGCTTAACCCTTGGGAAGTACGTGTTTGTTGCAGTATAATTTCTGACAACCAGATTTTATACACGTTTTTAGTTGCTCTCCAAGGGAAATCTCGGTGTTCATTGTGGTACCAATGTAATATGTAGCTTGAAAATTCCACGCTTAATGGTATGTTAATGAGAATATTAAGTGTTTAAAATAAAACTATATATCTTTTTAAATTGAAATGAAAAAACCTATATTTGCCACCCCAAATTTAATGGGAAAACATTTATAAATAGCTTTTTAAAGACAAAGAAAAATGACTAAGGCAGATATCGTAGCTGAAATTGCAGAAAAAACAGGTTTAGAAAAGGTTGATGTTCAAACAACAGTTGAAGCTTTTATGGAAGAAGTGAAAACGGCTTTAGAAACTGGAGAGAATGTTTATCTAAGAGGTTTTGGATCTTTCATAATTAAAGAGAGAGCTGAAAAAACAGGTAGAAATATTTCTAAGAATACTACCATCATTATTCCTGCTCACAACATCCCATCTTTTAAACCAGCAAAAGTGTTTATGGAGGGAGTGAAAACCAACGTTGATGTAAAATAAGAATTTTCATGAAAAGGAGTCCTCTTATAGCAATAATCATGGGATTAGTCTTAGCTTTGTATATCTATACAAGTTCGGTAAGACCAAGTCGTGCTATGAAAGAAGCTCAGTCTACTTTGACTGAACAAATTCGGGAGGCTTTATTGAATATTCAAAATGGCGAAAGCCCGGAAGCTCAAATGAAAGGGGTTCTGCAAATGAGATCATTGGCGGATAAATATCCGGAAAATGCAGATTTGCAATGGAATATGGGATTATTCTCAATGCAATCCGGACAGTACGAAAAAGCTGTTACTCGTTTTGAAAAGGTAATTAGACTGGATGCTCAAAGGTTAAATGCTTATATGCAGATGGCAGTGAGTTATGCAGCATTAAAAGATACATCGCTAGCTCGTAGTGTATTGTCGACTTTGATTGAAAAATCAGAAGGTGATTTACAAAAGAGAGCTGAGGTGATGTTAGAGAAATTAAAATAGTATTAACGTATTAAAACTACTACACTATGCCAAGTGGAAAGAAAAGAAAAAGACATAAGATGTCTACGCATAAGCGCAAAAAACGCTTAAGAAAAAATCGTCACAAGAAGAAGAAGTAATTCTTCTCATTGAACACATAGCAAGCACTTATTATTGGGGTGCTTTTTGTGCTTTGTGTCATTTAACCTACATAAAACAATTTTTATTGAGTGAATGAGTTAATTGTTAAGTCTTTCGATCAGGGGGTAGTAATTGCACTACTCAAAGAAGGAAAGCTAGTTGAACTCCACAATGAAAAGAGTGATAATAGTTTTGCAGTAGGTGATATCTATTTGGGTAAAGCAAGAAAAGTTGTTCCAGGACTTAACGCCGCTTTTGTGGATGTGGGTTACGAGAAAGATGGCTTTTTGCATTATCATGATTTAGGACCCCAAATACGTTCTTTGAATAAATACGTCAGACAAACCATCTCGGGTCGTCAAAACAAGTGGTCACTGACAGATTTTACATTAGAAAAAGATATCTCAAAAGGAGGAGTCGTTGATTCTGTGCTTACCAGTAACCAAAATGTATTGGTACAAGTAACAAAAGAACCGATTTCTACAAAAGGACCGAGAATTAGCTCGGAGCTATCAATAGCGGGAAGGTTTTTGGTATTGGTGCCCTTTTCAGAGCGTGTATCTGTATCTCAAAAGATAAAAGATCCAGCTGAAAAGGAACGATTGAAACGTTTAATTCAGAGTATTAAACCCAAAGGTTTCGGTGTGATTATTCGTACTGTGGCCCAAGGGAAGAAAGTAGCTGAGTTAGATTCCGATCTTGCCAATATGCTGAAGAAGTGGAAAATTATTTACAAGAAGCTTCAAAAAGCAAAAGCCCCGGAAAAAATATTAGGAGAACTAAGTAGAGTTTCTGCCATTCTCCGCGATATTCTTAACGATAGCTTTAATAGCATTATTGTTGACAGCCCTGAGTTGTACAACGAAATTTCTCGTTACCTGCAAACGATCGCTCCCGATAAGGAGAAAATACTAAAGTTGCACAAGGGTACTAAGCCTGTTTTTGAACACTTTAATATAGAACGTCAGATCAAATCATCTTTTGGTCGTTCTGTATCAATGAGAAAAGGCGCTTACCTAGTGATTGAGCATACTGAAGCTTTACACGTAATTGATGTAAACTCCGGTAACAGGACTAATAACGTAGAAAGTCAAGAAGCAAATGCCCTAGAAGTGAATTTAGCTTCGGCGCAAGAAGTTGCCCGACAGCTTAGACTTCGTGATATGGGCGGAATTGTTGTAGTCGATTTTATCGATATGCAAAAAGCTGAAAACAGAAAGAAACTGTTTGAAGCTTTGAAAGAATTTATGAAGGAAGATCGTGCCAAGCACAAAATTCTTCCTCCTAGCCGCTTCGGACTTATCGAAATTACACGCCAACGCGTGCGTCCTGAAATGAATATTAAAACTGTAGAAAATTGCCCTGCCTGTAATGGTAAAGGTGAAGTGGAAGCTACAGTATTGATAGTTGACGAAATTGAAGATAAATTGAATCATGCACTAATTGTCGACAAAGAAAAGAGTGTTACCATGTGTACCCACCCATTTATAGCTGCTTATTTAAGTAGAGGGTTATTTTCTAGACGAATGAAGTGGTTTTTTAAATACAAGAAATGGGTGAAAATTCGCCCTATCTATGCGTATCATTTAATGCAATACGCGATGTTTGATAAGAACGATGATGAATTGTCCCTATAAAAAAAAAAGCTACCCAGATGGGTAGCTTTTTTTAGTTAAAAATTAAAAGTTGAAAATTTACGATTTACAAATAGCACGCGAAAAAATTCAAGCTTATTGTGCTTATCAGGAGCGATGTCATAAGGAGGTTACGAAGAAATTGAAATCTTGGGGCCTAATTCCAGATGCCATAGACCTATTAATTGGAGAGTTGATGCAATTCAACTTTTTGAATGAAGAACGCTATGCACGAAGTTTCGCCAGAGGGAAATTTCGTATTAAAAAATGGGGCAGAATGAAAATTCGCATGGAGTTAAAAAAACGCGATATCTACTTTAAATGCATTGACTTTGCAATGGAAGAAATCGATGATAAGGCTTATTTTGAAACTCTAAAGCAAGTGCTCCAAAAGAAAAATGAACTGGAAAAGGAAAAGGATTCTTACAAGCGAAAAGCTAAACTAACGCGCTATTTAGTTTCCAGAGGGTTTGAATATGATTTGATTCGAGATGCACTTGAGGAATTGAATTAGATTTGTCTACTCTTCGACTGGCCTACCTGACGGTAGGCAGGCTCATAGTTACAATTGCGATCGACCAAGCTACCAAAGTTTACAAGTTATAAGTACTTGAAGCGCCTAAAGTGAAAAGTGCTTTATAAGTTTTTAAGTTATCCATTCCTAGTACTAAAATACCAACCTACTAATATACTTTGTACCTAATATTTGCCTACTGAATTCAGGTTTCTAACCTGTCGGCTTACAGGTGTATTTTTATTCTATGTTAAAAAACCAACAACGAACAACCACCAACTACCAACCAAATACTATATTTGTTATATGATAAATATCGATCAGATAAAAGCCTACAAAGAGCGGTTGAAAGCACTTTATGGCTACTTAGATATAGAAAAAAAACAAATGCTTATCGAAGATGAGGAAGGATTGACACACGACCCAAACTTTTGGGATGATCCTAAAAAAGCCGAGAGCATTTTAAAGAATATCCGCTCCAAGAAAATTTGGGTGGATGCTTATGAGTTGGTGGAAACAGCGATTGCAGATTTAGATGTGATTTTTGAGTTTCATAAGGAAGGAGAGGCCTCAGAAGATGAAGTTGAGGATCAAGATAAAGTGACATTAAGGGCTATTGAAGAGTTGGAGTTTAAAAATATGTTATCTAAAGAAGAGGATAATATGCCTGCAATTCTATCCATCAATTCCGGAGCCGGAGGTACTGAGAGTCAGGATTGGGCTTATATGTTAATGCGGATGTATATTATGTGGGGCGAGAAGAATGGAATGAAAGTTCGTGAGCTTGACATGCACGAAGCAGAAACGGCAGGGATAAAATCTTGTACACTTCAGTTTGAAGGAGACTTTGCTTACGGAAATCTAAAAGGTGAGAATGGTGTACACCGATTGGTTCGTTTATCACCTTTTGACTCTGCTAATAAAAGACACACTTCTTTTGCATCGGTGTTTACTTATCCTTTGGTTGATGATGGTATTGAAATTGAAATTGCCAGTTCAGATATCACTTGGGAAACTATGCGTGCGGGAGGTGCAGGTGGACAAGGGGTGAATAAGTTGGAAACAGCAGTTCGTTTACGTCACCACGAAACAGGGATTATGATTGAAAATTCGGAGACGCGTTCTCAGTTGGAGAACAAGGCAAAGGCCATGCAGTTGTTAAAGTCTCAGTTATATGAGTTGGAGTTGCGTAAGCGTCAGGCTGAAAAAGATAAACTTGAAGGGTCTAAGAAAGCTATCGACTTTGGTTCGCAAATTAGAAATTATGTAATGCACCCTTATAAGCTGGTAAAAGATCTGAGAACCAATCATGAAAGCTCGAATGTTCATGCTGTAATGGATGGAGATTTAAATGCTTTTATCAAAGCTTATTTGATGCAAGAAGGACAGAAAGAATAGGTTTAATGATTAATTAGTCATTATGAATTAACACTAACCTGCCAACCTACAAAAACACTAATCTACTAAAGAGATGAAAATATATCACAATCCACGATGTTCCAAGAGTCGTCAAACTTTAGCTTTATTACAGGAAAACGGAGTAGAACCCGAAGTAGTTTTGTACTTGGATGATGCTCCAACAATTGATGAATTAAAAAACTTGTTGACTAAGCTGGGTATAAGTCCAATGCAATTGGTTCGAAAAGGTGAAGCCATTTGGAAGGAGAAATTCAAAGGAATAGAGCTTACGGATGATGAGATTATTGCAGCAATGATTGCAAACCCGAAATTAATCGAACGCCCAATTGTTGTAAAAAACAATAAAGCCGTTTTGGGTCGCGCACCAGAAAATGCACTAGAATTAATCTAAGATGAACTGGCAGATACAAGTTCCCATACCCGAATATACTTTTAACTTATCGCATAGTGATAAGGTTTTTTCTGCGGGTTCTTGTTTTGCACAGCATATGGCTGATAGATTACTTCATTACAGGTTTTCTTGTACCAGTAATCCCTACGGGACTTTGTTTCATCCCATCCCTTTATTGCAAAATTTAACAGATGCATTAAAGGGTTTAGAAATTGACGAGGATATTTTTCTTGAAAGAGATGAAGCTGTATTTCATTATTCTTGTCATTCTTCTGTTTGGGCTGAATCGAAAGTTGATTTAAAGAAGAAACTTCAAGATTTACAATTGATGGTTGCTAAAGATTTGAAAGAATCAAAACTTTTGATTCTGACTTTTGGCACAGCCTTTCTTTATCAATTGGCTTCGGGAAAAGTAGTAGCCAATTGTCATAAACAGCCTAAGAATATTTTCACAAAAGAACTTTCAAGTTCTGAGGAGGTCCAAAGCGTTTTTCAATCTTTTTATTCTGAATTGAAAAAGCAGAATCCGAAGATCCAAATTTTATTGACCGTAAGCCCTGTTCGTCATATTCGTGATGGGGTGCATGAAAATAATGTTTCTAAGTCGGCTTTGCTTTTATCCTGTGATGCGATCCAAAAGTCTTTTGAAGATGTGCATTATTTTCCGGCTTACGAAATTGTTATGGACGAGTTGCGCGACTATCGGTTTTATGAAAAGGATCGAGTACATCCAAATGAGGAGGCGAGAGCATACGTTTGGGGTAAATTCGCTGAGGCTTTATTGACAAAGGATTCATCAAACTTAAATAGAGATTTAGACAAGCTTTTTTCGTCTATTAATCATAAGGCATTTAGAGACGCGTCTGTGGTGCATCAACGCTTTCTTGAAAAAACATTAGAATCGGCTTTAGGTTTAAACGAAAAGGTGGATTTAAAAGACGAAATCAAGGAATTGAAAAATCGGTTGCAATAGATATTGATTCTTATCTTTGCCGTGGAAAACAAGCATTATGCAAACAATACATATTATGGAATTCCGAATAGAGAAGGACACAATGGGTGATGTAAAAGTCCCTGCAGAAAAATATTGGGGAGCGCAAACGGAGCGTTCGAGAAATAATTTTAAGATTGGTGCAGCTGCAAGCATGCCTTTAGAGGTGGTGTATGGTTTTGCATATCTTAAAAAAGCTGCTGCCCATGCGAATTGTCAGTTAGGCGTTTTAGCAGAAGAAAAACGGGATTTAATCTCTAAAGTATGTGAGGAGATTCTTGCCGGAAAACATGATGATGAGTTTCCACTGGTAGTCTGGCAAACAGGTTCGGGAACACAATCAAACATGAACACCAATGAGGTAATAGCTAACAGAGCTCATGTAATTAATGGGGGTTCTTTAAGCGATATCGAAAAGGCGATCCACCCGAATGATGATGTCAATAAGTCACAATCATCAAATGATACGTACCCAACAGGAATGCATATTGCTGCCTATAAAATGGTCATTGAATGTACCATTCCGGGTGTGGAAAAATTACGTGATGTATTAAAGAAAAAGTCTGAAGCCTTTAAAGATGTAGTAAAGATTGGTAGAACCCATTTAATGGATGCTACGCCACTTACTTTAGGTCAGGAATTTTCGGGTTATGTTTCTCAATTGAACCACGGTTTAAAAGCTCTTAACAACACTTTAGATCATCTTTCGGAACTAGCTTTGGGTGGTACTGCTGTAGGTACGGGTATTAATACGCCTGCCGGATATGATGTTTTGGTTGCTGAGAAGATTGCTGAGTTTACCGGACTTCCTTTTGTTACAGCAGAAAACAAGTTTGAGGCTTTAGCAGCCCACGATGCCATTGTAGAAACTCATGGAGCTTTGAAAATGTTGGCTGTTTCATTGAATAAGATCGGCAACGATATTCGTTTATTGGCTTCAGGGCCACGTTCGGGAATCGGGGAGCTTATTATTCCTTCTAACGAACCGGGTTCTTCTATTATGCCCGGTAAGGTAAACCCAACACAATGTGAGGCTATTACCATGGTTTGTGCTCAGGTTATGGGTAATGATGTGGCAATTACAGTAGGTGGTGCGCAAGGGCATTATGAATTGAATGTATTTAAGCCGGTCATGGCTGCTAACTTCCTACAGTCGGCACGTTTAATTGGAGATGCATGTGTTTCATTCACGGAAAATTGTGCTGTAGGTATTGAACCTAATTATGCGAATCTGAAAAAGAATTTAGACAATTCTTTAATGTTGGTGACTGCTTTGAATACGAAGATAGGTTATGAGAAAGCTGCCAAGATTGCCAAGACTGCACATCAAAATGGAACGACTCTAAAAGAAGAGTCGGTTAACTTAGGTTACCTAACTGCCGATGAGTTTGACGCCTGGGTAAGACCGGAAGATATGTGTGGTAGTTTGAAGTAATCATCTGGTCATATTTAGGAATGAGAAAAATTCTATTGATATTTGGGCTCTTTTTTGCAGCTTGTCAGAATGCCGAAGACCCTTCTTTAAAGCAATTGCACAAGTCGAGTGTAAGTAAGGACTTAACAGGGAGGCAATTGTACATGAAACACTGTGTTGCTTGTCATCAGGCAGATGCTATGGGCGTGAAAGGGACTTTTCCTCCGATTAAGGAATCTGATTACTTTCTTGAGGATCCTAAAAGGGCCATACACAACATTTTGTTTGGACAAGCCGAACCTATTGTTGTGAATGGAGAAACATATCAAAGTTTAATGCCTCCTGTAAAGATCAGTGATGAAGAGGTCGTAAAAGTGGTTAATTACCTCTTAGAAGAAGTTAATCAGGTTGAAGAGCGAATAAGTTTAAAAGATGTGGAGTGGGTAAGACAAAATCGATAAATGTTATTAATTTGGCTTTAGTAAGATGATGTAAGATTAGGTATGGCAGATTTTAGAGAAATAGTAGCAAGTAAAAAGCCCGTTTTAATTGACTTTTTCACGGAATGGTGTGCCCCTTGTAAAACGCTGACTCCCATATTGAAAGAAGTAGCTAAAGAGATGGGAGATGAGGTTAAGATCATCAAAATAGATCTTGATAAAAACCCAATATTGGCACAAAAATTAAATGTGCGTACTGTACCTACCTTAGCTATTTATAAAGAAGAAAGTTTATTGTGGAGGCAATCCGGTGTGGTACCCAAGGCGCAGTTGATAAAGGCACTTAAAGAATTTAAGTGACAGCCTTGAAACTAAAGCCTCGATTAGTTAATTCTTTAAGAACCTTAGGAAGCGCAATTTTAAGTCTGGGAGCTGCTTTTTTACTATCGTGAAAGACAATGATAGAGCCTTTTTCGACATTTTTCACCACTGCGTTGTAACATTCTTCTCCACTTAAATTGGTGTCAAAATCACCACTTAGCACATCCCACATTATAATTTTATAGTCTTTTGTTAGTGCAGCACCTTGTTTTTTGCTGAGTTTGCCATGCGGAGGTCTGAAGAGTTTTGATTTAAAAACTTCATCACACTTTTTTATATCTCTTAAGTAGGAGAGGAGGCTATTATTACGACCATTCAAGTGATTGTAGGTGTGATTTCCTACAGCATGACCTTTCTTGATGATTGCATTATATTCATCCTTACAATTCTCTACGTTATTTCCAACACAAAAGAAAGTAGCTTTTGCATTGTAAGCCTCAAGTTGTTCTAAAATCCAATGAGTGTATTCCCTGGTAGGGCCATCGTCAAATGTTAGATAGACACATTTCTCATCAGTGGCAAAATCCCAAATTAAATCGGGATAAAACCATTTTAATAGCCGGGGCGTTTTGTAGAGGTAAGCCATGTAAAAAAAATGCCGTTTCTAGCACTTTAGTATTTATTTTAAATCAGGGTTTTGTAATTTTTCCTGAAAATTATTCGCCAATACATCTGCATATTCCACGTCGTCGTAAGCGTAAGCAATTTTCACAGAGCTATTGTATATGGCAAGAGATCTTTGGATATCGCCTTTGATACTTAGTTTTTGTGCCCCATCGAATTGACTGTAATAAGTTAGTTTTTCTTCCAACGTTTCCGTCATGGTCGTGATAATATTTCTGGCCTTATCTTTTTCTCCACATAGGTAGTAGTTTTCTGCCATAGGGAGCATAAAGTAATTGTATTCTACTTTTTCATTTGGCATCAAGTTAATACACTTGTCAAGAACTTTAATCGCATTTGAGGAATTGCCTTCTTCAATTAATTCATCCGCCAAACGTGAGAAGTTATTACGAACGTTCATTGCCAGTCTAAGATTAGCTTCGTCCATATAGACATTGGGTTTATTCATGTTTCCGTATTCAAACTTTTCCATTAAGTTGGTGTAAAGAATTTCACTTTCAACTCTACCAATTTTACCCGCTTCAGATTTCGTTTTTATTGGCACTAAACGATAGGCAAGTCCGTCTAATTGGAAGTAATCCCATAAGTATGCAAACGAGTGAGCACTATTTCCAATGGTAATGGAGAAATAAATTGGACGATCCCATTTGTTTTGATCAATCAGGTCGAGAATCATCATGTGCTTCTTTTCCATTTGATTAACATTTAGATTCCAATCTAAACTTGGAAGTATTAGATCAGCATCTTCCTGACTAACGGTGCCATTTGCTAGTACCTTTTCTTTGTCAACAGGAATGCTTAATTTCTTTGTAGGGAAGTAGACATATTCTTTTCCATAGTTTACTTTAGTTTGAGGGTTGTCACTTTGAATCCATTGGTTCATTTTTGATACTTTCCAACGTTGTTTACTTGCGCCAACATCCTTATATATGGCTACGTCACGAGTACCTTGTCTGTATAAGTTGTGAGGCATAGAAAAAGGAACACCTTTTCCATCGTAAGCATCACGCTTCATTTGATCAATATACCAATCGGTGTTCAATAAACTTAAATTAACAACACGAACATCAGTTCTGTAACCTTCTACCTCTTGCACATACCATAAGGGGAATGTGTCGTTGTCTCCCATAGTAAATAAGATAGCCTCTGGTTCGCAAGAGTCTAAATAAGATTTTGCAAAGTCACGAGCTGTATATCTGTCAGACCGATCATGATCATCCCAACCTTCGGAAGCCATGATTCCCGGAACGGCTGCTAAGCAAATTGCTGTTGTGGCAATAGCTGCTACATTTTCAGGGGCATAACTTCTTAATTTTTCAATGATGGCAAGAACCCCTAATCCGATCCAAATAGCAAAAGCATAGAATGAGCCAACATAGGCGTAATCTCTTTCTCTCGGTTGATAAGGGTATTGATTTAGGTATACTACAATAGCTAGGCCTGTAAAGATGAATAGAAGACTTACAATCCAGGCATCTTTATTGTTTTTCTTATAGTGGTAAATAAGACCAATCATTCCTAGAAGAAATGGTAACATATAGAAGTGGTTTCTTCCAGGGTTGCTTGCCTGTCTTGAAGGTAAATTATCTTGTGGACCCAAACGCCATTCGTCGAAGAAAGTAATTCCCGACAGCCATTGCCCTTCGGTAACTGAGCCATGACTTTGTACATCATTCTGTTTACCCGCAAAATTCCACATGAAATATCGGATGTACATGTGGTTGATCTGGTAGTTGTAGAGATAGGTTAAGTTATCTGCGAAGCTTGGTTTTTTATTTTTCCTACCTTTTATGTTTGCCCAGTCTTTATAGGCTTTTATATGTCTGTCTTCTCTACTCCACATTCTTGGGAATATTCCCGAATGATCTTTCTCGAAGTTAGGGCTGTGGTTTTTTCTCTCGTCAGAAACAATATATTTCCCTGATTTTTCATCTTTAACATAAACAGGAGTTCCATCACTGTATGGATTTTTTTTATCAAGCCCTGCAGTGTAGTACTGCCCATACATTAGAGGGTTAGATCCATATTGCTCTCTGTTCAGATAAGCTAATAAACTAACGGCTTCTTCGGGGTTGTTTTCATCAATTGGAGTATTGGAGTTTGAACGAATGATAAGTACTGCAAAAGAAGAATATCCGATTAAAATAAATGTAATTCCCAGTACAGCGGTGTGAAGTAAATTTTTACCATTTTCTTTAGCCTTTTTCAATCCGAAGTAAATTAAAGCTATAAGTGCAGCAATAAAGAAAATAGTTCCGCTGTTAAATGGAAGTCCAAGGCTATTTACAAATGTTCTTTCAACGATGCCAAGCCACTTTACTATTTGTGGAATTAATCCGAAGAAAATAAAGCCTAAAATTACAATAGATACAATACCGGTTACAATAAAACCTTTTCTGCTAACTTCATGTTTTTTAAAGTAATACATGTAAACTATGGCAGGAATAGCTAATAAGTTTAGCATGTGAACTCCAATAGAAAGGCCTATTAGGTAGGTGATCAATAATAGCCATCTGTTAGCTCGGTCTCCTTCTCGGTCATATTCATTGTCCCATTTTAATGCCGCCCAAAATACGACAGCTGTAAAAAATGAGGACATACCATACACTTCACCTTCGACAGCCGAAAACCAGAATGAGTCTGAAAACGCATAAGCTAGGGCGCCCACTAATCCGGCCCCCATAATAGAGAGTAGTTTCCCTTGTGATTCTGCTTCACCTATTATTTTTTTGGCAAATGCAGTAATCGTCCAAAACAAGAAGAGGATAGTGAAGGCACTACATACGGCCGACAATAAGTTGATCATATAAGCAACTTTAGTAACATCTCCAAAAGCAAAGTTTGCAAAGAAGTTTCCAAGTAAAAGGTAGGTAGGAGCTCCCGGAGGGTGACCTACCTGGAGTTTATAAGCTGTTGCGATGTATTCACCACAATCCCAAAAACTAGTTGTTGGTTCTAGTGTTAATATGTAAACACTTATAGCGATTGCAAAACTTAGCCAACCGAGTAGGTTATTGATTTTTTGATACTGCATTTTCACCTAATTTATTCAATTCTATTCAACTTTATGCGAATGTATAAAAAATATTCGATGCGTATTTTTTGAATGAGATTATTGCGTTAAAATTAACTGAAATTAAGCTTTGAAGTTTTTAATGACTTTTTCATTATTTTATTGTGCCAATCAAAAAAAAGAAATAAATTTGCACCGCATTTGTCCCATGGTGTAACTGGCAACACGTCTGTTTTTGGTACAGAAGAGTCTAGGTTCGAGCCCTAGTGGGACAACAAAAGTTTGAAACCCCGGTTTTGCCGGGGTTTTTTTGTGATATAACTTTTATAAGTCATTTTTTTTTCGTACATTCAGGGTACTGCATTGAGTTAAAGAGTTTTTCATAAGGGCAGAAAAGTGCTGCCCCTCGTTGTTTTGAAAGCATCCTGAATTATCAGGGTGCTTTCTTTTTTTGTGGTAGGGTTGTTGTCGTTGAATTTGTTAGTATTTAGTTAAAGTTTCTTCCGC
>Ga0066855_10000023_pt1 | contig 25410 bp, 23 predicted proteins | sample ETNtaG_14_FD_65604 | JGI IMG/M metagenome (GOLD analysis project Ga0066855, IMG submission 65604) | Marine microbial and viral communities from oxygen minimum zone, Eastern Pacific Ocean - ETNP201406SV73 | ecosystem: Environmental > Aquatic > Marine > Oceanic | place: Pacific Ocean: Eastern...
AACCCGGATGCGTTCATCGCTGAGTTCGAGGCCAATGGTGGTGAGGTGGTCAGCACGCAGACTTACGTGTGGGCAGCCGACACCGACTTCTCGGCACAGGTGAACGAGATCGCCGGGATCTCCCAGAACAATGAGGTGGTGTTCTCCGCTGCGTTGGCTTTCCAGGTGACGGCGTTGCGCGGTCAGCTTGAGGGTCAGGGCCTAGATGGGTTGACCTACGTCGGGACCGATGCACTGGACGCCACGGGCATCCAGGTCGAGGCGAACAACGAGGGCATTGCCCACACGCCGCACGTCAGCATCAGCGCCGGTGATCGGGTCGACACGCTGCTGGCCGACTATGAGGCCGCCAAGGGTGAGGCGTTGGAGAGTCGCGGGTTCATGCCGCTCTACGTGGATTCGATGTTCGTGGGGATCCAGGGGATCTTGGATTGCGGGTGCACTGATCCGGCCGGCATCGGTGAGGCCGTGAAGCAGCTCTCGGGCTTTGAGGGCCTGTCAGGTGTGATCACCTATGCCGGCACCAACGGCATCCCACCCAAGGCAGTTCCGATCAACCGGATCGTCGACGGCGAAGACGTACTCGTCGCCACAATTGGAGACTGAATCGGCGTGCTCGAGGTGTCGGGTCTCACGACCGCCTACGGTGAGATCTCGGCACTTCGGGAGGCAAACCTAAGCGTCGGGTCCGGTGAGGTCGTTGGCCTCATCGGACCCAACGGCGCCGGCAAATCGACACTGTTGAACACAGTCGCCGGCTTGTTGGTGCCCCGGGTCGGAAGGGTGGAGTTCAAGGGACGGGACGTCACCGGCCGTCCTCCGGAAGAGCTGCTGAAAGCGGGCCTAGCGCTGGTGCCCGAACGCCGCCGCATTTTCGTAGACCTTTCTGTGGAGGAGAACTTGCGGATAGGCGGGGTTACCGTCCCGGCTGCCGAACGGGGCGACCTACTCGATGAGATGGCCGAACTTTTTCCCGTCCTCCGTGACAAGTGGACGACATCGGCCGGCTACCTGTCTGGCGGTGAGGCCCAGCAGTTGGCCATCGGGAGGGCGCTTATGTCCAGGCCCCAACTACTGATGATGGATGAACCGTCCTTGGGGCTGGCGCCGATCCTGGTCGATACTGTCTTTGAGCTCATCGAGGCGCTCCGTGCCCAAGGTCGGACGTTGCTGATAGTCGAGCAGAACGCCTCCCGGATGCTCGAAGTGGCTGATAGGGCCTACGTGTTGCGCAGCGGCCAGATGGTTGCCGAGGGCACCGGGACCGAGCTGCAGTCCGATGAACGCCTTTTCGACCTCTTTGTAGGGAACCGACCAAGTGGTTGAACTGCTCCAGAACCTTATTGACGGCCTCGGCCGCGGAAGCATCTACGCCCTGTTAGCCCTAGGTGTCGCCGTCGTCTTCGGAGTCATGCACCTCCTCAACTTCGCCCATGGCGAACTGATCACCGTGTCCGGATACGCGGCGTTCTGGGCATTGGAAGCCGGCTGGTCGTGGACCCTGACTGTCCCGCTGGTGATTGTCGTCGCAGTGCTCACATCATTGGTCATCGAGCGGGTGGCCTTCAGTCGGGTCCGGGGTGCTGACCAGTTCACATTGCTACTCACCTCGTTTGGTGTGCACTTCGTCGTGTTCGCCATGTTCCTGCTCTATGTGTCGGCGTCGGTCAAGACATTTCCGCGTCCAGGATGGGTCACTGACACGTACGCGCTGGGGTCGCTGCGGGTCGAAGTCTTTGACACCGTCGTCATTGTCGTCACCTTGGCCACGTTGTCCGGCACTACGTTTGTATTGCAGCGCACCACTTTCGGTCTGTCCCTGCGCGCTGCGGCGGCAGACTTCGACACCGCCCGGCTCATGGGAGTGCGTTCGGATTCGGTGATCCGCGGGGCCTTTGCCCTATCGGGCCTATTGGCTGGTATCGCCAGTGTGTTCTGGCTCATGCGGGCCGGCAGCACCGTCCCCAGCGCCGGGATTGACCCGATGCTGAAGGGCGTGCTGGCCGCGCTCATTGGCGGTCTGGGCAGCCTCCGGGGCGCGGTTATAGGTGGATTCGCCCTAGGCATGGCCGAAGTTCTGCTTCGGTCGCGCCTGCCCGACTCGGTGGCCAGCCTCACCGAAGGAGTGGTCTTCCTACTCATCGCCCTGTTGTTCATCTTCCGACCCCAGGGGTTGGTTTCGGTTGACCACGCTGAACGGGTTTGATGTTCCCGGACCTACGCCGTGATGTACTACTGCCGGTAGTTGCCGGCTTAGCCCTTTTTGTCCTATTCGTCGGCGCTGGCTTTCTCTATCAAGGATTGTTGGGTGGTTATGAGCGGTTAGTCACCCTGGCTCTGATCGACGCCATCCTTGTTCTGGGGATACAGATCTACGTGGGCAACACGGGGGTTCTGTCCTTCGGCCACATTGGCTTCGGGGCCGTTGCCGGATATGCCTTCGCGCTGATGGCCATCTCACCGGTTGAGAAAGCCAAGAGGATTGCCAATGCCCCATTCGGCTTGGCCGACGTGCACCTGGATCCGTGGACGAGCATGGCTGTGGCCGTCGCAGTCGTGCTGGTCGTGGCTGTGGTGGTCGGTATCGGTCTAGCCCGGTCTGGCGCTGAGTCCGGCGCCGTGTCAGCCACTGTCATCACGCTGGCCCTTCTGTTCGTTACCCACGAAGTAGCACGGAACCGGCCCGACCTGACTGGTGGCGACCGGGCCGGCCTGTCATTTCGCATCGGCGGGACGCTCGACTCCCGGATACCCCTCTACGTGGCGCTCCTAGGGGCGATCCTCACTGCTCTTCTATACGCCCGGAGCCGGGGTGGACGCCTCGCTATAGCTGCCCGAGAGGACGACCTAGCGGCCCGAGCCATGGGGGTTAACCCGCTAGTGCAGCAGATGGTGGCTCTTCTGCTGTCCGTGGCGGTAGTCGCAGTAGGGGCTGGACTGCGGGTCTATGAGAGGGGTTCGATCCTGCCCCGCGACTTCTTTTTCAACCTCACCCTTGTCACCCTGGTCATGCTCATCGTGGGAGGTCGTCGCAGCGTGAGCGGTGCCCTGCTGGGGGTAGGCGTCATCACCGCTGGGCGGGAGTTGGCCCGGCGAATGGGTCAGGACGGCTTCGAATTCTTCGGCATCGGTCTGGACGGAGCGCCGCTGGACTGGATCTTCCGAGAGAACCTAAAGACGGTGTTCCTGGGTGTGGCCATGCTCGGCTTCATGATCTGGCGACCGTCTGGCTTGCTCGACGATTGGGACCTGGATCGCTGGCTGCATGCCCGACTGGGTGGATGGCGGAGTCGGCGTCAGGACCGTCAGGGCGACGGTCGTCCGGGGCTTCCGCCGGATGTGGAGCCGGACGACACCGACGTACTGCTTGTCGACGGGGTCAGCGTGGCTTTCGGCGGCTTCCGGGCACTCGACAACGTAAGCCTCGAGGTGGGCCGGACCGAGGTGGTCGGTGTCATAGGGCCCAACGGCGCTGGGAAGACCACCCTGCTGAATGTGGTGACCGGCTTGGTCGCATCTGACGCGGGCCGGGTAGCGCTGGGGGATACAGAACTTACCGACGCACCATCGCACCAGATTGCCAGGAGGGGCCTTGTTAGGACCTTCCAGAACCTCCGCCTTTTCGGAGCCCTGACTGTGCGGGAAAACATCGAAGTATCGGCCCTTGTGGCTTCGTCTACTCGTCGACACTGTTTACCTGTGGACGTCGACGGCCTACTGGTGGCTGCCGGCCTGTGGGAGGTCCGTGACCGTCGGGCCCGGGAGTTGGACTATGGCACGTCGCGGCGTTTGGAGTTAGCTCGTGCCGCTGCCATGGCCCCATCGTTCCTGCTTTTGGACGAGCCGACGTCGGGCATGAGCGACGCCGAGTCACTGACCATGGTCGACCAAGTGCGGCGGATGGCCGGACTAGTGGGCGCCGGCGTGATGGTCATCGACCACGACCTCAACTTCATCACCGGAATCTGCGACCGCGTCACTTGCTTGGACCGTGGTCAGGTCATAGCCAGCGGGACGCCGGCCGAGGTTCAGGCGGACCCGGAGGTCCAGGCGGCCTATCTCGGAACTTCCGCGGCGAACTGAGGTTCCATCTGCCCGCCGTCAATCGGTCCGGACGTCAAGGAATCTTCGCGTCAGCGCCGGGCAGAGGCTTCTGCGACCAACCAGGCGAAGAGGGCATCCTCGGCCCGGGTGGGGAGCATCTCGGGATGCCACTGAACGGCCACTACTGGTAGGCCCTCATGCTCGAGGCCTTCGACCGAGCCGTCGTCCGAGCGCGCCGTGATCCGGAGGTTGTCGCCGACCCGGTTCACCGTCTGGTGATGGAGCGAATTGACGCGACGTTCTTGACCGTAGATCCCGCCAAGAACGGTGCCATCGTCAAAGGCGACGTTGTGCCATTCGGTGGTGACCGGCTTGTCGAATCCAGCGTGGCTGGGAACGTCTTGGTGGAGGGTGCCACCGGCGTGGACGTTGATTACCTGCAGGCCCCGACAGATGCCTGCCACGGGCATCTGGTAGGCATAAACGACGTCTAGCAACGCGTACTCGTGTTCGTCGCGGAGTGGCTCTGGCGGAAAGGTGTCGGTCGATGATTTCTGGCCGTATCGCCCGGGATCGACGTCGGCTCCTCCGGTCAGCAGTAAACCGTCCAGACGGGGGACTAGTTCGGCTGGGTCAACATCCAGGGGGACGTGGATGGGTAGTCCACCGGCCTCGAGGACACCCCGCCCGTAGTCCGCGTAATAGAGGTCTATGGAGAAATCGGCTAGTACATCGAGGTTCCCGACCAACTGGTCGCCATTCTTGCGCCTACCCGTGATACCGATCAACGGTCGTGGTGTCACAGACGGTCCTCTCCGTTGCTTGGCGGAATACAAATGAATAATGTCTCGTGGGCGGCCGGCAATGCCGCCCTGAACACGCACGGAGGGTATGGCTTTGCCGCCGAGTACGACGTTGAGCGCAAGTTCCGGGAGACCCGTCTCTACAAGGTGGCCCCGGTGAGTAACAACTTGGTCTTGGCCTTCCTTGGCGAGAAGGTTCTCGGCATGCCGAAGAGCTACTGATGCGCGCCGCTGTTTGCGACCGGGTGGGTGGCGACCTGCGCTTCACACTCGACCACCCCGAGCCCGTATCGGAATCTGGTGGGTTAACGATCGGGGTCACGGCCTGCGGCGTGTGCCACAGCGACCTGCACGTAGTCGACGGGGACTTCCCCAGCCCCCTGCCCATGGTCCTCGGCCATGAGGTCACCGGTGTCCACGAGCGGCTGGGCCCGGTGATGCTCTACGCCCCGTGGGGTTGCCGGTCGTGTGCCCAGTGCGCCGAGGGGTTGGAGCAGATCTGTCCCGACGCCACCGAGGCCGGGCTGTTCGCCGACGGCGGCTACGCCGAGCGGATGTGGGTTCCCGACGAGCGCTATCTCTCACCGCTGGACGGCCTCGACCCGTTCACCGCGGCGCCCCTGGCCTGTGGTGGCCTGACGGCCTACCGGGCCGTCGGCCATGGACTGTCCGTCCTGCGGGATCGCGCGGCGGGGCGGGGCGAGCCCCCACGGGCTCTGGTGATTGGGGCCGGTGGTCTTGGCCAGTACGCCATCCGGTACCTGCGGCTGCTCACCGACGCTGAGGTGGTGGCAGTCGACTCGAGTCCGGCTAAGCAAGCCATCGCCATCGAGTTGGGGGCCCAGGCGGCCTGTGGTGCCAACGATGATCCTGGCACTGCGGACTTGGTTCTTGATTTCCTGGGTGCCGACTCGACCATGGCGCTGGCCGCTGCCTCGGTTCGCAGACGGGGCCTGGTGGCCGTGGTAGGGCTCTTCGGTGGGCGCATACCGTTCGGCCTTGGTGCCGTGCCCCACGAGGCTCGGTTCCTCTCCAGTTTCTGGGGTTCCCGGTCCCAGATGGATGAGCTGCTGGACCTGGCGCGCAACGAACCTACGATCCTGCATGCGGTCGAGGTCGCGGGCCTGTCCGAGGCCCAGGCCGCACATGATCGCCTGCGAGCAGGCGACGTACAGGGCCGCCTCGTCCTGGACCCGACCCAATGACCAGAATCTGCTCAACTGACATTGCCAAGGGAGACAAATGACCGAGTTGACCTCAGAGGCATTCCGCTCCCTGTGTGAGGAGGCCGCCGTCCACACCGTCGAGGTGGCTATCGCCGACACCTACGCCCACCTGCGCGGCAAGCGCGTTCCCGTGGGGCGCTACTTCGACGAGGTGGCCGACAGTGGGGCGTCGATCGCCGACGCCGTGTTCATCCTCAACGTGCGAGATGAACTGATCGACCACGAGACGGTGAATATGGAAAACGGCTTCCTCGACACGCGGATAGTCCCGGACCCTGCCACCGGTCGCCTGTTGTCGCACCGTCCGGGCTACGCCCTCGTGTTCTGCGACTGCTTCGACGAGCACGGTGCCCTGCAGGAACTGGCCTCGCGCTCGGTGCTGACCGCCCAGGTCGAACGGTGCAGGGCGCTCGGCGTCGACCCGTTGGTGGCCACTGAGCCGGAGTTCTACCTGTGCACGGTGGCCGACGACGGGGTCTGGCAGCCGGTCCGGCCTCACATCAAGTACAGCTCGCTGACCGATGCCCCGGACCTGGAGGCGGCTCTGGCCGACATGCGGGCCGGCCTAGCCGGTGCCGGCCTCAATGTGGAGTCGTCCAACCAGGAGTACGGCCCGGGACAAATCGAGATTAATCACGGCCCGGCTGCCGCCATGCGGGCAGCTGAGGACTGCATCCTCTACTGCTCGATTGTCAAGCAGGTAGCTGAACGGCATGGGATGCGGGCCACATTTATGCCAAAGCCTTTTACTGAGGAGTCCGGGTCGGGCCTGCATGTGCACACCAGCCTTCGGGGTGACGACGGAGCTAACGCCTTCGCCGACAGTGACGGATCGCCTAACGAACTCATGTCCCGGTGGGTGGCTGGGATCCTCGAACACGCCCCCGCGTTGTCGTTGCTCGGCGCTCCGACGGCCAATGGTCCCCGTCGCATCCGTCCGTACACGTTCGCCCCTACCCACGTGCATTGGGGATTGGACAATCGCACTGTGTTGGCTCGCTGCATCGTGGAAGCCGGCTCCGCCGCCAACCGGGTGGAGTTCCGTTCAGCCGGAGCCGACGCCAACCCGTACCTTTTGATCGCTGGGTTGCTGGCAGCCGGCTGCGACGGTATCGAGCGCTCGCTGGAACTGCCGCCCATGGCCGTCGGTGACATGTATGGGGAGCCCGGTGACTGCGCCCCGCTGGCCACCGATCTGTCGGGCAACATCGACGCCTTCGAGGGCAGTGCCATGGCCTCGATGCTGGGCGACGGGTTCTCCCGCAGCTACGTGAGCTTGGCTCGCGAGGAGGAGCGCTTGGCGGCCGAGAACAACCCGGACCCGGACGAGGTGAACGACTGGGAGCGGGCCCGCTACCTCGAGTTCAGTTGAGATCACCTGACGGGCAACAACGAGGCAAGAGGGGGAAAACCGGGATGGTGGAGGCGATCGTCCAGAAGCGTCCAGCCAGTCCTGCGGACATTGCCAGCCCGGCGGTCTACTCGGACGGCATCCCCCACGAGGGTTTCGCTGCCATCCGTGGGTGCGAGGGCCTCGTCTGGCACCCCTACGAGGACAACGGGTTCTGGGCCGTCACGCGGCATGCCGAGGTGCGCGAGGTTTCCAAGAACCCGGGTGTCTTCTCGTCGGCGATCGGCCACACCAATCTGTGGGACCTTGAAGCTGATGCCCTGGAGGCACGGCGGTCACTGATCGACTCCGACGCCCCCGACCACGCCCGGCTGCGCAGGGTCGTGTCGCGGGTGTTCACCCCGAGGGCCGCCCGGTCGTGGGAGGGCACGGCCCGCGACATCGCGGCCGAACTGGTCGACGAGTTCCTCGAACGAGGAGGCGGGGACTGGGTGGAACTGGTGGCCGCGCCGCTACCCATCCGAGTGATCCTGGCCATCCTGGGCGTGCCCGCCGAAGACGCCGACTACATGGTGGAACTCACGAACCACCTGGTGGAGGGCACCGGCGACCGGCCCTCGTTGCCGGACGACGCCTATGGCAACGTGACGCCAGTCCACCTGCTGCCGTTCAACAGCCCGGCCAGCCACGCCCTGTTCGAGTACGGCGAACGGATGCGCCAACTGCGCATCGCCGAACCGGCCGACGACCTCGTCACCGGCCTGGTCACTGCCGAGGCTGACGGGGAACGCCTGACGCCGTCCGAGTACCGGAACTTCTTCCAGCTGCTGGTCTTCGCGGGCAACGAGACCACCCGAACGGCCATCGCCCACGGTGGCATGGCGCTTGCCGACCACCCCGACCAGTGGAACCTCCTGCGCCAGCGTTCCGATCTGGTGGAGCAGGCCGTGGACGAGGTGATCCGCTGGGCCACCCCGGTCATGCACATGCGTCGGACGGCCGCTTGCGACACGGTGCTGGCCGGAACACAGATCGCGGAGGGCGAGAAGGTCGTAATGTGGTACGCGGCGGCGAATCGTGACCCGGCGGTCTTCGACGCCCCGTTCCGATTCGACGTGTCCCGTGCCGACAACCCCCACTTCGCCTTCGGTGGCGGTGGCCCGCACTTCTGCCTGGGAGCGTTCCTGGCCCGGATGGAGATCCAGGTACTTCTTGAGGAGATGGCAAAGAGCGACATGTCGCTGGAGCGACGTGGCGAGCCGGTTCGCATCGCCTCCAACTTCGTCCACGGTGTGGCCTCGGTTGAACTGGGCGCGGCGTGATGTCCGACCGGGAGCAGCCCGACGACCGGGTACGCCTCGCCGTGGACGAGGACCGGTGCATCGGCATCGGCCAGTGCGAGCTCCTGGAACCCGGGGTGTTCCGACTCGGCGACGAGGACGCCATCTCCCGAGTGGTCGACGACACGGGCCTGCCCAGGGCCCGGGCGGACGAGGTGGTGGACCGGTGCCCGAGCGCGGCCATCTCTATCGTCGGACCGTCCAGGGCCTGAACCGTGGCGGCTGTCGGGAGTCCGGGTGGGGCGCGGGACCGGTTCGACCAGGAGTTGAGCATGGCGGATCCCGGCACGCTCGAGGTTTGGGACCTGGCATTGCGGGAGATACTGGATTTCCGCGGCGAACCCGCCGAGCGGCTGCAGGAACTCACGGCCGACGACGAGGCTTTCGTGATGGGCCTCGTGGTGACCCTCACCTGGGCGATCCTGGGAGGGGACGATCCGCAGTCGGCTACCATCCAGGACGATCTGCAGGTCCTTGAGGCCCGGTGTCGGAACGCTACCGACCGCGAACAAGATCACGCTGTGGCTGTCACCAACCTTGTTGCTGGCGATTTCACAAAGGCGGCCTCCCGCTGGAATGCCATAGGTGCCGCTCACCCCCAGGACTTGGTGGCCACAAAGGCCGTCCATGACGTCTACCTCCACGTCGGGGACGACACGCGGCGCCTCCGTTCCTCGACGGCCGCCATCGAACGCCTTGCATTAGGGGACCCCGGGTACGGGGTGGCCGCCGGTCAGCATGCCTACGCCCTTGAGGAGGTCGGTCGTTTCGAAGAAGCCGAACGCTTCGCGAGGATCGCCCTGGGGGTGGATCCCGTCGACGTGTGGGCACTGCACGCCATCGCCCACGTGTACGAGACGCAGGACCGGCAGGAGGAGGCCGTGGACTTCCTGCGTGCCACCAGGCCCGACTGGATCGAACGAGACCACCTGGCCCTCCACCTGGAGTGGCACCTCGCGTTGCGACTGCTGGCCGGAGGGTCGTTCGGCGAGTGCCTCGAACTCGTGGATGGCCGGCTGGCGACCACGGACCGGGCCTTTGGACTGTGCGACCTGACCTCACTGCTCTGGCGACTCGAACTGGCCGGTTGCGACGTCGGCGACCGGTGGCCCGGATTGGCGACGAAGTGGCGCAACCACGACCAACTCCACACCACCGGGTTCCTGGACCTCCACGCTGCGCTGGCCTTCTCCGCCTGTCCCGACGACCCCGGGGCAGCGAACTTCTGGGCCGGGCTGGATGCCTGCCATCGCGACGGGGCCTCGGAGAACGACCGCATCTTCGACGAGGTCGTCCGGCCACTCGCCGACGCGTTGCGTGATCACCGAACCGGCCGCCACCGGGCGGCGGTGGACGTCCTCGACGGCCTGGCTGCTACCTGCCACCAAGTGGGAGGGAGCCACGCGCAGCGTGACCTGTTCGCCCGGACGGCCAACTCCTCCCGGCGGCAGGTGGATCCGGCCATGAACGCGACGAGGCCTGCATGAGTGGCGTGACCCGACCGGATCTGGCGGATCCGTCCACCTACGACCAGGGCATCCCCCACGCGGCATTCGCCGACCTGCGGGCGACCCCGGGCCTGGTCCGAAACCCGGACGGGCCGTGGGGCTCCGGCTTCTGGTCGGTGACCCGACTGGACGACCTGGTGGCCGTGTCGCGTGACCCGGTCACCTTCTCGTCGGCGGTCGGCCACATCCAGATCTACGACGTCGACGAGGACGTGATCGACGCCCGAGCCTCGATGATCGACCTGGACCCTCCCGTCCACACCCGACTGCGCCGCCTCGTCAGCTCGGCCTTCACTCCCCGTCACGTCCAGGACTACGTGGGCGACGTACGGCGTCGCATCGGCGATCGGCTGGACGCACTGGAGGCGGCCGGCGGCGGCGACTGGGTATCCGACGTCGCCGCACCGGTCCCGATCGGCGTGATTTGTGCCCTCATGGGCGTGCCCGAGGACGACCACGACCTGATGATCGAGATGACCGACCACCTGGTGGAGGGAACGTCATCGGCCGAACTGGATCCGGGCGCCTATGGGAACACCCGGCCACTTCGGGAGCTGCCCTTCAACAGCCCGGCGGCCTTCGGCCTCGAGGAGTACGCCCGTCGGGCACGTCGGAACCGCTTGGCCCACCCCACAGACGACTTGTTGTCACAGTTGGCGCATGCGGAGGTGGATGGCGAGCGTCTCAGCGAGACCGAGTACGCCCGATTTTTCCAACTCATGATCTTTGCTGGCAACGAGACCACTCGGTCTGCCATGGCCCACCTGGCCCTCCACCTGGTGGAGCACGCCGATCAGTTCGATCGGCTGCGTCGCAACGGCGACCTGCTGGAGGGTGCGGTGGATGAGGTGGTGCGTCACGCCTCGCCCATCCTCTACTTCCGGCGGACGGCCACCGTCGACACGGTGCTCTCGGGAACCGAGGTGGCGGCGGGCGACAAGGTGGTCATGTGGTACGCCAGCGCCAACTTCGACGAGGAGCATTTTGATGACCCGATGGCTTTCGACGTGGATCGCCCGAGGGTTCCCGGACACGTGGCGTTCGGCGGGGGTGGGGTCCACTTCTGCCTCGGGGCCTCGCTCGCCCGCATCGAACTGGCCGAGCTAGTGGCCGAGGTGCAACGCCGCGACCTGCGACTGTCCGTGGTCGGGAAGCCGGAGATGGTTTCCTCCAACTTCGTGAACGGGATCAACCGCATCAACGTGGAGTTGGTCGGGGCCTGATGGACGCCACGTTGTTCAGTGAGGGTTCGGTTCATCCGCTGGCCGGGGTACGCGTCGTGGACGCAGCCACGATCCTGGCGGGGCCGTTCGCAGCTTCTGTGTTGGGCGAGTTCGGTGCCGAGGTGGTCAAGGTCGAGCAACCTGGCGTGGGCGACCCCATGCGCCGACTGGGGACCGTCGGCCCCGGCGGCGACACGTGGTGGTGGCTCAGCGACACCCGGAACAAGCGGAGCGTCGAGATCGACCTGCGAACCGACGAGGGTGCCGATGCGTTCCGGGCCCTGGTGGACCGGGCGGACGTCCTGGTCGAGAACTACCGCACAGGCACCATGGAGGGTTGGGGCCTCGGGTTCGAGGTGCTGCGGGAGCGCAACCCGGGCCTCGTGCAACTCTCGGTCAGCGGGTATGGGCGCTCGGGTCCTTTGGCCGCCACGGCTGGGGTAGCACGCATTGCAGAGGCCTTCACCGGCATGGCCCACCTCACCGGTGAGCCGGAGGGGACTCCCAACTTGTCGGGTTCTTCGGGGCTCGCCGACTACGTGGCCGGCGTCTACGGAGCTCTTGGCGTCCTGCTGGCCCTCCGGGCACGGGAGTCGACCGGTCGGGGCCAGTTGGTCGACATGGCCCTCTACGACGGCATTGCCCGGATGCTCGATGAGTTGGTACCCGTCTACGCCGCTACCGGAATCGGGAGGGACCGGATGGGTCCCGAAACCCACCGGTCGGTTCCCCACAGCAACTATCGGACGGCGGATGGGCGGTGGTTGACCATCGCCTGCACCAACGACCGGATGTTCGAACGACTGGCGAAGGCGATGGGCCGGGCTGACGTGCTGGAGGACGAGCGGTTCGCCTCGAACGCAGCTCGCATCGCCCATCGGCCGCAGGTGAACATGCTGGTCGGGGACTGGGTGGCGACTACGCCGATCGACGAGGTGCTAGCTAGCTGTGAGGCGGCGGCCGTGCCGGTCGGCCTCGTCCAGACCGTCGACGAGTACCTGGGACATCCCCAAGTAGCTGCGCGCGATTCGGTGGTCACCGTGGAGCACCCGACCGTGGGTCCGGTGAGCGTGCCCGGGGTGGTTCCCCGGCTCTCGGAGACCCCCGGGTTCATCCGGACGCTCGGGGCGGTGTTGGGCGAGGTTTCCGTCGACGAGATCGTCGAACACTGGTCGGCTCTCGGTGAACGGGGCAGCCGACCGAACCGGGATGCCGACACGGGAGAAGCGACATGAGTGTGGACGACCGCCACTGGAACCTGACCGAGGACCAGGAGGAGTTGCGGCTGCGGGCCCGCCAACTGGCCGTCGAGGTGGTAGCGCCGCGGGCGGCCGAGGTGGACCGCACCGAGGCCTACCCATGGGACGTGGTTGAGGCCCTGCAGGAGGCAGGGTTTATGGGTATGACTGTGCCGGAGGCATATGGCGGTCCGGGCCGGTCATTCCTTGAAGCGGTCCTAGTGGTGGAGGAGATGGCCCGGCAGTGCGGCGTGACCGGACGTATCGCAGTGGAGGCGAACATGGGTGCCCTCTCGGCGATCATGGCGTACGGGACCGAGGACCAGAAGCGTCTAGCAGCCGAACTCGTGCTTGGCGGGGACAAGCCGGCGATCTGCATCACGGAGCCCGGCGCCGGAAGTGCAGCTTCACAGATGACTACCCGTGCTGACCGGCGAGGCGACCGGTACGTCCTCAACGGGAAGAAGCATTGGATCACGGGAGGAGGCGTCTCGCGCCTCCACCTGGTGTTCGCCCGGGTGTTCGACGAGGAGGGCGCCGAGGAGGGAATCGGCGGCTTCTTGGCTGTTCGCGACGAGAACCCTGGCCTTGTGATTGGACGTCGAGAACCGACTATGGGCTTACGAGGTATCCCGGAAACCGAGATTCTGCTGGAGGACATGGAGGTGGCTCCCGAGATGGTGCTCGTTCCACCATCAGGCTTTGGACGAGGATTCGCCGAACTAATGAACGCCTACAACACCCAGCGGGTTGGCGCCGCCACAGTGGCCCTAGGCCTTGCTGCTGGAGCTCACGACCGATCTGTTGCCTATGTAAAGGAACGGGAGCAGTTCGGTCGGCCCATTGCAGAGTTCCAAGGCGTGCAGTGGATGCTGGCTGACATGGCGACCCGTTTGGAGGCCGCTCGCAGCCTGATCTGGCGGGCTACCACATCCCGAGGGCCGGGCGGGAGCCTGTTCCCCGATCCGACCATGGCGGCACAGGCCAAGATTTTCACGTCCGAAACATGTATCGACGTGGCCAACGACGCCCTCCAGTTGTTTGGAGCCGCTGGTTATTCACGCAACAACCCGATGGAGCGGATCTGTCGAGACGTGCGGATGTTCACCATCGGTGGCGGAACAGCACAGATCCTGCGGACCGTTGTGGCCTCCCGGGTGTTGGATATGAAGCTCCCTCAGAGAAGGGGAGGGTTCCTGCCCCAATAGGTCTGGTCCGGAGTTGATGGGTGAATAGCGGCCAGCCGGTTGACGTTTTGGGCTCCTAACGAGCCCAGTGGGGGCCTAACGGGTGAGCCAACCTCCGTCTACCGGCAAGTGCACTCCGGTGATCCATGACGATTCGTCGGAGAGAAGGAACGAGACCGCTGAAGCGATGTCTTCTGGCTGACCAATTCTGGGCACCAACAGCCTCTCCTTCAGCGATTCAAGCGTCTCAGGGGAGGTGATGCCCTCGAGGGAGACGAAATCAGTAGCAACCGGCCCGGGGGCAACCGCATTGACTCGTATGGAGGCCCCGGCCAGTTCGACGGCGAGGGCCTTGGTGAGCATCTTCACTCCACCCTTTGACGCGTTGTAGTGGACCTGGCAATGGCCGGCTGACGACACCACAACCTCAGCTTCGATAGTCGAGATGTTTACGATTGCTCCTCCACCTGCCCTTTCAATATCGCGTGCCACCTCTTGGGTGACCAGCCAGGTTCCTTTGAGGTTCACATCGACGACCAGGTCCCACTCTTCTTCCGAAAGGTCGGCCAAAGAAGTCATCGTGACGAGGCCGGCGCAGTTCACGAGTCCAGTGATCTCCCCGAACTGGTTAGTTGCATTGTCTGCAGCGGACCGAATGGAATCCCGGTCTCGGACGTCTATCTCCTGAAAGATCGCGCTCCCTCCTGCCAAAGCGATGGATTGAGACGTCTCCCTACCGTTTTCTACGTCCATGTCGGCCACCACGATGGCCGAGCCCTCGCTCGCGAGTCGTCTCGCGACGGCTCTGCCGATCCCAGAGGCCGCGCCCGTCACGAAGACCACCCCGGGCAGGCTTATGGCCGGTTCCATCTGCACGGGAGGTCGGTGGGGCCGCGGAACTCGAATCCGTGCAACGTGATCGTCCTGCCCGGTTGGAGCTGCAGATTCGGTAGGCGATCGAGGATCTTCTGCGACCCAACCCTGACAACCTGCCGGCCCAGCCACTCGCCGAGACACCTGTGGTCACCGGTTGCGAACGCCGCATGGCCACCCTCGGAGCGGTGCAGGTCGAACTGCTCGGGATTGGACCAGCGTTCTTCGTCGAGGTTTGCTGACCGGATGACTCCGGCGACCAACGATCCTGCGGGAATGGCCGTGTCGCTCAGCGAGGTTTCGCGGGTCGTCTGCCGGGTGATCGTCCCCACCGGAGAGTGCAGCCGGAAGACCTCCTCGACGCACCTGCGCCAGAGTGCAGGCGCCGTGGCCAACTCGCTTCGCAGTTGGTGATTGGCGAGCACGGTTCCGACGACGAGTCCGATTCCGTCGCGTGGTTCGTTGATCCCCCCGCTGATCATCAGGCGGACGTTGTTCACGATCTCGGATCGGTCCAATGGCCCACCGTCGGTCTCGGCGGCGACGAACTGGGCGATGGCGGACGCCTCACCACTGCCCCCGGCGATCTCGTCGATCCTCTGGTCGATCGCCGTTCCGAGGGATTCGCGTGCCCGGTCTCCGATGGAGGTCAACTCCGGGTCGTTCTCGAAGTTGGCGATGTCGGCGCACAGGCCTTCGCACCACTGCCAGACCTGCTCCCAGCCGTGGGAGTCGAGTCCCAGCACGGCGGCCAGGGAGCCTGCGGCCAGGGGGGCGGCGAACGACGTCATGAGGTCGCCCTCGCCGTCCTCGATGAATCCGTCGATCAGCTGGTCTACGAGTTCGACCAGGTGCTCCGAGGCAAAGCGGCCGGCCACTCCACCCGCCTGGAAGGCAGGGAGCATGACATCGCGCGCCCGGGAGGCCTCGGGCCTGTCCTTTGTCAGCATGTTGGGGCCCAGTCCTCTCGCCAGGAAGGACGGGTCGGTGTTGGCGCTGAAGATCTCGGGGTGGTCCTCCATGAGGATGAGGTCATCCCACTTCGTGACCATCCACATGTCGAGGGACGGCACGAAGCAGACGGGTTCCTCGGCCCGCATCCGAGCAAGAATCGGATCAGGGTCGAGTTCCAGATCTCTTAGGTTGACCGACTCACCGACGTTCAAGGTCGAGCACAACTTTCTGGTCACTAGAGGTACGGAAGGTAGGTCTGCTTCTCCCATTCTGTAAAGGCGCCGATTGTCTCTTCCCAGCTTCCGTTCGCAGCAAGGTATTTTGCCCACTCGGCTTCTTTGATTGCGATGTACTGGGCGACCATCTCTGGGCCAATCGCGTCAGTGAACTTCTCGTCGGCTTGAAGGGCTTCGATAGCAGCCCCAAGGTGATCGGGTGTGTGCTCCTCGGTACAGGCGGTCTCTAGCGCATCCCCGGTCTCCGGATCCGGGCAGGGAAGGCTTGCTTCCACCCCTAGGCGCGACGCGGTCAATACGGCGGCGATTGCCGAATGGGTGCTTGCCGCTCCGTCGGGCATTCGGTTCTCAAGGCGAGTTGATGCGTCGCGTTCCAGGTTTACGCGAACCGTGGCACTCCTATGGTCATGCCCCCAGTTCTTCCAGTAACCGGAGATTTGGCCGGGCAACAGGCGCTTGTAAGAGTTAGCCGTAGGTGCGCATAGCGCTGCCATCGCGGACATGTGGTGGAGTTGTCCGGCGATACAGAACTTTGCGATCGCTGAGAGTCCATCTGGAGTCGATAGATCGACCATGGCGTTGTTGCCGGAACTGTCTTCCAGACTCAGGTTGACATGTAGTCCATTGCCTCCATATTCCGGGATCGGTCGCGGCATGAAGGTGAGGAGGTGCCCTTTCTGCGCAGCCACTTCCATGGCCATAGTCCTGAAGAGAAACACCTCATCTGCGCAATCCATTGCGTCATCGAATTCGAGGGTCAATTCGAACTGGCCCATGTCGAATTCTCCGTTGATTGATTCGACCCGGAAGCCCAGTCGGTCTGCGGTCTCATCGATGGCTTGCACAACCCCAGCCGGGTCGGTGCGCACACCTGTGCCGTAAACCATCGAACCGGGTGCGTTGTAGGGACGCCATCCTCCATCGGGATCGGGTTCCATGACGTAGGCCTCTAGTTCAATTCCCACCTTCGGTTTGAAACCCATCGATTCCCAGGCGCTGACCGCATTACGAAGCACTGTCCTTGGAGCCAGGGGTACAGGCTCACCATTTCGCTCAAGATCTCCGATGACGACGCCAACGCCGTCCTCCCAACCTGGCCTTATCTCAGACATGTCGAAATGGCAGTACATGTCTGGCATTCCCTCGAGGAATCCCGTTCCGGGTACTGGACTCATGTCCCGGTCGTACTCCAGGGAAAAAACAGTCAGGCAATGTCGGGTTCCTCGCTCAGCGAGGCGGTAGGGCAGATACTTGCCGCGAGCGAGATTCAAGTGGTCGGGCCACAGGACACGGACTCTCCTGTACTCGTCTGTTCCCATTTGCCAGCCTCTTCCATCCTGTTGTTGAAGGGTCCTGCAGTGTCGACTGAACGATTATTGCCAGCGAGTTGTTCTCCTAGGCAATCTGCCTACTAGATCGTTCGGTGCCGAATAGTAGTGTCGGTATATGCCCCGAGCCTTTGCCGCAGGTGATGAGGAATTGATCGAGGCTGAGCGTCTGATTCGTGACCGGATGGTTGGCCTGGACCTCGATCTCCTGTCGTTGGCCGCAGTGTCGAATGTGTTCAGGACAGCCACGGTGGTCCGAAACCACATGGAGCGTGATGTGCTGCGTCGCCATCAACTGTCGTGGAGCGCCTTCGTGGTGCTTTTCGTGCTGCGGATCTGGGGTCCCCAGGAGTCTCGCAGCCTGGCTGCCGAGGCGGGGATCTCCGGGGGAACTCTTTCCGGGGTGCTCGACACCCTCGAACGCAAGGGCCTGGTCGAGCGGAGAGCCGTCCCCGAGGATCGGCGCCGCGTCGAAGTGGCCCTTACCGCCGACGGGACGAAGGTGGTAGACGAGGTCATGCCGGCTTTCAACCGGGAGGAGGCGCTGGTCACCGGTGGCCTCACCGACGACGAGATGGCCTCTCTGGCCCGGCTACTACGGAAGGTCCTGCGAGCCACCGAGGATCTTGACGACCGGTGACCAATAAGCGATTTTGGCAGCATGACGAGAAGCTGCTTCAGTCGGTTACGGACTGGAGTTTGAGGCTTCTCGTTGAAGGCCGGGACCCGAGGGCCCGGGCTCGTCCTGCAGACGAGTTGGCTGATGCTCTAGGCGAAACGGTTGTTCCTGCGGGAATTGGTGGTCACGAAGCGTTGCGCCTGTTCGCCGAGGTGATAGTCCCGGCCACTCGGGTTCAGGACAACCCGATGAATCTGGCCTATGTCCCGGCAGCCCCTACTGAGGCGGCTCTAGTTTTCGATCTGGCGGTGAGCACAGCCGGGATGTTCGCTGGTACTTGGGAGGCTGGCGCTGGAGCCATTGCCGCGGAGAATCAGGCTCTTGCTTGGCTTGCTTCTCTGGCCGGCTGGCCGACTACGGCAGGTGGCTGTTTTGTTTCCGGGGGGACCATGGGCAATCTAAGCGCCCTGGTGGCCGCTCGCGAACGGGCTCGGACGCGTATAGGTGGTCCGCCACCTCGTCGCTGGAGTCTCGCGGCTACCTGTGAAGTCCACAGTTCTGTGAGGGCAGCGGCGCGAGTTCTTGACTGCGATGTACTGGAGGTACCGGTCGACGACCGTGGTCGGATGACAGGCGATGTCCTTGATGACACTCTCAACAAGGCTGAGGTCGAAGGACTCTTTGGCATTGTGGTCTCGTCGGGTACCACGAATGCCGGTGTTGTAGACGATTTGGCCGGAGTTGCTGAGGTCTGCCAGGGCCGTGACCTCTGGATGCATGTGGACGGCGCCTACGGTGCCGCGGCTCTAGCAGCGCCGTCGGTAGCAGATCTTTTCGCTGGGATCGAACACGCGGACTCGTTTGTCGTGGATCCGCACAAGTGGCTGTTTGCTCCCTTCGATTGCTGTGCACTTGTCTACCGCGAGCCCGAGCAAGGCGCGTCGGCCCACTCCCAGTTTGCTGGCTACCTCGAATCTGTCGACCGGTCCGAGTGGAATCCCGCTGACTATGCCGTGCACCTAACCCGGCGAGCCAGAGGGTTACCGTTCTGGTTTTCGTTGGCCACCTACGGCACCGACCGTTACCGCGACGCTGTAGAGACTGTGCTAGCTATCACCAGGGCCGTGGCTGACGAGGTTCGCACCCACCCCAACCTTCACCTGGTGATGGAACCCGATCTGTCGGTATTACTTATTGAACGATCAGGGTGGGAGATGGCGGACTACGAGGCCTGGTCAACTCGAAATGCTGAGGCTGGCACAGTGGTATGTGTACCCACTCGATGGCAGGGTCGGCCAGTGCTTCGATTCTGCTTCGTTAATCCGGCGACCGATGTTGTCGAGGTTGCGTCAGTGTTGGACGACCTAGCGGTAGGTTCAGAGCTTGAATCATTTGGTTCCAAATGATTATTGTTCGCGATATGCATCTCGTGGTCACCCTCGCCAGACAAGGTTCCAATCGTGGGTGAGGTCGTCGGTGCGGCAGTTGTTTCGCATGTTCCACCCATCGTCATGCCGGAGGCTCTTCGCCGAGAACTCAATGATGGCGAAGACTTTTCATTGGTGGCGGGGCTCCATCGGTTGCGGGCCGAGTGTCTAGACCGTCTGGCGCCAGACACCATCGTCGTATTTGACACGCACTGGTTCACGACCGTGGAACATGTCGTTACTTCCCACGTGCGACGGTCAGGCAAATTTACGTCTGACGAGTTACCGAGAGGGATGTCCCAGGTCCCCTATGACATGCCGGGCGATCCGGACCTTGCCCGTTCGATCGAGTCCTTAGCCTCTGGTCGGGATGACACTTGGGTTTTGGCCAGTGACGACCCCTACCTTCCGGTCCACTATCCAACGATCAATCTTCTTGGATTCCTTCAGGGCAACGAAAAGTGGGTCTCGGTCGGAGTGTGCCAAACAGCAACTCCAGAGGATTTCCTGTTGTTCGGCACTCTCTTGGCGCAGGCCATCGACGCGTCTGATCGACGTGTTGTTTTGCTGGCCTCCGGAGGATTAAGCCACCGCTTCTGGCCGTTGAGAGAGTTCGCAGACCATGAATCGGCCTCTTTGGACAACATTCGCACCCCAGAGGCTCGCGTCGCTGACCAGAAGGTGCTCCGATGGTGGGAGCACGGTGACCACCGTCGGGTTATCGAATATCAGGCTGAATATGGGAGACATGCCCCCGAGGGCTTCTTCGGGCACTACCTGATGATGGTGGGGGCAATCGGTGGAAGAGGGTGCAGTGCAGCCGGTCGCCGCTATTCAGAGTATGAATCAGCGGCTGGGACAGGCCAGATACACATGTGGTTCGAGAGGCCCACGGAAGGCTGGACTGCCCAGAGTCAGAAGAGTCAGAAAGCGGATTAGTTAGGTAGCTCGTGCGGATAGCAAACGTGGAAGGCCGAGGATCGCTGATCATCGATGGTCGGGTTGTCGACGTTGAATCGGCTACATCCGGGAGAATCTCCAGTGACCCCATGGAACTCATCGACCTTAGGAATCACCCCCTAATGGCCGAACTCGCATCAGTCGACGGTTGCGATGACATCAGTGAGTCCAGATTGGGTCCGCCAGTGCCAAACCCCGGAAAGGTCATTGCTATCGCTCTCAACTATCGAAGCCATGCCGAGGAGGCAAACAAGCCGATTCCGACTGAACCACACGTAATGGTCAAATTCTCCACTTGCATTACCGGACCGTACGACGATGTGCTTATGCACGACCTTGAGATGGTCGACTACGAGGTGGAACTCGTCCTTGCCATTGGGCGTCATGGGACTCGAATTCCGAGTACTTCTGCCTGGGACCACATATCTGGGCTGACGGTTGGCAACGATGTGAGCGATCGGAACGAACAGTTTCGACCCCCAATCAAGCAGTTCTCAATGGCCAAGAGTTATGACCGATTTGGCCCCATCGGTCCCGTCCTCGTGACTCCGGACGACCTCCCGGATCGTGACGACCTCGAGATCTCCCTGAAGGTTGATGGGGAACCGCGCCAGCATGCGAGAACCAGTGACTTCATCTTCCCGGTGCCATTCCTGATTGAGTGGCTCTCCCGATACGTCACTCTCGAAGTGGGTGACCTGATTTTCACGGGGACAACCGGCGGAGTCGGCGATTCGATGGACCCACCCACCTACTTGCGTAACGGCCAGATCGTAGAGGCTTCGATTGAGGGAATCGGCAAGATCCGTAACCGATTTGTCACCGGAGATCGCTCGTGATCGTCGTGACCGGCGGCGACCGGGACAGCAGGTACGGAGGCTTGTTTAGCGGACATGTCGAACTCGAGATGCTCCACGCCACCTCTGGCGACCAAGAACCTGACACTGCCCTGGTGCATTTTCATTCAGGAGCGGTAACCAACTGGCACCATCACCCGGGCGGACAACTTCTCTTCGTCGTCTCTGGCAATGCTCGTGTCGGAACCGTGGCCGATGGGTGCGTGGCCGTCAGCCCCGGCCACCTGGTTGTTGCACCACCGAACGAAACACATTGGCATGGAGCCGCTAAGGGAGCCGACTGCACATTGCTAGCCATCACATGGGGAACGACTTGTTGGCATGAAGAAGTGCCGGACCTAGAGCACTAGAACCGTGCCTCAGGTCGCGGTTGTCGGTTGCGGTCCAGTCGGCGCCCTGCTGGCGAATCTTCTGGGTAGCGCAGGAGTCGAGACTGTGGTCCATGAGGCCTCCTTGGACCCCTATCCCCTTCCGCGGGCCTGCCACCTAGACGCGGAGATCATGAGGATCTTCCAGGGGGTAGGGCTCACAGACCAGGTGACAGATCTTGTCGAACCCAGTTTGGGAATGGAGTTTGTCGACGTTGACGGACACAGACTCTTCACCTACGAGGATTTCGAGCGGTCTCCAATACTCGGGTGGCATGAGGACTACGTGTTTCAACAGCCCAAGCTCGACCGCGTCCTGCGCGAAGGACTTGAGAGATGGCCCAGCGTGGAGTTGAGGCTGGGATCAGAGGTCACCGACCTCGGATCCATCGATGCCCGCTTCGTTGTTGCCTGCGATGGTGCCTCGAGTTCTATTCGTCGGAGCCTCGGCATCGGCCTCTCAGATTTGGGGTTCGACCAGCACTGGCTTGTAGTCGATCTAATGGTGGATGGCGATGCCGATCTTCCGGCTGTCATCCAGCAGGTCTGTAACCCACAGCGGCCGGCTACCTATGTGCCCTCTGCCCATGGTCATCACCGCTGGGAGTTCTGCCTGATGGAGGGTGAGAGTCACGAAGAGTTCCAGAGACACGAAAAGGTTCGAGAACTGCTTCGGCCCTGGGTCTCAGACGACGTCGGAGAGATCGTACGGGCCGCCGTATATAGGTTTCACGCGGTTGTGGCCGAACGCTGGCGAGATGGTCGCTTTTTCCTCGCCGGGGACTCGGCCCATCAGATGCCGCCGTTCACCGGTCAAGGGATGTGTTCAGGAATACGCGATGCGGCCAATCTCGCTTGGAAACTGAAATCTGTTTTCCAATATGGGTCCCCTGAGACGCTCCTGGACAGCTACGAACCTGAGCGTCGCGACCATGTAGAGAGGTGTATCGCTATGGCTATAGAGGCTGGTCTACTTGTCTCAGGCCAAGTAGCGGAGCTTCCCCCTCCAGATGTAAACGATGCAGACCGCTGGTCACGCCTCCCGCCACTAACAGAGGGGATCTTTTCATCAGGCAACGACACGAGAATCGGACATCAGGCACGCCAGCCGAGGGTTTTGGTAAACGAAAAGCAGGCCCTCCTCGACGAAGTTGGTGGTCCTGACTGGTATCTGGTGTCCCGGGTCCCATGTGAGACCGGAGGTTGGTGCCGCACGATCCTTGCTGACGACTTGGTTGATTTGGAAGGGGACGTCGAACTCCTTCTTGCCGGGCGTGCCGCGGTGCTCGTACGGCCAGACCGTTACCTCTTTGGCTCGGCCGACGATGACTCCATCGGCGAACTTGTTGACGCTGCGAAACGGTTGATCGGGATCGAGACTGCCTGACGACTGCCTCTACACCTGTTCCAGGGTGAGCGGCAGATGTTTCAGGCCATTGATGAAGTTGGAGCGAATCCGTTGCGGCTCTCCATCCAGGCGGATTCGCCCGACACGAGTCATGACCTCCTCCAAAAACACCTTCACTTCCAACCTGGCCATCCAGGCGCCCAGACAGAAGTGTGGACCGCCACCTCCGAAAGTCACGTGTGGATTCGGGTTTCTGCCGAGATCGAGTGTGTACGGGTCTACGAAGGCCCTCTCGTCGTAATTGGCGGAGATGTACCACGTAACGACCTTGTCGCCGACGGCAATCGGCACACCTGCTAGCTCCGTTTCGCAGACGGCGGTCCGTCGAAAATGGATCTGTGGGCTAGCCCAGCGGAGAATCTCCTCTGTAGCTGTGCTGATCAGGGAGGGGTCTCCTCGTAGCCGGTCGAGTTGGTCGGGAAACTCCGCTAGGGCCAGGGCACCATGGCTCAGGCTGTGGCGGGTGGTCTCGTTGCCTGCGATGACCAAAAGGAGGAAGAAAGTCTGGAACTCCTGCGCAGTCAGGTCTTCGGAGGCAGCAAGGATAGAAACGACATCGGCTTCCGGGTGCTTGGCCTTTTCGCCGGCTAGACGCTGGGCGAATTCGAAGACCTTGACGGATGTGGGGCTTCTGAACGGGAGCAATCGATATGGGTCCGTGTCGTCCTTGTCGTACAACAACTCCGAAAAGTCAGGGTCTGCGTGGTAAACGACGGCGTCGGCCCAGTGGAATAGTTGTTCGGCATCCCGATCTGGGACGCCAAGCAACCTGCTGATCATCTGGATCGGGAACCGTCGAGCAACCGTCTCGACAAAGTCGGTCTGGTGGTCGAGTAGGGCTTGGTCGATACTCTCGGCGACAAGGGTCTTAGCGGTGCTTTCCCAATGGGCGATGGCCCGGCGGGTGAAGCTACGTGAGACGAGTTTCCTGATTCGAGTGTGCTCAGGGGGGTCGGTCTCCAGCATCGTCCGCCGGGCTTCGCGCGCCTCGGGATCCTTCTCCAGTTCCTCCAGTTCGGTTCCTCCAACCTGTGACGAGAAGGTCCGATGGTCGCGGTGGACGGCTACGAGGTCATCGAGACGCGTGATCGCCCAGAAACCAGAGTTCCCATCCGGTTCGTCAAACCATGAGACAGGAGATTCAGCGCGGAGGGCAGCGAACTCGGAGTGCGGAATTCGCTTCGCCCAGATGTCGTTATCAAGGATCTGGATGCCTGGAGCGGATGGTTTCCCTCGGGACATGGTGCGGTTGTCTAGTCGAGGAACCAGTCGACGAGGCGGTCAGCTCGTTGACGGGCACCGATCTGGTGATCGACGGACTCGGAGACCATGGAGCCCGGGTCGATATCGAGGTTGGCCAACTCGTCTTGGCCTATAGCTACCCAGTCGGCGACGAGCCTCGGCGTGATCTCAGGGTGGAACTGGGTGCCGATACTCCGGCCGGCACGAAATATCTGAGATGAGACCGCGGTTCGGGCAACCTCGATCGCTCCAACCGGGACAGTGAACTGGTCGTAGTGCCACTCGAACCAGGGTCCCTGGGAGACAATTTCTGGCAGGTCGGAATCGATCTCATACCAACCGATTTCTGGGCATTCCGCTCGACTGATCTGACCACCAAGAGCTGCAGACAGAACTTGACCTCCGAAGCACAGACCGAGAACCGGTACGCCAGCTGCGTGAGCTGTGCGCACCATCTCGATCTCGCGGCCGATCCACGAGTCGATAGTTCCCGTTTCGGCGATTGACCATCGGGAGCCGGTGACCACGACGACGTCGTAGGCGGTGGGATCGGGGAACTCCTTGGCGCACACCGGGTCGGACGCATCGTCCAGCACCCGAAAGGCCTCCAGTTCGAAGCCTCGCTCGACGAGGCGTTCGCCAACGCCCTCGGCCGGGCCGTACCTGTCATGCTCGATAGCGAGTGCCCGCCCCACAGCGCCGAACCTTATGCTGCTCTGCGCGACCCGGCTCCAACCTTCGACATAGCGTGCTGCCGTGCATGATCTCCTAAATCAGATCCCGCCACCTGCGACAGCTGTCTTCCCGGTGCGATCGGGGAACCTCGTAGAGCCGCTGGTCGATGGGGCTGTGGCCTTTGACCGGATCGCCGCAGCGGTCGAGGCGGCAACCACCTCGGTATGGGTCTGTGTGGCTTTCCTGGAGACCGATGCCCGGTTCCCCGGCGGCCGGGGCACCTTCTTCGACCTGATGGACGATGCCGCGTCCCGCGGCATTGACGTCCGGGTGCTCTTCTGGCACCCGGAGGGCCATGGTGTGGGGGCAGACGACACCTTCGGCGGCACGGAGTCGTCGATCGGCCTGTTGGGTAGTCGGTCCACGCGGTGGCAGGCCCGCTGGGACGCAGTGGGCCGTCAGTGCCAGCACCAGAAGGCATGGCTGGTCGACGCCGGGACCGACGCCGAGGTCGCCTTCGTGGGCGGGATCAACATCGGCAAG
>Ga0066855_10000024_pt1 | contig 24601 bp, 20 predicted proteins | sample ETNtaG_14_FD_65604 | JGI IMG/M metagenome (GOLD analysis project Ga0066855, IMG submission 65604) | Marine microbial and viral communities from oxygen minimum zone, Eastern Pacific Ocean - ETNP201406SV73 | ecosystem: Environmental > Aquatic > Marine > Oceanic | place: Pacific Ocean: Eastern...
GCTCAGATCAAAAGAGGTATGGTAATCTGTAAGCCAGGTTCTGTAACTCCACACGATAAATTTAAAGCTGAGGTTTATGTGTTGAAGAAAGAAGAAGGTGGTCGTCACACTCCTTTCCACAACAAATACCGTCCTCAGTTCTACATCCGTACAACAGATGTAACAGGTGAGATTATTTTACCTGATGGAACTGAAATGGTAATGCCTGGTGATAACTTAACGATTACAGTTAATTTAATTAACACAGTAGCACTTAGTAAAGGTTTACGTTTTGCGATCCGTGAAGGTGGTAGAACTGTAGGTGCTGGTCAGGTAACTGAAATCCTTTAATAAGGTTTTCATATACAAATTAAAAGAGTGAACCCCCTTATTTTTTGGGGTTTTCACTCTTTTACTCACGGGTATGGTGCAATGGTAGCATTCCGGTCTCCAAAACCGTCGATGGGAGTTCGAATCTCTCTACCCGTGCTGAAAAACTATAAAGAAGATGAAGAAGTACATTATAGAATCGATTCAGGAACTGAAAAATAAAGTTACCTGGCCTACTTTGGCTCAACTTCAGTCGAGCACAATTTTGGTGGCTGTTTCTTCCGTTATTATAGCCTTAATTATTAGTCTGATGGATTTAGGCTTTGATACAATCCTTGGAGAGTTTTATAAGATTTTCTAGATTTATAGAGATATAATTTATGGTTGAGTTGAAGAAAAGATGGTATGTTGTTAGAGCTGTATCGGGTCAAGAGACTAAGGTAAAGCTTTATATAGAGCGGGAAATTGAACATTTAGGGATGCAGGATTATGTTGCCCAAATTTTAGTTCCTACCGAAAAAGTTTACCAGATAAGAAATGGTAAGAAAGTAACCAAGGAAAGAAATTTTTTCCCCGGTTATGTGATGATTGAAGCCGCACTTGTTGGTGAAGTAGTGCACGTTATTAAATCGATTACAGGTGTCATTGGTTTTTTAGGAGCAACGAAAGGTGGTGATCCGGTTCCTTTAAGAGTTTCTGAAGTAAATAGAATTCTTGGGAAAGTAGATGAGTTGGCTGAATCAGAAGAATTAATGAGTGTAGCCTACGTTGTTGGTGAAACAGTGAAAGTTGTAGATGGTCCATTTAACGGATTTAATGGATTTATAGAGGAAATTAATGAAGAGAAGCGTAAGCTATTGGTGATGGTTAAGATTTTTGGTAGAAAGACACCACTGGAGTTGAACTTCATGCAAGTAGAAAAAGAATCATAAAAACTTAAGTGTTTATTTTTGGGTGACCCGTATATAAAGCTTCCTAACCCAAAAGAGGAACATTTATTAACTAAGAACAAAAACAAAAATAATGGCAAAAGAGATAGTTGGGCTCATTAAATTGCAAGTAAGAGGTGGTGCTGCTAACCCTTCTCCACCCGTAGGTCCTGCCTTAGGTGCGAAAGGTGTTAACATCATGGAGTTCTGTAAGCAGTTTAACGCTCGTACACAGGATAAAGCCGGTAAGGTTCTTCCTGTTGCAATTACTGTTTACGCTGACAAGTCATTTGACTTTGTAATTAAGACGCCTCCGGCGGCTGTTCAATTATTGGAAGCAGCAAAAGTTAAAAAAGGTTCATCTGAATCAAATCGTAAGAAAGTTGCCAAGGTTACTTGGGGTCAGGTTCGTGCGATTGCCGAAGATAAAATGCCCGATTTAAACTGCTTTAAAGTTGAATCTGCAATGCAAATGGTTGCTGGTACAGCAAGAAGTATGGGTATTACTGTAACGGGAGAATTTCCTTCTGCTTAATCATATTGAGACATGGCAAAGTTGACTAAAAAACAAAAAGAAGTTGCTACTAAATTTGATGTAGCAAAATCATATAATCTGTCTGAAGCGAGTTCAATCGTTAAAGAAACTACATCTGGTAATTTTGATGCAAGTGTAGATTTAGCGATTCGTTTAGGAGTAGATCCACGTAAAGCGAATCAAATGGTTCGTGGTGTGGTTACACTTCCTCACGGTACAGGTAAAGATGTAAATGTACTTGTTCTTTGTACTCCGGATAAAGAAGAAGAAGCTAAAGCTGCTGGTGCTGACCATGTAGGCTTGGATGAATACGTTGAGAAGATCAAAGGTGGTTGGACCGATGTTGATGTGATTATCACAATGCCAAGCTGTATGGGCAAACTAGGTCCTTTAGGGCGCGTACTTGGTCCACGTGGATTAATGCCAAACCCTAAAACTGGTACTGTTACCATGGATGTAGCAAAAGCTGTTAAAGAAGTAAAAGCTGGTAAGATCGACTTTAAAGTTGACAAGTATGGTATTGTTCATGCAAGCGTAGCAAAAGCATCATTTGATGCGACTAAAATTGCTGATAATGCAGATGAATTAATCCAAACGATTGTTAAGTTGAAACCTACATCCTCGAAAGGTACGTACATTAAGAGTATTATAATGTCGAGTACGATGGGTGCAGGTGTAAAAGTTGATACAAAGTCTATTTAAGACTTAGCAAATCTAAAATACCTTAGGGTTATGACAAAAGAAGAGAAAAAAGAAGCTATCGATAAACTTACCGATCTATTGGCTGCAAGTAAAAATGTTTACTTAGCTGATATTTCAGGTATGGATGCTGATCAAACTAGCAAGCTACGTAGACTTTGTTTTAGTAAAGGAGTACAACTTCAAGTTGTGAAGAACACTTTATTAAAGAAAGCTATGGAATCTTGTGACAAAGACTACAACGAGTTGTACGATGTTCTTAAAGGGAACACTTCAATGATGCTTTCTGAAACGGCTAACGCCCCTGCAAAAGCAATCACTGAATACCTTAAAAAGAACAAAGGTGCTGAAAAACCTTTATTTAAAGGTGCTCTTGTTGAAGAGTCTGTTTACTCTGCGGATCAATTAGAAATTCTTGAGACTTTAAAATCGAAAGAAGAATTAATCGGAGAGATTATCACGTTACTACAGTCTCCGGCGAAAAATGTTATTTCCGGCCTACAATCGGGTGGAAGTACGCTTGCCGGTCTTATGAAGACTTTAGAAGAACGTGCACAATAAATTTGTACGCACTCTGTTTCCAAATAAAAATTAATTAAGAAACCTAACAAAAACACATACATTATGGCAGATTTGAAAGAATTCGCTGAGCAATTGGTTAACCTAACTGTAAAAGAAGTTAACGAATTGGCTACGATTTTAAAAGACGAATACGGTATTGAACCAGCTGCTGCCGCAGTTGCTGTTGCAGGTCCTGCAGCAGATGGTGGCGGTGCTGCTGAAGAGCAAACGGAATTCGATGTTATCCTTAAAGCTGCTGGTGGCTCTAAATTAGCTGTAGTAAAGCTGGTTAAAGAATTAACCGGTGCTGGTCTTAAGGAAGCAAAAGGAATTGTAGACAGTGCTCCGGCTCCGTTAAAAGAAGGTATTGCTAAAGATGAAGCGGAAGCTCTTAAAGCTCAATTAGAAGCTGCAGGTGCTGAAGTAGAATTGAAGTAATTTTCCTTACTTTTAAATACTCATGGTTTAGGCTTTAAACTTCGGTTTAAAGACCTAGACCCTTTTGTGCTTTAGAATAGTCCATTTATTTTTCATTTAAATTTTTGTCCATTGGCTCAGACAAAATCAAACGAAAGAATCAGTTTTGCTTCCATCAAGTCGCAATTGCAGTATCCGGATTTTCTGGATATTCAGTTGAAGTCATTTGAGGATTTTTTCCAGTTGGAAACAAAATCTGAAGACCGCGAAAACGAAGGTCTGTTTAAAGTATTTAGTGAAAACTTCCCGATTTCGGATACGAGAAATAATTTCGTACTCGAGTTCCTGGATTACTTTGTTGATCCACCTCGTTACGTACTTGATGAATGTATCGAGAGAGGTTTGACTTTTAGTGTTCCTTTAAAAGCTCGATTGAAGCTTTATTGTACGGATCCGGAACATGAAGATTTCGAAACCATCGTTCAGGATGTGTATCTTGGAACGATTCCTTACATGACTCAAAGAGGTACTTTTGTTATCAATGGGGCTGAAAGGGTATGTGTTTCGCAGTTACATCGTTCGCCAGGGGTATTCTTTGGTCAAAGTTACCATGCAAACGGAACAAAATTATATTCTGCCAGAGTAATTCCTTTTAAAGGTTCATGGATAGAATTCGCTACTGATATCAATTCTGTGATGTATGCTTACATCGATCGTAAAAAGAAGTTACCTGTAACGACTTTATTACGCGCAATTGGATATGAAAGCGATAAAGATATTTTAGAAATATTTGATCTTGCTGACGAAGTTAGAGTTAGTAAGGCTGGATTGAAAAGAGTTTTAGGACGTAAGCTTGTAGCTCGTGTACTTAAAACCTGGTTCGAAGATTTCGTGGACGAAGATACAGGAGAGGTTGTATCTATCGAACGTACCGAAGTTCTTATTGACCGTGATGTTGTTCTTGAAAAAGAACATATTGACGTTATTATGGAGGCAGGAGTGAAAACCATTTTGCTTCACAAAGAAAATGCGGAAGCATCGGAATACGCAATTATCCATAATACATTACAAAAAGACCCGACGAATTCAGAGAAAGAGGCCGTTGAGCATATTTACAGACAACTCCGTAATGCGGAGCCGCCTGATGAAGAAACTGCTCGTGGTATTATTGATAAATTATTCTTCTCTGAAACCAGATATAGCTTAGGTGAAGTAGGTCGTTACCGTATTAACAAGAAATTAAATCTTGATTTAGGTCTTGACGAAGCTACACTAACCAAAGTGGACATCATTTTGATCATTAAATATTTGATTGAATTGGTAAACTCTAAAGCTGAGGTGGATGATATTGACCACTTAAGTAATCGTAGAGTACGTACTGTAGGTGAGCAGTTAAATAATCAATTTGGTGTAGGTTTATCCCGTATGGCCAGAACTATTCGTGAACGTATGAATGTTCGTGATAACGAAGTGTTTACTCCAATTGATCTAATTAATGCGAAGACCTTATCTTCAGTAATTAATTCATTCTTTGGAACCAATCAGCTTTCTCAGTTTATGGATCAAACGAATCCATTAGCTGAAATTACTCACAAGCGTCGTCTTTCGGCTCTTGGACCGGGTGGTTTATCAAGAGAACGTGCAGGTTTTGAGGTTCGTGATGTTCATTACACGCACTATGGTCGTTTATGTCCGATCGAAACTCCAGAAGGCCCGAATATTGGTCTTATTTCTTCACTTTGTGTATTTGCGAAGGTGAATAAAATGGGATTCATTGAAACACCATACAGAAATGTAGTTGATGGTGTTGTCGATCTTAAAAATGCACCGGACTATTTAAGTGCTGAAGAAGAGGAAGATAAAGTAATTGCACAGGCTAATGCTCCGGTTCAGGAAGATGGTAAGTTTGGAGCTGATCTAGTGAAAGCTCGTGATACGGGTGACTTCCCTGTAATTGAGCCGGTAAAGTTGGATTACATGGATGTGGCACCAAATCAGATATCTTCTATTTCAGCATCTCTTATTCCTTTCCTGGAGCATGATGATGCCAACCGTGCTTTGATGGGATCGAACATGATGCGTCAGGCTGTGCCTTTGATGAAACCGGAAGCTCCAATTGTTGGTACCGGTTTGGAAGGACGTGTTGCATCTGACTCAAGAGTATTGGTTAATGCAAGAGGCGCCGGTGTTGTAGAATACGTTGATGCAAATAAAATTGTTATCAAGTACGACAGAACAGACGAAGAACGTTTGGTAAGTTTTGATGAGGACTCGGTAACTTATAAGTTGACGAAGTTCCAAAAAACAAACCAGGGTACCAGTATAAATATTCGTCCTATTGTAAAGGTAGGAGATAAAGTAACTAAAGGTCAGGTATTGACTGAAGGTTATGCAACTCAGGATGGTGAGCTGGCACTCGGTAAAAATATGAAGGTTGCCTTTATGCCTTGGAATGGTTATAATTTTGAGGATGCCATCGTGATTTCTGAGCGTGTAGTACGTGAAGATATTTTTACTTCTATTCATATTGATGAGTATACTTTAGATGTTCGTGAAACGAAATTAGGTTCTGAAGAATTAACTCCGGACATTCCTAACGTTTCTGAAGAAGCTACTAAAGATTTAGATGAGAATGGTCTTATTCGTGTTGGTGCTCATGTAAATCCAGGAGATATTTTAATTGGGAAGATTACACCTAAAGGTGAATCTGACCCTTCGCCGGAAGAAAAGCTTCTTAGAGCAATCTTTGGTGACAAGGCCGGTGATGTAAAAGATGCTTCATTAAAAGCCTCTCCATCATTACATGGTGTTGTTCTTAATAAGAAGTTGTTTGCAAGAGCAATCAAAGATAAGAAGTCGCGTCTGGCTGACAAAGAGATTATTACCGATTTAGAAGCTGAGTTTGCTAAGGATACAGTAGTATTAAAGTCGATTTTGGTTGATAAATTAATCGCGATTGTTGCCGGTAAAACTTGTCAGGGTGTAGTCAACGAATTAGGAGAAGTAGTTATACCAAAAGGTAAGAAGTTCTCTCAAAAGCAATTAAATGCTATTGAAGATTACTCTATTATTTCTACGGATGGATGGACTACAGAAAAAGAGAAGAATATTCTAGTAAACGATCTAATTCACAACTTTAACATCAAGTTAAATGATATTAAAGGAGTGCTAAGACGTAAGAAATTTACTTTATCTGTTGGAGATGAACTTCCTGCAGGAATTTTAAAACTAGCTAAAGTTTACATTGTTAAGAAACGTAAACTGAAAGTAGGTGATAAGATGGCGGGACGTCATGGTAACAAAGGTATTGTTGCTCGTATTGTAAGAGATGCGGATATGCCTTTCTCTGAAGACGGAACTCCTGTTGATATCGTTTTAAACCCACTTGGGGTACCATCTCGTATGAACATTGGACAGATTTACGAAACGGTTCTTGGTTGGGCAGGACAAAAATTAGGTAGAAAATACGCTACTCCAATTTTTGATGGTGCTTCACTAGATGAAATTACGGAACTTACAAAAGAAGCAGGAATTCCTGAATTTGGCCACACTTATCTTTACGATGGTGGTACAGGTGAGCGTTTCGATCAAGCCGCTACGGTGGGTGTGATTTACATGCTTAAACTGGGTCACATGGTTGATGATAAGATGCACGCTCGTTCAATCGGCCCATACTCACTTATTACGCAGCAACCATTAGGTGGTAAAGCACAGTTTGGTGGTCAGCGTTTTGGTGAAATGGAGGTTTGGGCTCTTGAGGCTTATGGTGCTTCAAATATCTTACGCGAAATTTTAACCGTGAAGTCTGATGACGTTGTCGGTAGAGCTAAGACCTATGAGGCTATCGTAAAAGGTAAAGCGATGCCTGAACCGGGACTTCCGGAATCTTTCAATGTATTATTACATGAGTTGAAAGGTTTAGGATTGAAGATCAGTTTACAATAATTATTTCAGAGGGAGTGTCTTTGGACACTTCCTTATAAAACATTAATTTCTTCAGGATATGGCAATGAGAAGGAAAGATAATACACCACAACAAAAGAGCTTTTCTAATATTACTATTAGTTTAGCCTCTCCGGAATTTATTTTGGAAGAGTCTAGTGGTGAGGTTTTAAAGCCTGAAACTATCAACTATCGTACTTATAAACCGGAACGTGATGGTTTATTCTGTGAACGTATCTTTGGGCCGGTAAAAGATTATGAATGTCACTGTGGTAAATACAAGCGTATTCGTTACAGAGGTATTGTTTGTGATCGTTGTGGTGTTGAAGTAACTGAAAAGAAAGTACGTAGAGAGCGTATGGGACACATCAATTTGGTGGTGCCCGTGGCGCATATTTGGTATTTCCGTTCACTTCCAAACAAAATTGGATACCTTTTAGGTTTACCTACCAAGAAACTTGATATGATCATCTACTATGAACGTTATGTAGTAGTTCAGGCAGGTGGTGCAGTAGATAACGAAGGTAATCCGTTAGAATACTTACAATATCTTACAGAAGAGGAATATTTAGATGCTCTTGAGCGTCTACCTCGTGAAAACCAATATCTGGAAGATAAAGATCCTAACAAATTTATCGCTAAGATGGGAGCTGATGCTCTTGAGACATTATTATCTAGACTGGATCTTGATGAATTGTCTTATTCTTTAAGACATAAAGCAAATACAGAGACTTCTCAACAAAGAAAAACAGAGGCTTTAAAGCGTTTGTCAGTTGTTGAAGCATTCCGAGATGCGAATACACGTATCGAAAATAAGCCGGAGTGGATGATAATGAAAGTCGTTCCGGTGATTCCACCGGAATTACGTCCATTAGTTCCATTGGATGGTGGTCGTTTTGCGACTTCTGATTTGAACGATCTTTACCGTCGTGTAATTATTCGTAACAATCGTTTGAAGCGTTTAATTGAAATTAAAGCTCCTGAAGTAATCTTACGAAATGAGAAGCGTATGCTTCAGGAATCGGTAGATTCTTTATTGGATAATACGCGTAAAGCTTCAGCTGTTAAGACGGAGTCTAATCGTGCTTTAAAATCACTTTCAGATTCTTTGAAAGGTAAGCAAGGGCGTTTCCGTCAGAACTTACTTGGTAAGCGTGTCGATTATTCAGCTCGTTCGGTAATTGTTGTTGGACCAACTTTACAATTGTCGGAGTGTGGTATTCCTAAGAATATGGCTGCTGAATTGTACAAGCCTTTTATCGTGCGTAAGCTTATTGAGAGAGGTATTGTTAAGACCGTAAAGTCTGCAAAGAAAATTATTGACAAAAAAGATCCTGTAGTTTGGGATATCTTAGAAAATGTAATTAAAGGACACCCTGTACTTTTGAATCGTGCTCCTACGCTTCACAGATTAGGTATCCAGGCTTTCCAGCCAAAGTTAATTGAAGGTAAAGCAATCCAGTTACACCCATTAGCATGTACGGCATTTAACGCCGATTTCGATGGTGACCAGATGGCAGTACACTTACCTTTAACTCCTGCGGCTATTTTGGAAGCTCAGTTATTGATGTTAGGTTCTCATAATATTCTGAACCCTGCGAATGGTGCGCCGATTACAGTACCTTCTCAGGATATGGTATTGGGTCTTTACTACATGACTAAGCCTCGTAAAACCGATAAGCAGAAAACAATTATCGGTCAGGGTTTAACTTTCTACTCTTCAGAAGAAGTAAGAATTGCTTATAATGAAGGGAAAGCTGAGTTAAATGCAGTAATTAAAGTTCGTACTATCGTAAAAGAAGAAGGTGAGCTTGTAACTAAGATCATTGAAACTACAATCGGTAGAGTATTATTTAATGATGTTGTTCCTGAGACCGTGGGTTATGTGAACGAAACATTAACTAAAAAGGCTTTAAGAAACATTATTGGTAAAATTCTTAAGGAAACAGATATTCCTACTACGGCTAGATTCCTTGACGACATGAAGTTGTTAGGATACAAAATGGCCTTTAAAGGTGGATTGTCATTCTCTTTAGGTGATATTATTGTTCCGGATCAGAAAGAAAAAATGATTGAAACTGCGAAGAGTCAGGTTTCTTCGATTACGGACAGTTACAATATGGGTCTTATTACGAATAACGAGCGTTACAATCAGGTTATTGATGTTTGGACCAAGACGAATTCTGAATTGACAGAACATGCAATGAATCGTTTAATTAACGATCAGCAAGGATTTAACTCCGTGTACATGATGTTGGATTCCGGAGCCCGTGGTTCGAAAGAGCAAATTCGTCAGTTATCCGGTATGCGTGGTTTGATGGCTAAGCCTCAAAAATCCGGCTCTTCAGGAGGTGCAATTATTGAAAATCCGATTACTTCTAACTTTAAGGAAGGGTTGTCAATTCTTGAGTACTTTATTTCTACACACGGTGCACGTAAAGGTCTTGCCGATACAGCCCTTAAAACAGCCGATGCCGGTTACTTAACACGTCGTTTGGTGGATGTGGCTCAGGATGTTATTGTGTCTGAAGTAGATTGTGGTACACTTCGTGGATTACAAGGTATTGCCTTGAAGAAAAACGAAGATATTGTAGAAACTCTTGCAGAGCGTATTATAGGTAGAACATCTCTCCATGATGTTGTTAACCCATTAACCGGTGACATATTAGTTGGTTCAGGTCAAGAAATTACGGAAGAGATTGGAAGCAACATTGCAGAGTCTCCTGTGGAGATGGTAGAAATTCGTTCCGCATTAACTTGTGAAACGAAGAGAGGTATTTGTTCTAAGTGTTACGGTAGAAACTTATCAACCAACCGTATGGCTGGTGAAGGTGAAGCTGTTGGTGTTGTTGCTGCTCAGTCTATTGGTGAGCCGGGAACTCAGTTAACACTTCGTACATTCCACGTTGGGGGTACTGCTTCTAACACTGCTGAAGAATCTACAGTTTCTGCTAAATTTGATGGTGTACTTGAAATCGAAGAATTAAGAACGGTTACAGGTCCTGATTCTGAAGGTAAAGACTCTATTATTGTAATTGGTCGTACCGCAGAGATGAAATTGGTTGATCCTAAAACAGGAATCACACTTGCTACAAACAATATCCCTTACGGTGCAACTATGTTTGCTAAGGATGGTGATAAGTTGAAGAAAGGTGATCCTATTTGTGAATGGGATCCATACAATGCTGTTATCTTATCAGAAACAACGGGTAAAGTAGAATTTGAGCACTTAGCTCAGGGTATTACTTACCGTGTTGAGATTGATGAACAAACTGGTTTCCAGGAAAAAGTTATTTCTGAAACTAGAGATAAGAAAATGATTCCTACAATTCTTGTCAAATTAGGAGGCAAGAAAGGTGAAACAAAATCATACAATTTACCGGTAGGTGCGCATATTATTGTTAGCGAAGGTGATAAGTTAGCTCCGGGTACTATTATTGCCAAGCTGCCACGTAAGACAGCTAAAGCGGGTGATATTACCGGTGGTCTTCCACGTGTAACAGAGTTGTTTGAAGCACGTAATCCATCGAATCCTGCAGTAGTAGCTGCAATTGATGGTATCGTTTCTTACGGTAAAATTAAACGTGGTAACCGTGAGGTTATTATTGAGTCGAGAACCGGTGAGGTGAAGAAATATTTAGTATCTCTTTCTAAGCAGATTCTTGTTCAGGAAAATGACTTTGTAAAAGCAGGTACTTCACTTTCTGATGGTGCTATTACTCCTAAGACAATCTTAGCGATTAAAGGGCCTACAGCTGTGCAACAATATCTAGTGAACGAAATGCAAGAAGTTTATCGTCTTCAAGGTGTGAAGATTAATGATAAGCACTTTGAGGTTGTTGTTCGTCAGATGATGCGTAAAGTTCAAATTAATGATGCAGGTGATACTCGTTTCTTAGAGAATAATCTTGTTCATAAAAATGACTTTGTTGAAGAAAACGATTGGATCTTTGGAAAGATGTATGTTGTCGATCCGGGTGATTCTGAGAATTTTAAAGCGGGTCAAATTATTCCGGTACGTAAGTTGAGAGATGAAAATTCATTGTTGAAACGTAAAGACTTGAAGCCTGTTGAAGCAAGAGATGCAGTTCCTGCAACTTCTACTTCAGTACTTCAGGGTATTACAAGAGCTTCGTTGCAAACAAAGAGTTTCTTATCAGCAGCATCGTTCCAAGAAACAACAAAAGTACTTAATGAAGCAGCTGTTAACGGTAAGGTTGATATGCTTGTGGGGCTTAAAGAAAACGTAATTGTTGGACATAAGATTCCTGCAGGTACAGGTCTTAAGAAATACAGTAACATGGTAGTTGGAAATAAAGTTCAGCTAGAAAGTATGTTAAATGTTTCAAAAGAACCTGTAAATGAGCCAGAAGTGTTAATTAAAGAGGAATAATAATGGCTGATAAAAAAGACAATAAACAAGTAAGTATTGAACTTCCTGAGGATTTAGCTCAAGGGGTTTATTCAAACTTAGCAGTAGTAAATCATTCACCTACAGAGTTTGTTGTTGATTTTATATCGATGATGCCTGGAATGCCTAAGGCAAAGGTGAAATCGAGAGTGGTTTTAACCCCACAACATGCTAAGCGCTTACTTGGAGCTTTAGCCGATAATGTAAAGAAGTATGAATCTCAATTTGGTGAGATTAAAGATGCTGGAAAACAGCAACAAGTACCTCTGACTTTTGGAGGCCCTAAAGCTGAAGCCTAAATAGATTAAGAGCCCCGAAATTTCGGGGCTCTTTTTTGTTAAAGTTTAATGAAGCCATCTCCCATTTTTTGAAATGAGACAGATTCTTTCTATTATTGTTTTAAATATTGATTTGTGAGAAAGATTGGCTTTATATTTACTTTGTTTAGTTTGATTACTTCACCTTTGGTAGCACAGTGTGGCGGGGATGATGGTCAGATAAATATTACTTCACAAAGCCAATTAGAAGCTATTACAGGATGTGAAATTATTCAGGGAGATCTAATTTTAAGTTCTCTTAATATCACTGATCTAAGCCCAATCTCATCTTTAACCGTTGTTAACGGTAATTTTCATTTGCTTAATACTGCTGTCACGGATCTAAGTCCACTTTCTTCATTGAATAATGCAGTACAAGTATTATTTCAAGGAAACACATCTCTTACTTCATGCTGTGAATTTCTTCAATTTATTGAGGCTGCTGAATTAGGTGCTATCATGAATGTATCTTTTTCCAATAATGGTAATCTGTGTGATGACATGGAAGCTATTATGCTTGACTGTTTAGGTTATGTTGAGGGATGTATAGATAGTACGGCATTAAATTTTAATGTACAGGCTTCTGTAGATGATGGTGCTTGTGAATATTCTTGTCCCGAAAGTATAGATGACATCATTGATTATAGCTGTGGAGGTGAAGCATATCCGGATAATTGCCAGATCCAAATTATTAATGCACCTAGTGATGGAGGGGGGCATTATAATAATCCGATTGGATTGTGTTACGAAGAAAGCCCACCATCTAGTGGTCCTCACAGACCGATGTGGGGAAGATGGGGTGAATATGAATATTTGCCACCTCAACGCTATCTTCATAATTTAGAGCATGGAGGTATTGCCTTATTATATCACCCTTGCGTGGAGCAAGCTATCATAGACTCGTTGAGAACTTTGGCCTGTTCGCGTTCTGAAGATGATGGAGGAGGGTTTAGATGGGTAATGACACCTTACCCTAATTTACCTGTAAACATCGCTGCAGTAGCCTGGAAATGGACTTACTTGAATGATTGTTTTGATGCGAATAGTATTAATGAATTTATAGATGAACACTATAGAAATGCTCCTGAAGATTTCTATTATAATGGAAGTTACAATACGCTTTATGCAGGTAAATGTGAAGCATACAGTTGTACAGATGAAAATGCACTCAATTTTGAATCAGTTGACTTAATAGATGATGGTTCTTGTGTTTATCCGGATTTGGATACACAGGTGGTTGTTCTTAATGAAGGTTGGAGTTTGTTTTCAACCTATATTGAACCCCTTAATGATTCTATGTCTGTGGTATTTCAAGACATCTATGAGCAAACTATTATTGTTAAAAACAATATTGGATCGGCATTCTTGCCAAATTGGGATATAGATATTAATCTAGAAAATGGACAGGGTTATCAGGTAAAAGTAAGTTCGAATTCTGTATTAGAGGTTACGGGCACCCAACTATTACCGGAATTAACACCCATTGAATTAGGGTCCGGTTGGAATATAATCGCTTATTTACGAGAGGAGCCTGCTGATGTTATTCTTGTTTTTGAGGATATTATGGAACATGTAATTATGGTGAAAAATGGAATGGGTCAGGTGTATTTTCCGAACTGGGGCTTTAACAATGTTGGAGATATGCAACCCGGAGAAGGATATCAACTTAAAGTATCTGCTCCTGCAACACTTCAATATTTAGCAAACGACCAGGAGTATTAGGCTAATTTATTTTCCAGGACTTTTAAGGTTTCAGCATCGATTGTATGACCTCCTTTATAGTTCATCCATTCTGCTTTTAGTAAGTTTAGCTCCTTGCGATATTCATTAACATTTTCTACCGTATAGAATTCATCTTCAGCACCAAAAACTAGAAAGTTTCGAGTATTGGAATGCTTTTGATTGTAAAGCTTAAAGTTAAAGTCGTTTGCTATTTTCCCTCCCCATAAAATAAGGGTTTCTATGGTGTGTTTTGTTCTCAGCAGCCAACGGCTCACAGTAGCTGTTCCTTGTGAAAATCCTAAAACTTTAATTTTACATTTATAAGCTGCCTGACTGGTTAAATAATCGGTTAATTTTTCAAGGTAATTACAATGATCGTTAATTTCATCTAACCTTTTTTCCTTCGTCATCCAACTTGCTCCCACACGACCATTAAAACCTTTTAAATAGAACTTATTTAAACCTTCCGGTGCAACTATGTATCTATTGGGTTTTTCCAGTTCTTGAAATTTTTTAATAAAAAAGGAAGCTAGTTGTCCGTAGCCATGACAGACAATCCATATTTCATTGGTTTGTTTATTTAATTCTCCAAGACTATAATAGTGTGCTGTTTTTTCTATTTTAATTGTATGATTCATCATCTTATTTTGTTTTCATTTGAATAATGTCTTGCGTCCATATTTTTTACAAATGGGACAAGACTCGGGTTTATGAGATCTTGCAGGGCAATATTCTCTACCAAAAAATATAATTTGTAGATGCAACTTATTCCACAATCCTTTAGGGTATAAGCGTTTTAAGTCTTTTTCAGTTTGATCGACATTTTTACCATTTGTTAATTTCCATCGGTATGCCAATCTATGAATATGTGTGTCTACCGGAAATGCCGGTACTCCAAAGGCCTGAGCCATAACTACGGATGCGGTTTTATGTCCTACTCCCGGAAGTTCTTCTAAATATTGAAAACTTTTTGGAACCTCGCCTTTGTGTTTCTCAATGAGTATTTCAGATAATTCATAAATAGCTTTAGACTTTCTTGGAGATAAACCACAAGGTCTGATAATAGATTTAATTTCTTCCACCGATAATTTTACCATATCAAAAGGATTATCAGCCTTAGCAAATAGTAAGGGGGTAATTTTGTTCACTCGTGCATCTGTACATTGTGCAGATAGTAAAACTGCAATGAGTAAGGTATAAGTATCTTTATGATCTAATGGAATGGGGGTTTCCGGATACAGTTTCTCCAGAATGTTTCCGATTTCAAGTGCACTTGCTTGTTTTTGATTCATCGTGAGTTTTTTTACTCAATATGTATACGAATATAGTTGCTTTTATTTAAGAATTAATATCGTGCAAAATCATTTTATTTTTTATTAATTTGAACTTATGAGTGAAAACTATACTTCACAAAAAAAACCTACATATCCTGTAGGTAAACCTTTGATGGGTTATTTAAGGAAGTACTCCAGAGAGTTGCGGATTCCTGTTCGATATTTAGATTTAAAACACTATTTCACCACAGTACCTCTAGAAGATAATGGAGGTGATCCAACTTTATGGGAAACTGTTTTGTATTCTGAGTCTGATATGAAAGAGCTAAACGAGGGTTTAACAGAGACTTATTCTATTCTTAAATCTGATGGCACTACTCATATAGAACATCTTTCAGTAGATAGAATTGACTATTGCTCTTTTGGTAATTCACATCCCTTTAGAGTTAAAATTATCAATCAGCTTAACGATAATTACGATTATTTCTATGTAAAAAAGGTTGATGCTTCAAGGATTTATGGTTTGGAGTTAGAGCATATTTTATCTCCTAATAAAATCAATTACTTGGTGTATAAAGATGCCATTATTGAAGAGCATATTGCGGGAATTCCCGGCGATCAGTTTGTAGATGTAAATTTAAAACATGAAGGGAATAATGAACTTCGTTTGGCAAAGGAGTTTGTGAAATTTAATGAACGTTGCTTTATCCGACTTTTGGGCGACATGCGTTCCTATAATTTTGTTATAGATATAACTCCCGATTTTGATCAGGTTCAGTATCGTATTCGGGCAATAGATTTTGACCAACAGTCTTTTGAGGGGAGAAAGAATATGTATTTGCCCCAGTATTACAAGGAAAATAAGACTTATGTTGAGTTGGCTATGAAGCATATGTCTCCTGAAACGATAGAGCAATATAAATTAGAAGAGAGAGCTTTGATGGCGAAGCGTTTGCGTCTGGCTAAGTCTCAGGTGAAAGAGTTGATGGAGGCAATGATGCATGATGAGTTGTCATTACCAAAACATATTCACCAACTAAAGGAGGATTTGTATAAACACTACGATGATGCCACTTTCTTAAAGTGCAAAAAAATGGGGGAGATTGTACGAGTTTGCTTGGATAAAGTACATTATCATTAATTGGTAATCGTAATTATTTTATTAATAACTTCAGGAAGTTAGGCTTAATAAGTGTTAATGTTATGAGGTGTTTTTTTATTTGTGTTTACTTTTCCGGGATAAACTTTTAGGGCTCCGTCAAGTACTTTAATAGCATCTTTTAAATCTGTTGTATTAAGTACGTAAGCGATGCGAATTTGTTGCTTTCCTATTTCAGGAGTTGAGTAGAAGCCCTGAGCAGGAGCGACCATAATGGTTTTGTTATTCCAGCTATACTCTTCTAACAGCCACTGAGCAAATTTTTCAGCATCGTCAACGGGTAGTTGTGCGATACAGTAGAAAGCTCCCGTAGGTTTTGGGCAAATAACTCCATCAATTTTATTTAATCCTTCAATTAGGACATTTCTTCGTTCTACATACTCTTCAATTACTTCTGAAAAGTAAGAGTCAGGAGTGTTTAATGCTGCTTCACCGGCAACTTGTCCGATAGTAGGTGGGCTCAATCTGGCTTGAGCAAATTTTAACGCAGTATCTAATAATTCTCGATTTTTAGTCACCATAAAACCTACTCTTGCCCCACACATACTATAACGTTTGGAAACGGAGTCGATAAGAACAGTGTTTTGATCCAGATCTTCTAATTCTAATACAGAGATATGTTTTTTACCATCGTAGGTAAATTCCCTGTAAACCTCATCAGAAATAAGGAATAAGTCGTGTTTTAACACGATTTCCTTCAATGAGTTTAATTCGTCTTGAGTGTATAAGTAACCTGTTGGATTACCGGGATTGCAAATTAAGATCGCTTTTGTTTTTGGTGTGATCAATTTTTCAAACTCCGAAATCGGGGGTAGTGAAAAACCACTTTCGATGCTTGAAGTAATTGGTTTTACAATGATACCTGAAGAAGCTAAAAATCCATTGTAGTTCGCATAAAAAGGTTCCGGAATAATGACTTCATCTCCTTCGTCCATTACACTGTTTAATGTCATCATAAGAGCTTCAGAACCTCCTGTGGTTATTAGGATGTTTGTATGGTCTACATGAATACCAAGCTTTTGGTAATATTTAGCTAAACCTTCTCTATAAGATTTATCCCCTGCAGAGTGGCTATAAGCAACTACATCAGGCTTGAAGTTTCTGATGGCTTTTAAAGCAACATCAGGTGTCTTTATATCCGGTTGACCAATATTTAAATGAATGACTTCAGCACCCCTTTTTATTGCATTTTCTGCAAAAGGAGCCAATTTACGAATTGGTGATTCCGGCATACGAAGTCCCCTGACTGAAATTTTAGGCATTATTTTGTTTTTAAATTATTAATTAAATAAGAAACGCCACACACATATACATATATATGTGTGTGACAAATTTCATAAATTATTTCGAATAAACCTTTTATTTCGTTGCTTCTATTTTGCAACTGGAGAACTACCTGTCGTGGTTTTTACCGGACTGGTTGGTTCTTCATCAACAGCAATTGTTTTACCCTTAATACGGATTACTTTTGTAGGCTCTGTTTTAGCGTTTGATGTAATGGTTACACTTTTGTTAAAAGCACCGACTCTTTTTGTGTCGTATTTTACTTTAATTACATGACTTTCGCCGGGAGTGATAGGTTCTTTTGGCCATACAGGAACGGTGCATCCACAGCTGCCTTTTGAGTTTGAAATAATTAATGGAGCATCTCCGGTATTCGTGAATTTGAACTCGTATGTTCCGTCACCATGTTGATCGAATGTACCGAAGTCGTGAATTTCTTTTTCAAAAGATATTTCTTGTGCTTGAGAAGCAAATGTACCCGTTAGCGCAAATACAATTCCTAAAATTAATTTCTTCATTTGTATGTTTTTTATGTTTATTTTCTTTTTAACGTTTACAAATCTAATAGAATCTCTTCAACTGCCAAAAGAATGAACTGCTCTATATTGTTAAGAATATGTTAAACAGTGATGAGTGATGAGAGATGAGTTTCACGCTGAACCTGTCGAAGCGTTCACTGCAAGACTGAACGACTGCATGATAGTGACCAGTTTACTATTGGGGAAACTTAGTCTTCGTCTAACGATATAAATTGAAGGAGCCGGTAATCTCTTTTTCTTTAGGAAGTGTATAGACGTTTACCTGGTACACGATATTGTAGAAATATACACCTGCAGCTACTTCATTTCCTTTCTTGTTTAAACCATCCCAACTCGGGTATTCATTTCCAGAATCAACTGTGGCCATATGTCTTCCCCACTGACTGAACACTTCCATCTTAAAGTTTGTTGATTTACATATTCTTTCCGCATCAGTTTCCAGTTCGTGGTTGTTAATGGGTTTGAAAACGTCATTTTCTGTATCATTATTGGGTGAAAACACATTGGGCATATCCAGTGCACAATGACACTCGTTTACGACCATGTTAACTGTGTTTTTTGATGGATAAGTACCACAAGCGTTTTCAACTTCTATATGGTATTCGTACTCTTGATTAAATTCAATTTCATCAACAACATCTTCTATAGGAAGTGTTTTTTCAGATGGTGAGTTGGTCTCAATAGGACTGCCATCTACATACCAAAGATACGTATTAGCTTCTTGAGACGTAGCTAAAATTGGACTGTCCTCAATACAGGTGTTTACTAATAGATCTACGTTAATGTCAGAGTCTGTTAGTGTAAGCATAAAATCAGGATTTTCCACATCGACTATAGCATTGAATTCACTACTTAAGGTATCAGTACCATATAATGTAAGAGTGTATAGGCCCGGTCCTGATGAAAGAATGGATATATTGCTATCTGTAGTTAAGCTATCGCCATCTAAATACCAGTTGAAGGTATAGTCATCATAATCTCCGGATGGAAAAGCAATCGTAGTGTCTTGAGTCTCACAGATGTTTATGTTTGAAAACCAGTCCGTTTGGCCAAAAACAATAGTGTTTAGGGCAAGCACACATATAAGGGTAAGTGTTTTTTTCATTGTCATTTGTTTGTCGATTGAATTTACAATCGTTTATGAAAATATTTTCTATGATATTACGTCCTACAATCATAGGTCAGGAATACACAAGAAGTATTTTTTGATAAATATATTACCTTTTTTTCCTTTGACAATACTTCATTCAAATTTACTGATTTCCATAACATAAGCTGCATCGATAGTTGCTGCATTTATGGCCTTTTCAAGATTTATAGTCTCTAATCAGCTAGATCTAGGATTCGAATCTTATCCGAACTTATGAAAATACAAATCAATCTGTTCTATACCTTGTATTTTATTTAGTATTTTGCGCGCTATACTAGTGATGCGATACTAGATACTAACTACATTTTTTATTTTTGTTCACATGAGTTCAAATTCCTTCGGAGAAATTTTTCGCTTAACCAGCTTCGGTGAGTCGCATGGTAAAGCCATTGGTGGCATTATTGATGGATGCCCGGCAGGTGTTACTTTAGACCTTGATGCCATTCAGTTGGAGTTGGATCGTAGAAAACCCGGTCAGTCTAAGATTACTACACAACGTAAGGAAGCTGATCAGGTAGCGTTTTTATCAGGTGTTTTTGAAGGTAAAACTTTGGGAACTCCCATTGCATTTGAAATATTGAATAGTGATCCGAAGTCTAAAGATTATGCGCACATAAAAGATGCTTATCGTCCTTCGCATGCGGATTATACCTACGATGTGAAATATGGTATTCGTGACTACAGAGGCGGTGGAAGATCATCGGCTCGTGAAACGATTGCACGAGTGGTGGCGGGAGCTATTGCCAAACAGATACTGAAAGGTCTTGGAGTTGATACTCATGCTTATGTTTCTGCAGTAGGAGAAATAGAAATGGATGTTCCTTATAGCGATGTGGATCTTTCTAAAATAGATTCTAATATCGTTCGTTGTCCGGATGAGACCCTAGCTAATGAAATGATCTCACTTATTGATTTGGTAAGAAAAGAGGGCGATACCGTTGGTGGTGTTATTACAGGTTTGGCTTTAAATGTTCCTGTTGGACTAGGTGAGCCTGTTTTTGATAAACTTCATGCTGATCTGGCAAAAGCCATGATGGGTATTAATGCCGTGAAAGGTTTTGAATATGGTGGTGGTTTTGAAATGTGTAAACAAAGAGGTTCGGAAGTGAACGATCTTTTTGTGACGGAAGGTGAAGATGTGAAAACGAAGACCAATTATTCAGGAGGAATTCAAGGTGGAATTTCAAATGGAGAAGCTATTTATTTTAAAGTGGCCTTTAAGCCTGTAGCGACGATTATGCGAGATCAAATTTCGCTGAATGATAAAGGTGAAGAGATTGTCGTAAAAGGGAAAGGGCGTCATGACCCTTGCGTGGTGTCAAGAGCTGTTCCCATTGTTGAGGCGATGACAGCTATGGTTATTTTAGATCATTATCTGAGAGACAAAAGCACGAAAATTTAGATACAGATTTAATGTAGGGAATATTGTATTAATAATAGAAATGAAGAATTTAGCATTACATTGGAAAATCATCATCGGAATGGTTTTGGGGGTTGTTTTTGGTTTATTGGCCATAACGATCGGTTGGGATCAATTTACCGGTGATTGGATTAAGCCTTTTGGAACAATCTTTATCAATCTCTTAAAATTGATCGCTGTTCCTTTAGTTTTCGCATCTCTTATTAAAGGTGTCGCTAGTTTAAGCGATATTTCTAAACTTTCAAGAATTGGTTCCAGAACCATTGCCCTGTATTTGGTATCTACTGTTTTGGCGGTAACTACCGGACTATTAATTGTGAATACCATCCAGCCGGGAAAGTATTTTTCTGAAGAGAAAAGAATTGAATTCAAAGAAAAATACGCTTCAAAAGCGGAAGCTAAAATGGAAGCAGCGGCTCAGGTGAAAGATCAGGGGCCATTGCAATTTTTGGTTGACATTGTTCCTCAAAACTTTATGCAGGCAACTACCAGTAACAAGAATATGCTTCAAGTCATCTTCTTTGCCATTCTTTTTGGGATAGCCATGATCATGCTACCGGATGAGAAAACGGTTTATGTAAAAGGGTTTTTCGATGGGGTTAACGATGTCATACTTCAGATCGTTGACTTAATTATGCTCATGGCTCCTTACGGCGTTTTTGCCTTGTTGGCTTCACTTATGGTTGATTTTTCGGATGGTGATGTGAATAATGTCATTGAATTGTTCTCGGCTTTAGGTTTGTATTCTTTGGCTGTGGTTGCAGGTTTGCTAATAATGATACTTGTGGTGTATCCAATTATCTTACGCTTATTCACAAAAATGAATTACTTGGATTTCTTTAAGGGAATTATGCCCGCGCAAATGCTAGCATTCTCAACGAGTTCGAGTGCGGCAACTTTGCCTGTAACGATGGAGCGTTGCGAAGATCATTTGGGGGTTTCAGAAGAGGTAAGTTCATTTGTTTTGCCATTAGGTGCCACCATTAATATGGATGGTACGAGTTTGTATCAGGCAGTAGCTGCTGTGTTTATTGCTCAGGCTTTTGGGATAGACTTAGATTTAACTCAGCAGTTAACCATTGTTTTAACAGCCACTTTAGCTTCTATTGGAGCTGCTGCAGTTCCGGGTGCCGGATTGGTCATGCTCGTTATTGTATTGGGTGCCGTAGGTATGGACCCGGAAGGAGTTGCGTTGATCTTTGCGGTTGATCGAATTCTTGACATGCTCCGAACGGTAGTAAATGTAACCGGTGATGCAACTGTAGCAACCGTAATCGCAAGTACCGAAGGGCAATTAAGAGATGTTACCAAAGAGGATTTGATGTCTTAAGTGCTTGTTTGTTGATTGAATTTCAATTATAAAAATGAGAGAAATCACCTATATGAATGTTAGAATAAATTATTTACTTTAACGTTATACTTTTAATTAAAAATTCAAATTATGAAAAGAATGTTTTTAGCGGCAGCTCTTCTGACTGTTGTGGTTTTGTCTTGTAAAAAAGAAAAGGATAGCTGTGAGACATGTGTGAATTGGGTAGGAGGAGTTGCAGGTAATGATACGCTTGAAGTTCGAGAAGTTTGTGATCATAATGAGGTCATAGAACTCGAAGAGTCTTCCTCTGGAACAACGGTTTGGAATTGTGAATAGATTGTTTGAAACAAAATTTATTTTATAACTGAATTTAAACAGTTTCTTACATTGTAGTTGTTGAGTGGAGTGTTTGGTTACACTGCGTTGATTTATATTATTGATTAATGAAAAATTCATAAAATGAAAAGAATCCTATTTGTTATTCCTGTTTTATTAACAGGTCTTATTTCTTGTAAAAAAGAGCTTGTAGAAGAATCAAATTCACTTGTTGGTCTGTGGGAAATTGTCCAAACAGAAACTACGCATGAGTTGGGTCATTATGGACCTTACGATCCTCCTGTAAGAGAAATTGACAGCCGACAGACATTGATCATAAATCATCAAAATGTATTTTCAACCCTTGATGTTTCATCTAACTTGTTAACCTGAACTGATGTTGATTCTGTACCCAAAGTATATCATTGGGAATATGAAAATGAACTCTTTTCTTTAACTCGTAATGATTCGACCTTAGCCTATCACGTCATCGATTTGACATCGGAATCTTTTGTCTTTTTTATCAAGGACTTTAAAACGTATAACGATTCAACTGATTTGATTGCTTACGAAGAGTTTGAGTATGTTTATCACCTTAATAAGTTGAATGATTAGTTTTTAAATAAACAAAAGCCCCCGCAATTGCGGGGGCTTTGTTGTTTATATCAAAAATCCTAGGAGGAACTTCGTTGCTATTTTACCAGACTCAAATTTATGTATGAGTGATATTGCTTTAAATATGAGTGATATCACCTATATGATACTGGTTGTTAAGTCTTTATATTTGTATCAGAAAATTTAATAGTTGAATTTAAATTATGAAAAAATTACTATTGGCAATATCCGTTCTGGCTATTGCAATGGTTTCTTGTGAAAAAGACGTCAATTCTGTAAGTACAGAATCTAAGTTTATTGGTAAATGGGAAGCTCAGAGGTACGAAGATAGTTATGAATATGGGGTGTTGAATTCGGAGGATACGACCATTAGAATTGTTGAAGAATCAGAGTTTGAATCGTATTCTACTGATCCTGAAGAGTTAATTTTAGACTTCACTTCTGATTCTTTATTTGTGGGTGAAGATGATTTTGATGAAGCTGAAGTTTACGCTTGGACTTATAGTGATAATACTTTGTATTTGGAATACACTTACGAAGATTCTACAGATTATGTGGAGTTGCAGGTTGAAACATTATCGAATACATCTTTAGTAGTAAGTTATTACGAATATGAGTCCTATAATGATGGAGGCACAATTGGTTATGAAGAATATGAAGAGAAGATATACTTTGAAAAAATAAATTCGGAAGAAGGAAGGCGAGGAGCGAACAGACTTATAAAGGGTGATAAAGCTTCATTTTTTCAGGGTCTTAGAAAAAGGAGAATTAGAAAGCATTAAAGATAAATTACTGATAAAAAGTAAAGCCCTCGCAATTGCGAGGGCTTTGTTGTTTATATCAAAAAAAGATTATTTTGATTTTTCTGCAACCCAGTTACGAGCATTTACAAAAGCTTCGATCCATGGGGAAACTTCGTTTCCATTTTCCGGATAGTGTGCCCAGTTCCAAGGGAAGATAGAACGCTCCGGGTGAGGCATCATCACTAAGTGACGGCCATCTTTTGAAGTGATTGCTGCCGTGTTAAAGTCAGACCCATTTGGGTTTGCAGGGTAGCTCTTGTAGCTGTACTTCGATACAATCTGATATTGATCTTCGTTGTAAGGTAAATTGAATTTACCTTCACCGTGCGCTACCCAAACACCTAAACGAGAACCTGATAGTGTGCTAAACATCACTGAGTTGTTTTCGGGTATATCTACATTCACAAAACCGGACTCAAACTTGTGAGAGTCGTTGTGAAGCATTTTTGGTTTTTCTTCGTGCTCCGGGTTTATCATTCCCAATTCTACGAATAACTGACAACCGTTACAAATACCTAAGGATAGTGTGTCTTCTCTTTCGAAGAAGTTCTTTAAAGCAGTACGTGCATTGTCGTTATACTTAAATGAACCGGCCCATCCCTTCGCAGAACCTAAAACATCTGAGTTAGAGAATCCCCCAACGGCAGCGATAAAGTTTACATCGCTCAGATCTTCACGGCCACTCATCAAGTCGGTCATGTGGATGTCTTTCACATCGAAACCAGCAAGGTAAAGGGCATAAGCCATTTCACGTTCAGAGTTTGAGCCCTCTTCACGAATGATGGCTGCTTTTAATCCGCTAGCTGTTTTTCTGTTCGGATCTAATCCCATGGCTGCCAACTGTCCGATGAAACCTGTAGGGAAGTTGAATTCCAAAGGCATGTGCTT
>Ga0066855_10000027_pt1 | contig 24294 bp, 16 predicted proteins | sample ETNtaG_14_FD_65604 | JGI IMG/M metagenome (GOLD analysis project Ga0066855, IMG submission 65604) | Marine microbial and viral communities from oxygen minimum zone, Eastern Pacific Ocean - ETNP201406SV73 | ecosystem: Environmental > Aquatic > Marine > Oceanic | place: Pacific Ocean: Eastern...
CCGACGGCGTTTATGGCCGAGAAAAAATCTATTGTTGAAGAGGCTTTTCCGGGAGATATTGTGGGACTTCATGATACCGGAAATTTTAAAATTGGAGATACCCTAACCGAAGGTGAAGTCATTCATTACAAGGGGATTCCGAGTTTTTCTCCGGAGATGTTCCGATATGTAAACAATGCCGATCCGATGAAGTCGAAACAATTGGCCAAAGGAGTTGATCAGTTGATGGACGAGGGGGTAGCTCAGCTATTTACCATGAAAACCAGCGGTCGTAAATTAATTGGTACGGTTGGGGCGCTTCAGTTTGAAGTGATACAATATCGTTTAAAGCATGAGTATGGAGCTTCCTGTACTTACGAAAACCACAACGTACATAAAGCTTGTTGGATTTCGTGCAATGATAAAGCTCAACTTGAAGAATTCAAGAAAGTGAAGTATCGTTCTATGGCTGTTGATAAGTTTGGGAGAGATGTTTTCTTAGCCGATTCGGCATTTACCATACAAATGGCAGAACAGAAATTCCCGGAAGTGAAATTTCATTTTACCTCGGAGTTTGAGGATTAAAAAAAGTAAAAGCCTCAAATTTGAGGCTTTTTAGTTTCTTAGTAAGAAATTTCTGTTTGATGAATTCTCTTTTTGAAAACTTCTTTACCTGATTCATCATACACCTGAAGGGTGCAAATACGCTTTCGGTAATCGCCTTCAACTTTTACACGTGCAAAGTTCCCATCTAACATTCCATCAGCACTTAAGCCGGGGAATTTTAATTCATATAAAGGGTATCCATGTTCGCGTTCTTCTTTAAGTAATTCTGTATCATCTGTGTCACCGGTAACAAATACAACACCGTTAATGCGCGAAAGATGTAATCTACGCATTAACTCCTCGTATTCTTCTACGTAGTCTGTAAATGGTTCATCATCTTTTCCTTCAGATAAAACACTGTTTCCTGAAATAATAAATTTAAACGCCGCATTAGAAGCCATAATTTCGTTGATGAAACGATTTATTTGGTCTGCTCCTAAGAACTTAGGGTCATCCTGGTTTAAAGGTGTTTTAAACATGCGGTTATCCAACATAAAGATCTCTACATCTTCATAATCATAACGTTTGTACACACCATAGTCACGGAACGTATAATTGTATGATTTTTTAGGGGCATTAGGCCAAAATAAATTAAATGCCATTAAAGTAGAATCTTTTAATGCAAAGCGTGTGTCAGAAGAGTTTAGGCCAAAATCCATATTGTTCCAGGTAGCGATATGTGGCATTAACTTCATGAAGTTATTTACCTTTTCACGTTTTCTTACAGATTTATATTTTTCGAGCATCTTCTTAAATGAATCGGCTTCCTCGTCGTTGAAGTAAACATTATTCCCCATCCAAACCATAAAGTCAGATTCTACCTCAGCCATGGCATCCAGGATTCCATCTCCGGCGTCATTCTCATCAGATAAATTAAGGTCGTGTCCCAAAAGGAAATAAATATCTGCTAAGTAGTTACGTGGCGTGTAAATATCCATTTCTTCTTCAACTAAAACGGAATCTAAGTAGATCTGTACATTGTATTCAATGTCGGGAATTAATTCATCCAGCGTTAAAACAATAGGAATTTCATCACCATTATTATAATCTGAAATGTGTAGGTTATATCTACCGGAGTTGTTATGACTCTTAGGGTCGGTAATATCAAAAACTAATTCCTGGTTTCTATCCTCATCAAAGTTTTCCAATTTAATGGTTACTTCTCTAGTTTCTTTAGACACTAGTAGCCACATCTGAGCATGGTAATTATCGATATACGAAAGCATAGGCCCTGCAATCAATTTGGAAGTTTCTTCAGCTTCTGTTTTCTTTTGAGCAAAAGATGAATTCACGTTGAGCAACAAAGCTGAAGCTAATAAAAGTAAATATTTATTCATTGTCGTTGTTGTTTTCACTATCAAAGCGTAAATATATGCAAATTGTACCTAAACAAAAACCCCACCGAAAAGTGGGGTTTTATAGAATTTTATTGGTGAATTTATTTCACATCTACCAATTCCACATCAAACTCTAAAGTAGCTTTAGCGGGAATTACAGGTGGATGTCCTCTTTCTCCGTATGCTAAGTGGAAAGGGATTACAAAGGTTGCTTTTCCACCTACTTTAAGTTGAGCAATCCCTTCATCCCATCCTTTAATAACCCTTCCGGCTCCTAAAGGAAAGTCAATAGGTTCTCCTCGCTCTACAGAAGAATCAAACACGGTACCATCCATAAGTCGACCTGTGTAGTGTACAGAAACGGTTTTTCCAACAATGGCATCCATTCCCGTACCTTCAACTTCATTGGCGATAATTAAGCCGGATTCAGTCGTACGAGAATTTGGGTATTTTTCTTCAATTTGCTTTTTTAAGGCCAAAGCGGCATTTTTTCCCTTGTCTTTTTGCTTAGTTTCGAAATTGTTTACTTCGTTTGCAAAAAGGGTAGGGGCATCAAATGCTGTTGCGGCATCACCAACTCTTTTGATGTTGATTTTCTCAAGCATATCATCTTGAACAATGGCGTTCACCACATCCATTCCTTCGATTACATTTCCAAAGGCGGTGTGTTTGTTGTCTAACCAATCGGTAGCCACATGCGTAATGAAAAATTGAGATCCATTGGTAGCAGGACCTGCATTGGCCATAGACAATACTCCGGGACCGGTATGTTTTAGATCCGGGTGAAATTCATCCGGAAAGTTGTATCCTGGACCACCAACTCCCGATCCTTTAGGACATCCGCTCTGAACCATAAAGTTGTCAATAACGCGATGGAATTTTAAGCCATCGTAGTAAGGAACACCATCTTCTTTTTCCTGGTTTGGAATTTTCCCTTCTGCCAAACCAACAAAGTTAGCAACGGTCATTGGACATTTTTCAAATTCTAAAGACAAAAGAATGTTTCCTTTGTTCGTTTGAATTTCGGCGTATAATCCGTCTTTCATCTGTGTTTGTTTTATTTAACGATTTCAATCAATTCTGTTTCAAAAACTAAAGTTGCATTTGGAGGAATCACTCCACCTGCACCTCTTTCACCATAAGCCAGGTGAGAAGGTATAATTAAGGTTGCTTTTGCGCCTTCAGACAGTAAAGCAATACCTTCATCCCATCCCGGAATAACTTTTCCTGTACCGATAGGGAATTCGATGGGTTGGTTTCTGTCGTAGGAAGAATCGAAAACAGTACCATCGGCCAGGCTTCCTTTGTAGTGTACTTTTACTACCTGAGAGGTTTCCGGCTTAACACCATTACCTTCTTTGTGTATTACATACATTAAGCCACTAGTTGTTTCTGTTGCAGCAGCTTTAAGTTCGGCAATTTTTGCTTTAGCAGCGGCTTTTTTTTCTGCAGCAATACGTTCTAATTCAGCTTGTTCTTCAACAAATACTTTTGGCGCATCGAATTTCTTTGCCAAACGACCATTTCTTAAGATCTTAACAGAAATAATAGAGTCATCTTTTTCAATCGCATTTACGACTTCCTGAGAAACAGAATCAATTACATGACCGAAAATGGAGTGTTTGCCATCCAACCAGGCTGTTTCTTTATGGGTAATAAAAAATTGAGAACCATTTGTCGCGGCCCCTGAATTGGCCATAGATAAAATTCCGGGTCCTGAGTGGCTTAGATCGGGATGAAATTCATCTGCAAATTTATAACCTGGATCTCCTGATCCATTGCCTTGTGGACAACCACCCTGAATCATAAAGTCTTTAATTACTCTGTGGAATTTTAACCCATCGTAGTAGGGAACACCTGTTTCTTTTTCATCATTTCCCATGCTTCCTTCTGCTAAAGCAACAAAATTGGCAACGGTCAAGGGTGTTCTTTGAAATTCAAGAACGATGTTGATGATTCCTTTATTTGTATTGATTTGAGCAAATAACCCGTTGTCTTTTATAGACTTTGGGTTTATAATTTCTTCTTTTTTCTCAATTTTATCAACTGTTACGGGCTGATCAGCTTTTGAAGTACAAGACTGCGCTCCTAATCCGAATAATAATCCGCAAAAGAAAATTACTTTTTTCATCTTTTTAATTGTTAAGTGTTAATTTATAGTGGCGAAGATACTTTATTTCTTACTCGTTTTTTTTGTTTTAACAAAGTTTAGCAGTTGGCTAAGAGCTCATTTTTATATTCGGGTAAAACCTCTTTGAATTTAGCAATAGCATCTTCTAAGCTACCTTCAAATATCCCTCCGGCGGCGTTGATATGTCCACCACCATCAAAGTACTTTTTAGAGAGTAGATTGGCACGGAAATCATTTAAACTACGGAAGGATATTTTTACTTTATCATCGTATTTTACAAAGAAGGCTGTAAACACAACACCATCAATAGATAAAGCATAATTCACAAATCCTTCGGTATCGCCTTTGACAAAGTTGAATCGATCTAATTCTTCTCTGTTCAAGCTCATTACCGCTGTGTGGTATTCCGGAAGGACTTCTAATTTTTCACTTAAACAATAACCCAGCAATTTCAGTCTACTCTCTTTATTGTTATCGAAAAGTTTTTGGTGGATATCTGCCTGCTCAAGCCCTAGATCTATTAAGTTGGCAGCAATTTCGTGTGTTCTTGTGTCTACTGACGAAAAGCGGAAGGATCCGGTGTCGGTTACCAATCCTGTGTAAATGCATTTGGCAATATCCAGGGTTAATAATTCTTTCCAACCCATTTGATCGATAAATTCATAGATCAGTTGTGCGGTAGAACAAACGGTAGGAACTGAAAATGTAAAGTCTGCAAAATCACTTGGTTCCTGATGATGGTCGATCATCACATATTTTGCAGAAGCGCTTTCTAAGGCTTCACACATCATATCGGTTCTACGTAGATCGTTGAAGTCTAAACAGAAAATTAATTCTGCTGCATCAATTAAAGCTTGTGCTTTTTCTTCGTTTCCTTCAAATTCAAGTACATCTTCATTACAAGGCAACCAGTGTAAAAACTTAGCATAACTATTGGGAACAATCACAGACACCTCATATCCCTGTGCTTTAAGTACCTGGTACAATGCTAGTGATGAACCCATTGCATCGCCATCGGGACCACGGTGTGTGGTAATCAGTATGTTAGGTTGCTTTTCAAGCTCCTCTTGTAATGCTTCGTAGTTGTGATTTTTCATAAGTGGCAAATTTAATGATTTCTCAAAGATTTTACTTAATTTCGCGCCTAATAAAAACAAGACAATGGCAACGAACAGAACATTTACCATGCTTAAGCCTGATGCAGTTCAAAACGGACACATCGGAGCTATTTTAGAAAAGATCAATGCTGCTGGATTTCGTATTGTGGCAATGAAAATGACTCAATTAACGAAGGCAGATGCCGAAGCGTTTTATGCGGTTCATGCAGAAAGACCTTTCTTTGGAGAGTTGGTTGAATACATGACTTCGGGTCCTATTGTATCGGCTATTTTAGAAAAGGAGAATGCTGTTGAGGACTTCCGTACTTTAATTGGTGCTACCAACCCTGCTGAAGCAGCCGAAGGTACCATCCGTAAAATGTATGCTGAGTCGATCGCTGCAAATGCAGTTCACGGTTCTGACTCTGATGAAAATGCTGCGATCGAAGGTGCTTTCCACTTTGCCGGAAGAGAAAACTTCTAAGTAGTTTTTTAAGAAATTTAAATATGAATAAAAAAGCCACTCTTTTGAGTGGCTTTTTTATATGATATTAAGTGGGCTATTTAATCCTTAATTTCTTGCGGATTTTTTTTGGAAGTGCATCTTTGTGCAACATGATATCCATCGTCTTGTATTCTACGAAAGCTTCAGAAGCGTAGAAGTATCCGTCGCAATCGTTGTGCTTGGTTCCCCAGGAGTTTTTAACGATGTAGTATTTTTTACCTGTTTGATCGTTTACGATACCCGTCATGTGCATTCCGTGGTCGTCTGTAGTTTCGTAGTTGTCGAAAGCAATTTGACGCATTTCCTGAGTGATTTCTTGTTCTTCACAGGGGGCATCAAAAATGGAGCTTTTCTTTTTAGCTCCTGCATCAGAGAAGTTTTTATTGTCGTTACCTGACTTTTTAATTTTTGTTTCCTCTACAGGAACCAAAGCCAAACCATCTCGGAAAGAGAATCCTTTTTCAGATACATCACTAGCCCAGGCAATTGAATATTCATTCATTAATGCATGGTCAATGACTTCCATCATTTCTTCCATAGGAACATTGTAAACAGATTTCATCATCCAGTTGTCCGGAACTTCAATGATAAATTCTTCGTAAAACGGATGGTGTGTGTACGAGCTGATGAACACGTAATCGTCTGCATTAAAGTTTAAAGATTTGGCAAAAGATTTTGGTGTGTATTCTTTTTCCTGGTAGGTAAACTTCTCAGGTATTTCACCCAAATATGTATCTAAAACGGCTTCGTAAGCCGGCTTCCATAAAGGTGTTAAGGTTTCCTGTTCTGCATCTACAACCGCTTCAACCATGCCTAAAAGAACGTGATCCATTTCGCCGTGGTTAAATTTCTCTTCGTTTGCCGGTCTTCCGGTGTAGGCTTCTAAAGGGACGATACCATGGTCTTTAATCATTTCACTAACATCGTGAAATGCACCACCGGGACTAAAATTTAGATTCCCGTGCATGCGTACGTACCTGTCTGCTTTATCGGAATAGGTATTACGCACAATAAACATTTCTGATAATTCGTGCTTGCCACCACCCAAACGCATGATCTCAGATTCGATAAACGACAATGCAGAAAAACTCCAGCAGGTACCTGTTCTTCCCTGACTCTGAACTTCCGTAGCCTCAATATCAGTGACAACGGTGAATTCATATTCACTTCCTTTTTTGTTGGTGATCTTATCTTGTGCCTGAGCAGTCACAAATAGTCCCGCAATTGCGGTTAATAAAGCAATTTTCTTCATTCTTAATGGGTTTAAAATTTTATGAGGGGGCAAGTTATAGTTTTCAATCTAAATAAAAAATCACGCTACTTCCTCAGCAAATTTCAGACCAATTTTTTTACGAATGAAGGATGTACTAGCGTAGAGTAATGGTGTGTCCACAAAAGCGCAGAGCATTTTAAAGATCCAGCCGTCAATAATAAATTGTACGATCTCCGAACTCGATCTTACCCCTATAAATAATACGCATACCACAAGTGTGGTATCTACCAGCTGAGAAAATACTGTGGAGAAATTATTTCTGAGCCATAAGTGTTTTCCTGCGGTTTTTTTCTTCCAGAAATGGTAGATGCGCACATCAATTAACTGAGCACACAGATAGGCGGTCATGGAAGCAAAGATGACTCTCCATGAGTTTCCGAATACTTTGTTAAAGGTTTCATCATCTACAGGAGAGCCTTCAATAGCAGTGAACTGCTGAGCGAGTAGGAGCACCCCTAAAACAAAAATGGAAGCACCAAACCCTACCCAAACGATGCGAGCGGTTTTCTTTTTTCCATAGATCTCGGAGAGAATGTCCGTAATCAAAAAAGTAAGCGGATAGGGGAGTACGCCGGCAGAAAGTACAAAAGTCTTAAAGCCCAGATCAACAGTTATGAACTTGTTGGCAATGAGGTTACATACGACTAAAGCCGCGATAAATATTGCGGCTAAGTACAAGTATATTTTTTTCGACACCTCTTCTTGAGTGGAGGTAGTAATTAATTTACTATTTACCATTTAATTTTTCCGTCTTCCGTCTTCACTTTTAAATTCTCCCCATTTTTGGGGAGATGTCACGAAGTGACAGAGGGGGTTTAATCAATTACAAACTGATACGGCATTCGGGCCTGTACGCCTTTTAGGTGTGTAAGGTCTTCGAGTGTTTTGTAATATTTGTATTGATCGCCTAATTGATACTTTACCCATGAGGTTTGCATGTCTTCTTCAAGTTCCTGCAAAAGTTTTTGAAAAGGATCTTTTTGCTCTGGCAATTCATAAATGCGGTACTCTTCCATTTCTGCTAATTTTGCAGCTCCTGCAATGGCTTCTTCCAACCCACCATATTCATCAATTAAATTGATGTCCATAGCATTGATCCCACTCCAGACTCTTCCTTGTCCGATATCATCTACCTTTTTTTGACTCATGTTACGACCTTCGGCAACTTTTGATGTAAAGGTGTCGTAGATATTCACAACACTTTCATGAATGATGTCGTATTCTTCTTTCGTTAATGGACGATTCATACTTCCTAAATCAGCGAATTTGTTGGTTTTTACCTGATCGAAGGTGAATCCTAATTTATCTGTTAATAGTTCTTCAAAACTCATTAAAATACCAAACACACCAATAGAGCCGGTAATGGTATTTGGCGAAGCGTAAATTTTATCGGCGGCACAAGCTATGTAGTAACCTCCGGAAGCGGCAACATCGCCCATAGAAACTACCACAGGTTTTTCTTCTTTTGCCAGTTTCATTTCTCTCCAGATTACATCAGAGGCTAAAGCACTACCACCCGGCGAGTTTACACGAAGAACAATGGCTTTCACTTTTTCGTCTTTACGGGCTTGGCGAATGGCTTTGGAAAGCCGTTCAGAGCCAATCACTGTTTCACTTCCTTCTCCGGATTTAATTTCTCCCTGAGCATAGATGATGGCAATTTTATCTTTTTTAAATTTCTCGCGTGAATTTTCGTTTTTTACGCGATTGTATTTTTTTAGTTTGATGAATTTTACATCGTCATAATTTTCTTTTTCCATCAAAGAGGCGAAATGATTTTCCAATTGGTCTCTGTAGAACAAGCTATCAATAAGTCCTAATTCGAGTGCATCTTTAGGTGTTCTAACCTCTAAGTTATTAGCAATCTTATTAAGGCGATCGCTTGTTAGCTGTCTGTCAGAGGCAACATCATCTAAAAATTGTTCCCAGATAGACCCCATAAAAGTCTCTACTTGCTCGCGGTTGGCATCACTCATTTCAGTTAGCATAAAGGGTTCTACCGCACTTTTAAATTTACCATGACGGATAATTTGAGGTTCTACACCGATCTTCTTTAAGGCATTTGTGAAGAAAATGGCTGTGCTGTTGAGTCCATTAAGCTCCAGGGCTCCTTCAGGGTAAATGCAGATGTTGTCGGCTACTGAAGCCAAATAGTAAGCTCTCTGCGTGTAAATCTCAGAATAGGTGGTAATGAATTTTCCGGATTCTTTAAAATCCAGTAGTGCATTTCGGATTTCCTCTATCGTAGCAAAACCAGCATTTAGAAATCCCATTTCGAGGTAGATACCTTTAATGTGTTCATCCTTTTTTGCTTTTTTGATATTAGTCAGAATATCATTTAAACCAAGAGTGCTGACTTTTTCTCCCCTTAGTTTTCCAAGATCAAAAGGCATGTCTTCTACACGATCCTGAATGGAGCCGTTAAGTTCTATGCGTAGGATATGTGCTTCACTAAGTTTGACTTCTTTTGATTCTCCACTTGATGCAATGATTGTGAAAATTAATATAAGCGAGAATACTCCGAATACCAAGCCTACAGCAGAGGCTAGGGTGAATTTCAAGAATTGTTTCATAGGTGTTCTATTTATCTGATATACAATAATACGGATTCTTTCATAGAGTTGCACAAGACTTAACTTGTTTTAACTTTGGTTAGTGATGAGTGATGAGTGATGAGTGATGAGTGATGAGTGATGAGTGATGACCGGTGGGTGACCAATGACCGGTGTACGTTATCTATGGGATTCTGAAACAAGTTCAGAATGACTGCACGACCGCAAGACTGCACGACCGTTTCTAGTTGTCAATTCTCCATTTTCAACTGTCAATGTAATACCTGGTACTTAATACGTACTACCTATTAAACATCTTAATCATATCGCGTAAACGAGCAGCTTCTGTAAAATCAAGTTCTTTAGCAGCTTTTTCCATTGCCCTTCGCAGCTCATTAATTTTTTTGCGTTTATTTTCTTCTGTTAGATATTTAATTTCTTCTTCAGAAACGGTGAGTGATGAATCCGGTTCAGCCGCCTGATTGTAATTTTTGCCAATAATAGAGCTTTGTTCTAAAATACTGGCTTTTGATTTCTTATAGGCAAAAGGAGTGATGTTATGCTCCTCGTTGTACTTCATTTGTAGAGTTCTTTTACGATCGTTATCATCCATGGTAAGCCGCATGGAATTGGTTATTTTATCTGCATAAAATATAGATTTCCCCTTTGTATGTCTTGCAGCTCTACCTATGGTTTGCGTAAGTGAGCGTTGTGAGCGCAAGAATCCTTCTTTGTCGGCATCTAAAATGGCAACTAAAGATACTTCGGGTAAGTCTAATCCTTCACGTAAAAGGTTTACGCCAATGAGTACGTCAAATGCACCTAAACGTAGGTCTCGCATAATTTCGACGCGCTCTAAGGTGTCTACATCCGAGTGAATATAACGACAACGAACACCATATTTTGTAAGGTATATGGTTAGTTCTTCAGCCATTCTTTTGGTCAAAGTAGTTACCAGGATTCGTTCGTCTTCTTCAACTCGTTTCGTTATTTCTTCCAAAAGGTCATCGATCTGATTTTGTGTAGGTCGAATTTCAATTACAGGATCTAAAAGTCCTGTAGGACGAATGATTTGTTCTACAATAAACCCTTCCGATTGTTCCAGTTCGTAATCGGCAGGTGTAGCGCTAACGAACACCGCTTGTGGAACAATGGCTTCGAATTCGTCGAATTTTAGCGGGCGATTATCCATGGCTGCAGGCAATCGGAATCCGTATTCGACGAGGTTTTCTTTACGTGATCGGTCTCCTCCGTACATAGCACGTACCTGAGGCAGAGTTACATGACTTTCATCAACAAATAACATGAAATCTTCAGGAAAGTAATCGATCAAACAGAAAGGACGAGAACCCGGGTTTCTGCCATCCAGATACCGGGAATAATTTTCAATTCCTGAGCAATAGCCCAATTCTTGGATCATCTCTAAGTCGAAATTCACACGCTCTTCCAAACGTTTTGCTTCCAGGTGTTTTCCGATTTCTTTAAAGTAATCTACTTGTTTAATAAGGTCTGTGCGGATATCGTGTTTTGCATCATCTAAACGATCTTTAGACGTCACAAATATATTGGCAGGGTAGATGCGAAGGTCCTCAAATTTATCAATCTTTAGTCCATTGATCGGGTCAAAGGATTCTAGAGCTTCAATCTCATCATCCCAAAATAAGATGCGCAGGCCAAAGTCTGAGTAGGCAGGGAAGATATCTACGCAATCCCCTTTTACTCTAAATTGACCTCGTTCTAATTGGGTTTCAGTTCTGGAGTAAAGCGATGCTACCAGAGCTAAAAGAAGTTCCTGGCGATTGAGTTTTTGTTCCAACTTTAATTCAATAACATTTTTACTGAATTCTTCGGGATTACCAATACCATAAATACATGAAACTGATGAGACTACGATGATGTCTCTGCGTCCTGAAAGTAGGGAAGAAGAGGTGCTTAGTCTAAGTTTTTCTATTTCTTCGTTTATCGATAGATCTTTTTCTATGTAGAGCCCTGAATGAGGCATGTAAGCTTCAGGTTGATAGTAATCGTAGTAGGAAACGAAGTATTCGACGGCATTGTTTGGAAAGAATTGTTTGAATTCTCCATACAATTGTGCTGCCAAGGTTTTGTTATGACAAAGGACTAAAGTAGGACGGTTAACTTCTTTTACTACGTTAGCCATAGTGAAAGTTTTCCCGGAGCCGGTAACTCCTTGCAGTGTTTGGTAGGGCAGGCCTTTATCTAAGCCATCTACAATTTGTTTAATGGCTTGTGGTTGATCTCCCGTAGGTTGAAACTTTGAAACGAGTTCGAAATTCATTGTTTTTGAAAAGAAAAAAGGCATTCCGTTTTGGAATGCCTTTTAATAGTTATAAACTTTTTATAAAAGCCATTCGGGTTTTGATCGTGTTCAGTTTTTCTTTTTGCTTTTCAATGTTTTTTCTCACCTCTTTAAGGAGTGGGTTGTCATCTTTAGCATTTTTAAAGAAACTGATATTATTTTCAAGAAGTGTTAGTTCTTCTTTACATTTTTTAGCGTCTTGTTGTAGATTATAAAGTTCTTCACTCAATTTTGCTTCATCATCTTCAGCAACAATAGCTTCAATTTTAGTTTTAAATTGAATGTCTCTTTTTTCTGCTTTGTCCATATCTAATTGTTCAAAGAAAGAGTCAATCAATTTACGGAAGGTGCCTTCCGTAGATTTTACATTTTTGCGTGGAACTTTTCCAAGTTCTTTCCACGAATTTATAAAACCTTTTATTGTTTCAATATCTTGTTTGGTATCTCCAGAGTTTTTGAAAGCTTCAACTTGTTTTAGGAAGTTTTGCTTTTCTTCAAGATTGGCTTCAAATTCTTTGTCTTGAATTTTGTGTTGGGCCTTTAAATTATCAAAGAAAGTGTTGCAGGCAGTTTTTAGACGATTCCATAATGCATCGGCTTCCTTTTTTGAAGCCATACCTGATTTTTTCCAATCGCTTTGAAGTTTCTTAAGAATGTTTGCTGTGTCCTGCCAGTCGGCACTATCTGCTAAAGCTTCTGCTTTTTCTACAATAGCTTGTTTTACAGCAAGATTGTCTTTTTGATTTTTCTTTAAGTCCTTGTAGAAGTCATTTTTCTTCGCATTGAAGGTCTTTATTGCAGTTATAAATTTCGTCCATGATTTGTCGTTTTGTTCACGGCTGATAGGACCAGTTTTTTTCCAATCGTCTCTTAATTGATTGATTATATTGGATTGCTTTTGCCATTTATTATGGTGAGTCAATATAGAATAGTCAATAGCTTCTACTTGTTCACATAAAGCTAATTTTGCCTGATAGTTTTCCTCGTAAGACTCTTTGCGTTTTTCGTAGTAGTCGTTACGATTTTTGTGGATCACCTTGGTTGCCGTTTGGAAGCGTTTCCAAATAGCTTCTCTATGATCTTTACCTACAGGACCGACTTCTTTCCACCCATCATGGAGTTCTTGTAATACAGCAAAAGCGATATCTAGATTTTCTTCTGTGGCAATAGCCTCAGCTTTTTCACAAAGAGTGGTTTTGTGTTCTAAATTTCTTTTGAATTCAATATCCCTTAAATCGTTATTGATTCTTAGGTAATCAAAGAAATTCTCTACGTGATGGTAGTAGGTTTTCCAAAGGTTGTCCAAATCAGATTTAGGTACTTGTCCTGTGGCTTTCCAACGTTCTTGAATATTTTTAAAATGCTCGAAGGTTTCTTTAATCTTTTCATCAGCATTCAATAATCCTTTCAACTCTTCAATTAAATCAAGTTTAATTTTGAGGTTACTTTTCATCTGTTTCTCCTGATCACCATAAAAAGCATCTCTTTGAGTTTTATAGTTTTTTAAAACAGCTTTAAAAGCATTTGTGTGCGGGTAGTTATAGTCGAAATCTTCTTGTTCTTCACCTTCACTTTCGCCTTCACCTTCGCCTTTTTCACCTTTGAATTTTTCTAAGGCTATTTTATAAGCTTCATTACTTCTGTCGTAGAATATTTTTTTGGCTTCATCAATTTGAGCTTTAATTGATTGAATAGGAGCTGTATCTACAAGAGATTTTACAGCTGCTATTAAGTCCTCCGTATCAAGTGTTGCATAGTCTGCCACATCAACAACCAGAATATTTTTAGTTGTTTCTTCAGGTGTACCCGTTTCGATAATTTCATTATCGTTAACTTGATTCGTTACGTTCGTTTCTTCCATAGTATAATACTAATCTAATTTTTGGAGTAGCAAATATATGAATTTAACGCATTATAATAGTTAATAGTAGTTTTGAGGTTAATACATTTATGAAAGATAATTTATACAGTTTGGTTGTATATTAAAGCTTTTTGTAATTTTGCAGAATTAAATGATATTTTATGTCCGTGATTGACGAATTGAGAAGAGAGGGAGAAGTCTTCCAAGCATATGAGTTGGCTAAAGAGAGGTTGAGGAATAAACCGGATCAAGATCTTGTAAAGCATGATCTAGGAAGGGTATTAACTGATCTGCTTCAAAAGAATTGTTACTTGGCACAAGCTGACCAGTTTTTTGAGTACTTAAACGAGTTTTATGCTCTGGAAGTATCTAAACGAAATTCTGTTATTCACGAGAATATTATGTGGCAAGTGGGTAAATTCATCAAAGAATTAACCCGGGCCGAAGCTCCTTCAGAAGTTTTTGATCGTCTTTACGATATCATTGCAGATGTTGATCTCCCGAGTGGTACCAGTCTTTTTACTTTTATAACAAGTTCAGTTCTTGAAACAAAAGAGTTAAATGACTCTTATATCCGAATTTTACTAAAACTTCGCGTTCGTCATTTACCTAAAAATCATTTTGAGGCTATTAACGAAGGTGGTGAGAAAAAACCTTCATTAGGTGAGTTGCTTTTACTTACGATCGCTAAGAATTTAACCAATCGGGAAAATCCTGATGAGTCTGATGTTCAGATCTTATTAGAGGAGTTAAGTTTTGTTGGTGAGAATTATACAAATATTCCTTACATAGACTACTACAGAGCAAAAGCTTATCATGCTATAGGTGATAAGAAGAAGGCTGAAGAAGCTATTTTGGCTTATTTGAAAAAGAGAAGTAAGGAGTATTTGGCATGGGAGTTGTTTTCTGATATTAGTGAGGATAAAGAGCGAAAAGTACAAGCGCTATGTAAAACGGTTATTTGTCATACACGTCCGGGGCAGTTGTTGCGCTCACAAACAAAGTTGTTCTATATTTTGGTAAAGGAAAAAGAGTTTGGCGTTGCTAAAGCTTTGTATAATACCATTACTGAAATTAAAAAGGAATTGCGGAAAAATATTTCTGATGAATGGCAATCATTTTCTAATGATACTTGGTTTAAAAATGTTAAGAAACAGCTAGATCTTTCAAATTACTGTTACAACAGATCAAAGGAAATTGTTGCTTATGTTTTTAAAGATTGGAAATCTCATAATGGAATTATTTACGGTTTAAACTTAGCAAAAGATCTAGCTGAGTTTGTTGTAGCCGATGATGTTCATGGTGCTTATAAATACTTTGGAGATAAGAATATTAGAGTCGGAGACTTTGTGAGTTTAAAACTTCAAAGAGTAGCCAATCACGAAGGAGTGAAATATAAAGCTCTTTACGTAGAAAAGTCTGAAAAGCGCCCTAAGAGAACAGTTTATAAAGTAGTAGAAGATGAAATTAGAGAAGAAAACGAGCGCTGTTATGTAGGTTCGGTTCCGATTAATTATAGTTTCGCCGAATCTAAGGGGTATAAGTTAGGTGATGTGGTAAGAGTTAAAGCGGTTAAATTACCTTCATCCAGATTTAAAGAAAATGTAAAGTGGAAAGTATTATCACTATATAAGAAAGAGGCTAAATAGCCTCTTTTTTTTGTTTAAAACTTAGTGAGGAGTTATTTTGTGTATTTTTTTTAAATCGTAAACATCATTTCATCTGAAAAAAAAAGTCCCACTATGATAGTGGGACTTAGAGCGAGAGACGAGACTCGAACTCGCAACCCTCAGCTTGGAAGGCTGACGCTCTACCAATTGAGCTACTCTCGCTAATAGTGGTGGGAGAAGGATTCGAACCTTCGAAGGCTAAGCCAACAGATTTACAGTCTGTCCTCGTTGACCGCTTGAGTATCCCACCTCAAATATTATTCAACACATGTAAAGAACTAAGAGCCGATGGAGGGACTCGAACCCACGACCTGCTGATTACAAATCAGCTGCTCTAGCCAGCTGAGCTACATCGGCTTTTGTATTTTCGGCTGCGAATATATTAAAGATTTTGTTTTGATACTCTTGTTTTTAATCTTTTTTATTTGTCATAATTCTATCTATTTGAAAGACTGCGATTTATCATTTTAAGTTTTTTTTAATGAATTTTTTGAAGGTGATTTGTTCGTTAGAAACAATAGGTAAAACTTATATTTATAAACTTGAGTTTATCTATATAGCTTCCCTAGTCAGAGATTTTAGATAAATGGTAGAATTTTAAATAAAAACAAGGATTAAACCCATCTAAATCTCTGATTATTAGTTTAATTTTGTTATTTTGGTAAAGTTTTAATGAAATATTTTTTGTTTTTTTACGTGGCAGTTTTTATCTTTAAGGGAAGTAATATTATGAATTAATCAGTTTAAGAGTGAAATAAAAATTTTAATTGCAGATGATCACCCGATTTTTTTATTAGGTTTAATCTCTATTATTGAGTCCAGTAAGGGTATGCGAGTTGATTACGTTGCATCTAATGGAGAGCAAGCTTTAGAAATGATTTCGATAAATAAACCTCATATTTCTATTTTGGATATTGCTATGCCGGGATTGGATGGGATAAAGGTGACTCGAAAAATAAAAGAATTACAGCTGAATACAAAAGTTATTATACTAACGATGTATAAAAATGAAGCTATTTTTAATTTAGCACTGGATTATGGTGTTTCAGGATACGTGTTAAAAGATAATGCTTCGACAGATATAGTGGCTAGTATTAAAGCGGTTATTGCGGGTGAATTGTTTATATCGCCCCATATTATGGGCTTTTATAAAAATAGAAAAGACGGTTTACGTAGTAATATCATCAAGTACATAAATATGCTTACAGATGCTGAAAAAAAGGTCTTAAGGCATATTGCAGATAATAAAAGCACCAATGAAATTGCTAAAAGATTGTATTTGAGTGGTAAAACAGTACAAAATCATCGTTTTAGTATTTGTAAGAAAATGGAGCTTGAAGGGGTGAATTCACTTTTGAGTTTTTCACTTCAGAATAAATATATCATTGATTTAATATTAGCTCAGGAATCCTATTAACATCAAAGTTTATTTCTTTTCATTAAAATGCATTATTCTATACTTTCAACAAAAATTTAAAGCTAAAACTAAGCTCATAGAATGACTATTGAGTTCTTCTTCAGATAAAATTCCCTGCCATACTTTCTAGATGATATAATTCTCCATTGTGCTTCGCTATCTATATTAAAAAGTATTCGCAATAAATAAGTTGTTATTATAGCCGGTCACTCATTTATTCTGTGTAATTTTGCTGCTTAAATTTTGAGCATGAAATCGATACGTAACATTGCTATTATTGCACACGTTGACCACGGTAAAACAACCTTAGTTGACAAAATTATTCACGAATGTCAGATTATGGACCCTAGAAAAGTTACTGGGGAACTCATTCTTGATAATAATGATTTGGAGAGAGAACGTGGAATTACGATTCTTTCAAAGAATGTTGCCGCAAATTATAAAGATGTTAAAATTAACATCTTGGATACTCCCGGTCACGCCGATTTTGGTGGTGAGGTAGAACGTGTTTTAAAAATGGCCGATGGTGTTTTACTTTTAGTAGATGCTTTTGAAGGAGCAATGCCTCAAACACGTTTTGTGTTGAGTAAAGCGATTTCTTTGGGTCTTAAGCCTATTGTCGTTGTAAACAAGGTTGATAAAGAAAATTGCACACCTGATATTGTTCAGGAACAAGTATTTGACTTAATGTTCAATTTAGATGCTACTGAAGACCAGTTAGACTTTGTTACCATTTATGGTTCTTCTAAACAAGGGTGGATGAGTACGGATTGGAAAAAGCCTACAGATAATATCATTCCTTTGTTAGATGCGGTTTTGGAAACGATCCCTGAAGCACCCTACCATGAAGGTACTCCACAAATGCAAATCACCTCTTTAGACTTCTCTAGTTTTAAAGGTAGAATTGCTATTGGTCGTGTATTCCGTGGTGATTTAGAGAAAGGAAAAGACTATATGCTATGTAAAGATGGCGTAAATAAGAAGGTTCGTGTTAAAGAGTTATTCGTATTCGAAGGTCTTGGTAGAACTGAAGTTGATAAAGTTAGAAGTGGGGATCTTTGTGCCGTTATTGGTTTAGATGATTTTGAAATTGGTGATACACTTGCTGATTTGGAAAATCCGGATGCTATGCCAAGAATTTCTGTAGATGAGCCTACCATGAGTATGTTGTTTACGATTAACAATTCACCTTTCTTTGGTAAAGAAGGTAAGTTTGTTACTTCTCGTCACCTTAGAGATCGTCTTTTTAAAGAAACTGAAAAGAACCTTGCATTACGCGTAGAAACAACAGATTCTGAAGATAAGTTTAATGTATTTGGACGTGGTATTCTTCACTTGTCTGTACTTATTGAAACGATGCGTCGTGAAGGGTATGAATTACAAGTTGGGAAGCCACAGGTAATTGAAAAAGTTATTGATGGTGTTAAATGTGAACCTTACGAAACATTAGTTATTGATGTGCCGGAAGATTTTTCGGGTAAAGCGATTGAGTTGGTGACTCAACGTAAAGGTGATTTGCTTGTTATGGAGCCTAAAGGTGATTTACAACACCTGGAGTTTGATGTCCCGTCAAGAGGTTTGATCGGGTTAAGAAACAATATGTTGACGGCTACTTCAGGTCAGGCAATTATGACCCACCGTTTTAGAGAGTTTTGTGCTTATAAAGGAGATATTCCTACGAGAATGAAAGGGTCTTTAATTTCTATGGAGCAAGGTCCTGCAACAGGTTTTGCGATTAACAGACTGCAAGACAGAGGTCGTTTCTTTGTTGCTCCAACTGATGTGATCTACAAAGGTCAGGTTGTTGGTGAACACTCCAGAGATAATGATTTAGAGGTGAACCTAGTAAAGGGGAAGCAATTAACAAATATGAGAAAATCAGGTTCTGATGATGCCATGAAGATTGCTCCAAAGGTTGTTTTCTCACTAGAGGAATCTATGGAATACATAGGAGAAGATGAATACTTAGAAGTTACTCCTGCAAGTTTGAGAATGAGAAAGATTAAATCTTAATCGATACTTAATTATAATTAAAACGACCACTTTTGTGGTCGTTTTTTGTTTGAGATAGTTTATTTTAGACCTTATGAAAGTAGCTATAATTGGAGGAGGTGCAGCAGGTTTTTTTGCGGCATTTTCTGTGAAAGAACATCATGCTGATGCTCAGGTAACCATTTTTGAAAAGTCGGATAAATTCTTGGCTAAGGTGAAAATATCGGGTGGAGGTCGATGTAATGTTACTCATTCTTGTTTTCAAGCCAACAAACTTTCAAAATTCTACCCAAGAGGATCAAAGCTGTTGAAAAAGGCTTTTTCACAATTTCAGCCTAAGGATACAGAAGTGTGGTTTGCCACCAGGGGTGTAGCTCTTAAAACGGAGGCTGATGGTCGGATGTTCCCTACTACAGATGATTCGCAAACCATTATAGATTGTTTTATGCATGAGGCTCAGGTAAAAATGATCCAAATAGCTAAACAGACACAGGTAAATGAATTAGTGCCGGAAAAAAGGGGATATACACTTGTATTCAAAGAATCCAAACAGTATTTCGATAAAGTTATTATCGCAAGTGGTGGTAGTCCGAATGCTAAAGGTTTTCAATGGTTAAAAAATATGGGGCATTCTATTATTGCTCCAATTCCATCACTATTTACGTTTAATATGCCTAAAGAACCTGTAAAGGAACTTATGGGGCTCGTAGTAGAAAATGCGACGGCTAGAATTCAGGGCACAAAATTGCAATATACAGGTCCTGTTTTAATTACGCACTGGGGAATGAGTGGTCCTGCGATATTGAAATTATCGGCATGGGGAGCTCGATTGCTTCACGATAAAAATTATCAGTTTAATGTTCAGATAAACTGGTTGTCTATTAAAAGTGAGAATGAGGTTCATGAAATCCTGGATGCAGAATTTGAAAATATACGCAAGAAAAAAATAGCTAATGCAAATCCTTTTGGATTACCTGGTAGAATGTGGTTGTTCTTATTGGAAAAGGTGCAGATTAATACTCAGATACCCTGGATGGAGTTGTCAAAGAAGAATAGAAACAAGTTGATTAATATTTTGCTGAATGATGTGTATGCTGTTTCCGGTAAAACCACTTTTAGGGAAGAGTTTGTTACCTGTGGTGGGGTAAGCCTGTCTGATGTTGATATTAAAACGATGCAAAGTAGCGTTTGTAAAGATTTGTATTTTGCAGGAGAGGTTTTAGATATTGATGGAATTACCGGTGGATTTAATTTTCAAGCTGCCTGGACAACCGGATATATTGCAGGGAAGTTGATTGCTAATGATTAATTAATAATGACTAATTAATAATTGTTATGCAGGAGAAAAAATTTATCACAGGTCATTCTGAACTTGTTTCAGAATCTCATGGATAACGTACTTGACTTTTTAGAATGGATAATTGTTAGGCTGAACAACTAACAACTAACAACCAATTTGTTTTTTAAACGCTTCGTAATCGTTTGGCATTGATGTTTTTTTGCAATCTGTCAGGTCTGCCGTTTGGATCTCGAATTCCGGCAGGGCTTTTTTCATGACCTTGGAGAATTTTTGTGGATGTGCCGTTTCAAGAAATACGCCAAATTCATCACTTTTTATGTTTGCTGACAGGGCTAATTTCCCCACAGCGCCATGTGGATCCAACAGGTAGTTATTTTTTTCGTAACAACTTTGTATTTCCTGTAGTGTGGACTCATCGTCAAAGCGAAATGCGGTAATGTCTTTTTTTATGGAATCGATATCTTTGTTGTACAAATATTCGATGCGTTCAAAATTACTTGGATTCCCAACATCCATAGCGTTGGAGTAGGTATGTACGGATTTTTTCTCATTGAAAACACCCGTTTTTAAATACTCGTAAAAAGTATCGTTTGCGTTATGTGCTGCAATGAATCGATGGATGGGAAGTCCCATTTTTTTAGCGATCAATCCGGCGGTAACATTTCCTAAATTTCCCGAAGGAACGGATACCACCATTTTTTTTCCGTTTAGATCTTTTTTGATCTGTTTGTATGCAAAAAAGTAGTACAACATTTGAGGCAACAATCGGGCAACATTAATAGAGTTTGCACTGCTCAAAGACTTTTTACCCCTCAGAGATTCATCGTTAAGGGCTTTTTTAACGAGCTTTTGGCAATCATCGAATGTACCATCAATTTCAATGGCGTCAATATTTTCACCGAGGCTGGTCATTTGAAATTCCTGGTAAGCACTTACTTTTCCTTTTGGAAATAGGATTTTTACTGATATACCCGGCACCTTGTAGAAACCACTGGCTACGGCACTTCCCGTATCTCCCGAGGTAGCGACTACAATCGTTACTTCTTCTTTTTTATTTGAGTAGAAATGAGAGAGGCATCTGGACATGAATCGTGCTCCTACATCTTTAAATGCTTGTGTAGGACCGTGGTATAGTTCCAAAGAGGAAATGTTTTTTTCTACCGGAACTACAGGAATCTTGAAGTTAAGCGTTTCGGATAAGATGTTTTTTAACTCCTTGTCGTCTAATGAGTCTTTTACAAAAGGTTTGAGTACTGTTAAAGCAATTTCAAGGTCTTCATAGGCCTCAATATTATTGAAAAAATCATCAGGAATAGAAGGTATATCTTCGGGAACATACAAACCACCATTATCCGTTAATCCGTTAATAACAGCTTCTCTAAAAGAAATGTGCTCGTTATTTTTTCGTGTACTTAGATACTTCATTTGTTTAAAATTCTAGCTCCACTTTGCTTACAAAGTAAATGCTTGCGTGTTTGTATTTTTATGTTCAGGTCTTTGTAAACATCTTCTAATGCTTGTTGTATATTAGAAGCATGTTCTTTGTTTTTGGCAATAGCAAAAACGGAAGGTCCCGAGCCTGATATTCCGAAGGCTAAAGCATTATTTTCATGAGCAGCATTTTTCAATTCGTTAAATTTAGGAATGAGTAAGCTACGCATAGGTTCTACCACCAGATCTTTTAGACTTTCAGAAAATAATTCCATATCTTTTTCATACAAACTCGCCACAAAGGCTCCCATAAGACTAACTTGTTGGGTTAGTGTTTTTAGATCAATGGTGTCGTTTAATATCTTTCGGGCATCTGAGGTTTTCACCTTAATGTCCGGAAATAAGGTTACGGCATATAAATTCTCGAGGAGTGGGAGTTCAATCAGGTCAGAGGCTTTATTCCCTTTACTTAAAACAATTCCTCCCAATATTGAGGGGGCTACATTGTCTATGTGCGCAGTTCCACAAGCCACCCGTTCTCCTTCTGCAGCAAAAGCAACCAATTCTTTATTTGAATAGCTATTGCCTATTAACTTGTTGTACCCGTATGCAGCAGCAGCACTACTAGCGCTACTCGAACCGAGTCCACTTCCTGCAGCAAAGCCTTTCGTTATGATAATATCTACACCGGTAAATTTATTTTGTGCTTCCTGCATCTTTCGGATGACTACTGAGCAGCAATTTTTATCCCTATCGACAGGCAATCCATCACCATTAATCATCTTAATGATGTTGTTTTCTTCCGTTCCGTTAAAGCGCAATTCAACCTCATCTCCGATATCGTTCAGAGACAACCCTAAAACATCATAACCCACATTAAAGTTGGCTAGAGTAGCGGGGGCGTAAGCTGTTATTTGATTCATAAATTACTTGTTAACGATAGACATTACATCTGCAAACACACCACTGGCAGTTACACTTGCACCGGCACCGGCACCTTTAATGACTAAGGGTTCGCTTACATATCGGTCGGTATAAAGAGCGACTACGTTGTCTTTTCCTTCTAAATTGAAAAAAGGACTGTCCGAAGGAATTTCTTTTAAGCCTACGGATAGTATTTTATTCTCAAGAGTGGCAACTACTTTTAATTTAAATCCTTTCTTATTTGCTTTTGCATAAAGCGCTTTAAAGAAGTCTTCGTGTTTGGCTAAATTTTCAAATAAGGCATCTACACTTTCTGAATTGGTACACTCATCTGGGATAAAGCTGTTGAATTTGATTTCAGATAAAGAACCTTTTAAACCTGATTCTCTAGAGAGAATAAGAATCTTACGCATCACATCCAATCCACTTAAATCGATTAACGGATTTGGTTCTGTGTATCCCTCTTCTTTAGCTCTAAGTACTATGTCGGCAAATTTATTTTCACCATTATACTGGTTGAAAATAAAGTTTAGGCTACCCGAAATAACCGCTTCAATCTTGTTGACCGCATCTCCACTTATGATTAGGTCGTGAATGGTTTTAATAACTGGTAGGGCAGCACCTACGGTAGTTTCGTATTTAAAGTGGCAATTAAATTCTTTAGCTGCATTTATCAATTGAGAATACGTTTTGTAATCGCTACTGCAGGCTATTTTATTACAAGTTGAAATTGAAATACTGTTTTCCAATAAATAAGGGTATCCGTCACTTACCACTTGAGATGCCGTATTGTCAATAAAAATGCTATTCGGCAAATTCAGTTCGCTTATTTTTGAAAGGTACTCAGGTAAAGATCCGTATGCTTCTCCTGTTTTCTTGACATTCAGACTATCTTTCTCCCCAATTTCATCGCCACCGTTTAAAAGCATTTTTGTGCTGTTGGCAACGCCAATAACTTTAAGGTTGATGTTGTATTCTTTGATCAATTTTTCTTTTTGAGAATAAATAATCTTTAAAAATTCTTCCCCTACATTTCCGGTTCCGGCAATAAACAGGTGCACATTTTTCACGATGTTGCTAAAGAATTTTTCGTGAATGACATTCAGTGCCTTTACTTCATCTTTTTGATCAATAACAATAGAAAGATTTCTCTCGGAGGCACCTTGAGCGATGGCAGTTATGTTAATTCCATTTTCACCAATAACGCTAAATACTTTTCCTGAAAGACCTATTTTATTTTTCATATTATCGCCAATAAGAGCAATAATACATAGGTTTTTTGTTACGGCCATTGGTCGTATGGTACCACTTTTTATTTCATTTCTGAATGTGTGGTCAAGTACTTTTTTGGAGATGTCGGCATCAGATTCGTTAATTCCTATTCCAATACTTTGCTCCGAACAACTTTGTGTTATTAGGATTACATTTACGTTATGTTCTTCTAAAGTTTGAAATACTTTTCGAGCACTTCCTTTTTTGCCCGACAATCCAATTCCTGAAACGGTAAGAACAGCGATATCATTTAAGGAAGAAAGTCCCTGTATTTTATGAGTTGATTTTTTGTGTGAATGGCTGATGAAAGTCCCTTCCTGCTCCGGACGAAATGTGTTTTTCAGATATAGGGGTATTTTTTTCTTTATCAGTGGCAATATTGCTTGAGGATAGATCACTTTTGCTCCGAAGTATGCCATTTCAAAGGCTTCTTCGTAGCTGAGTTTTTTTAGAGAGAGCGTATTTTTTACTTTTTTAGGATTTGCACTGTGAATACCGTCCACATCGCTCCAAATTTCTATGGAACTTGCACGAACGGCACTTGCATAGATCGAAGCCGTAAAATCAGAGCCTCCTCTTCCGAGTAATACAGTCTCATTATTTTCATTAGAGGCTATAAATCCGCCT
>Ga0066855_10000036_pt1 | contig 23423 bp, 20 predicted proteins | sample ETNtaG_14_FD_65604 | JGI IMG/M metagenome (GOLD analysis project Ga0066855, IMG submission 65604) | Marine microbial and viral communities from oxygen minimum zone, Eastern Pacific Ocean - ETNP201406SV73 | ecosystem: Environmental > Aquatic > Marine > Oceanic | place: Pacific Ocean: Eastern...
ATCCGGCTTGAAAAGTTTCTAACATTAGAAATTCAAACAATTGCTGTTCATCGTGAAGAGGTACGCCCCATTCGGTATCGTGGTACTGTATGTACAAAGGATCCTTTTCGCTCCATTTACACCGGCTTGTATTTGTCATAATAGTTAACTAACTTATATGTTGGAATGTTGCTTGGTTTCACTAAGTGTTTGAATGTTCATAAACCCACCTGGAATGACATTGCAATGCGAGATAAGGTATTAAATATTATTATTTTGGCGAAGCAAAGAAATCTGTTGCACAAAAAAAAGTTGATCTGTCGTTTTTTAAGAATGAAGTATCATCTGAAAATTACTCCTAAAGAGATTGATTATCGGATTCAGTTTTTAAAAGACACTTCCGTTTTTGAAAGTGGATAGGTTTATTTGGCTGGAAAAGAGTTAGTTGCAAATGTTTGGCGCAGCTTTTGTATATGTATGAGTAAATAAAAAAATTTAGTCATGCACGATAGAGTAACAAATGTAATCGCCTTAGCAAAACACAGAAATTTACTACACAAGAGAGAATTGATCTGTCGTTTTATTCGAATGAAGTATCACGTAAACATTACTCCAATAGAAATAGGATATCGAGTTGAGTTTTTAAAAGATGTTTGTATGTACGACGAGTTATAAATCTTCAACAGATTCTACCCAATCACCGTTTACCTTTATCAGTTCGATTAAGGCGTTAACGGCTTCTTCGGAAGGGATGTTTCGCTGAACCACTTCTTTTTCTTTATACAAAGTAATTTTACCAATCCCCGTACCCACATATCCATAATCGGCATCAGCCATTTCGCCGGGACCATTTACGATACAACCCATAATTCCAATTTTCAGACCTTTTAAATGACTCGTTTTAGAACGTATTTTTGCGGTGGTTTCCTGCAAATCGAAAAGTGTTCTACCACAACTCGGGCATGAAATGTATTCTGTTTTAGATATGCGCGTACGCGTAGCCTGAAGAATACCAAAAGCCGTTTGCATCTTCATTTGATCATTTCCACAGTTTTCGGCTGCGATAAATACGCCATCGCCCAAACCATCTAGTAAGAGCGCTCCCATATCGGTTGAAGCTTGTAGTTGAAGTTGTTCATCCATTAAATGACTGTAGGTACGACTTATGATTACCGGAGTATCACAATTGGCATTTATTAATTCTATGAACAGTCTGCGTTGCTCCGCCATTCCGTGATTGTTGTATGTGTTAATCATTAAAACGGAACGGGTATCTGTTTTTAGCTTAGAAATCAACGCATCGCTTACGTCATTTAAACATGCGTGAACAATATTTAATTCTGTAGATAATTCTACACCGCTTAAATAAGTTTTTGCATCTACGAGAGGATAACAACGTTCCCCTCTATTTTTTATCCAGGTTTTGTAATCGTAGATAATTCCTAATGTCCCGGGAATGGCAAAATCGACAATATGATCACCGGCGAATACATAATCACACGCCATATCAGAGATGTTCCATTTATCTAAGGGAATGGAATAATTGTATCCTAAAGCGAAAAGGCTAGCGGCTGTAATTTTCTTTTTCAGACTGAAATCAGCCATTACAACGGGGACGTGTTTACCGCCTATATTAAAGACTTCATGTGTATGTCTTTTGTGATAGTCAAAAGGGTTGATTGGGTTTGCATCAATAGATTGAATCTTATCGTGTGGAAGTCTGTTTAGATAGCGATCTACCAACTTTTTTGCTACTGGAATTTCAAATTCAGGTTCTTCGGTTAGCGAAACACGAACGGTGTCGCCAATTCCATCTTCTAAGAGCGTTCCAATACCTACAGCCGATTTTATTCTCCCGTCTTCTCCTTCTCCAGCTTCGGTAACTCCGAGGTGTAAAGGATAGTTCATGTCCTCGGTTTCCATTTTATTGATGAGAAGGCGATAAGCCTGAACCATCACCTGAGGATTGCTGGCTTTCATAGAAATGATGACATCATGGTAGTCTAAAGATCTGCAAATGCGCAAAAACTCCAAGGCAGATTCTACCATCCCCATGGGCGTATCACCATATCTGCTTAAAATTCTGTCGGAAAGTGAACCGTGATTGGTTCCAATACGCATGGCAGTACCTTCTTCCTTGCAGATTTCTACCAATGGGGTAAAACGCCTGGCGATGCGTTCTAATTCTGCCTGATAGCTTTCTTCGGTGTAATCTATCTCCTGAAATTTCTTTTTGTCGGCATAATTACCCGGATTTACACGTACTTTTTCTACGATTCTCGCAGCAATTTCTGCAGCAGCAGGGGTAAAGTGGATGTCGGCAACCAGTGGAGTGTCGTATCCTCTTTTTAAGAGTTCATTTTTTATGTTGCGAAGATTTTCTGCTTCTCTTTTTCCCGGCGCTGTAATACGAACCAATTCACATCCGGCCTCGATCATACGAATAGATTGAGCTACGGTAGCATCTGTATCCATGGTGTTGGTGGTGGTCATCGATTGTAATCGAATAGGATTCTCTCCTCCAACACCAATAGTTCCAATTTTTACTTCATGGCTTTTGTATCGTTGATAGGCCGTTAGGCTGGCGCAATAGTTTTGGCTTGTATTCATCGCCTCAAATTTCGTGATTTCTATTTAGATGTCAAGGGTTTATTTTTAAAAGGACGAAAATAAAGGTTTTATACTGTGTTAAATTATTTGTCACGATGAGCTTGTCTATGGGTGTATCAAGGCAAAAGGACATGAAATTGTTTCGGGGTAAACAAGAGGGGTCAGTAGATTGCATTATAACATAAATTAACTTTTGTTAACAAGCTATTAAGATAAAGCGATGAATAGAATTCTACATTTGTTGACGTAATAGGTTTTAGGTAATGTGGGGAGTAAAAAGAGGATTTTATTCGTTTTTTTCAAGTCAGTTTTTTATTTGGGTTCTCTTTTTACTTTTCTATTTGTTGTTTTATATTTCAGTCATCAGTAATAAGTTTTCTTCCCTCACTTTTTTTGTTAGTTTGGCTACCACCAGGTTGTAGGAATGGTCTATGAGGTTGATGAGTATTTCTCTTGATACTTCGCCATTTATTTTTAGGGTGTTCCAATGTTTTTTATTCATGTGATAACCGGGTCGCACAGATTTAAAGCGTTCTCTAAGATTAATAGCTTTTTCGGGATCGCATTTTAAGTTTACCCTTAAAGGATGGGCATCTAAACTTGCCAAAGCAAATATTTTTCCGGCTACTTTAAAGACTAAAGTCGTTTCATCAAAGGGTAAACACTCACTTACTGCTTTTTTTGAAATACAGTATTCTCTTATGCTTTCGATGTTCACGTTTTATTTTTTTGTAGATTATGTCTAAATTTAAGAACTATAATTTTAAATTATGAATCATTTGGACGTTATAAAAAATCTTAGCTTGCAAGAAGTTGAAGAAAAGATTGAGGTCAATCATAAAAAGATTAAAACCACACGGGCTGTTACGTATGTTTTTGATGTGATTATTATTGTGGTTTCTTGTCTTTACATTTTTGATGTAAATTTTTCCAAGTGGTTGATGATTCCCGCAGCTGCATCCGTTGTTCTTCATTCCTGCCTTTCTACTTTGTATGAAAGGAGATTTCTACTGAAACAGCAAGAGTTAAATTTAAAGGCACTGAATCAATAAATACGTCTGATATTTTCACGATTTTATTGATTCAGTGCCTTTGGTATTTTATAAGTCGAAACCAATATCGGTACGGTAGTATTTTCCTTCGAAGTTTACTTTTTCGGCATTGGCAAAAGACTTCGCTAAAGCCTCGTTCATGGTATCTCCAAACGAGGTTAATGCCATAACACGACCCCCATTGGTTTGAACTTCTGTTCCTTCGAGTTTCGTTCCGGCGTGGAATACAATAGAATCTTCCACAGTCTCAATTCCCGTCATTACTTTTCCTTTTTCGTAAGCTTCAGGATATCCACCGGAAACCATCATAACCGTAGTTGCAAATCGAGGATCTAATTCAAGCGTCTTCTCGTTTAGTTTCCCTTCTCCAACGGCTTGGAACAAGTCCAGCAAATCCGATTTGATACGAGGTAAAACGGCTTCTGTTTCAGGGTCTCCCATACGAACGTTGTATTCGATGACTATAGGTTCGTCATCTACTTTTATCAATCCGATAAAGATGAATCCTTTGTAAGGCAGACAATCTTTTTTAAGCCCTTCAACCGTTGGTTTTACGATGCGTTCTTCGATCTTTTGCATTAACACATCGTCTGCAAACGGAACCGGAGAAATAGCGCCCATACCACCTGTATTTAAGCCGGTATCACCTTCGCCAATACGTTTGTAATCTTTGGCTGTAGGAAGCACTTTATAATTGTTACCATCGGTTAAAACAAAAACAGATAGTTCAATTCCGTCTAAAAATTCTTCGATAACCACCTTAGCACTTGCCGCACCAAATTTGGCTTCGGTAAGCATCTCTTTTAATTCGGCTTTCGCTTCCTCCAAAGAGCTTAAAATGAGTACACCTTTTCCGGCCGCTAAACCATCTGCTTTTAAAACGTAAGGAGCTTTTAAGGTTTCCAAAAAGGCATAGCCTTCTTCTAAGTTTTCAGAAGTGAAGGTTTGGTAAGCTGCTGTTGGAATGTTGTGACGGAATAAAAATTCTTTGGCAAAATCCTTAGATCCTTCCAATTCAGCACCTGCTTTTTGGGGTCCGATCACCGGAATGTCTTTCAGGTCGGCATCGGCTAAAAAGAAATCGTGAATACCCTTTACTAAAGGATCTTCGGGTCCTACGACCACCATGTTAATTTCTTTATCCAAACACAATGATTTTACTGCTGCAAAATCATCCGCTTTGATGTTTACATTTTCACCTAATGCTGCTGTTCCGGCATTACCGGGAGCAATGTATAATTTGCTTAGTAACGGGCTTTGTGCCAATTTCCAGGCGAAGGTGTGTTCGCGACCTCCGGAGCCTAATATGAGTACGTTCATCTTATAGTGGAATATTTCCGTGTTTCTTTTTTGGTAGTGTATCTACTTTGTTTTCGAGCATTTTAAATGCTTTGATCAATTTTTGGCGTGTATGTGCAGGCTGAATAACTTCATCTACATAACCACGTGCAGCGGCATTGTATGGATTCGCAAACAGGTCTGCATATTCTTGTTCTTTTTCTTTCCACTTGGCTTCCGGGTCATCCGCTTCTTTAATTTCTTTTTTGAAGATAATTTCAGCAGCTCCTTTGGCACCCATTACGGCAATTTCTGCCGATGGCCAGGCGTAATTCATGTCGGCACCAATGTGTTTGGAGTTCATTACATCGTAAGCACCACCATAAGCTTTACGTGTGATGACGGTAATGCGTGGTACGGTAGCCTCTGCAAATGCATACAATAGTTTGGCGCCATGCGTGATAATCCCATGCCACTCCTGGTCGGTTCCGGGTAAGAATCCGGGAACATCTTCCAGAACTAATAAAGGAATATTGAAACAGTCGCAGAAACGAACAAAGCGCGCTCCTTTGACAGAGGCTTCAATATTTAAAACGCCTGCCAGAAAAGCGGGTTGGTTTGCCACCACTCCAATTGACTTTCCACCTATGCGAGCAAAACCACAAACAATGTTTTCAGCATAATTTTTATGTACTTCAAAGAAAGAATCGCTATCTACAATCCCGTCAATTACCTCTTTAATGTCGTAGGGTTGATTTGGATTGTCAGGAATGATGTTGTTTAAGCTTTCTCTCTGTTCATCAGCTAATGTGTAAGGAATGGCAGGAGCTTCTTCTTCGCAGTTTTGAGGCATGTAAGAGAGAAGTGTTTTTAGATCTTCAATCAATGCAACTTCATTTGCACAAGAGAAATGTGCCACGCCCGATTTAGAGGAATGCGTTGACGCTCCACCCAATTCTTCAGAGCTTACTTCTTCGTGCGTAACGGTTTTTACGACGTTGGGTCCGGTAACAAACATGTATGAGGTGTCTTCCACCATCATAATAAAGTCTGTTAATGCAGGCGAGTAAACGGCACCCCCGGCGCAAGGCCCCATAATAGCCGAAAGTTGTGGGATAACTCCGGAAGCCAATGTGTTTTTGTAGAAGATGTCGGCATAGCCACCTAAGGAAACGACCCCCTCCTGGATGCGAGCTCCACCCGAATCATTTAAGCCGATTATCGGAGCGCCATTTTTCATGGCCAGATCCATTACTCTACAGATCTTTTGTGCGTGTGCTTCGGCTAAAGAACCACCCATTACGGTAAAGTCTTGAGCGAAAACGTAAATCAAACGCCCGTTAACGGTGCCGTATCCGGTAACTACACCATCGCCTAAAAACTTCTGTTTATCTAGTCCGAAGTTGGTAGACCGGTGTGTCACCAACATTCCGATTTCTTCGAAAGAACCTTCGTCTAAAAGAAAGTGAATGCGCTCGCGAGCGGTTAACTTTCCTTTTTTGTGTTGTGCTTCAATTCTTTTGTCGCCACCACCTTTTTGAGCTTCTGTTATTTTAGCATTAAGAGCTTTTATTTTATTTTTCATAGCGCAGGTTTTAATCGAGTTTAAGAACGGCCATAAACGCAGACTGTGGAATTTCCACATTTCCTACCTGACGCATTCTCTTTTTACCTTTTTTCTGCTTTTCCAATAGCTTACGCTTACGTGAAATATCACCACCATAACATTTGGCGGTAACATCTTTTCGTAAAGCTTTTACGGTTTCACGCGAAATAATTTTTGCACCAATAGCTGCCTGAATAGCAATATCAAATTGCTGTCTTGGAATTAGTTGGCGCAGTTTTACGCATATTTTTTTACCTATGTTGTGTGCATTATCTCTGTGGATTAGGGCAGAAAGGGCATCTACCTGATCCCCATTTAAGAGGATATCCATCTTTACCAAATTTGATTGCTGGTAGCCTATTGGCTGGTAATCGAATGAGGCATAACCTCTGGAAATGGTTTTCAGTCGATCGTAGAAATCAAATACAATCTCAGCAAGAGGTAATTCAAAACTTAATTCTACTCGGTCTGTTGAAAGATAAACCTGATTTTTAAGTACACCACGTTTTTCAATACATAACGTGATGATAGAGCCAATGTATTCGGATTTTGTAATAATTTGAGCTGTAATATAAGGCTCTTCAACTTTTTCTATAGTTGATGGGTCGGGTAAATCCGATGGGTTGTTTACCAACATTTTCTCACCATTTCTGTTATATGAGAAATAAGATACGTTAGGTACCGTGGTAATAACGATCATATCGAATTCGCGTTCCAAACGTTCCTGAATGATCTCCATGTGTAGCATTCCCAGGAATCCACAACGGAAACCAAAGCCTAAAGCTGCAGAAGATTCCGGCTCAAAAGTAAGTGAGGCATCGTTTAGTTGTAGTTTCTCCATTGACGTACGAAGTTCTTCGTAATCTTCTGTATCTACCGGGTAAATTCCGGCGAATACCATGGGCTTTACATCTTCAAAACCTTCAATAGGCTTGTCGCAAGGAGTCTCTGTATGGGTAATGGTATCTCCAACTTTTACTTCGTTGGCAACCTTGATTCCCGAAATGATGTAACCCACATCACCTGCTTTTATTTCTTTGCGAGGTTCCTGGTCAAGTTTTAAGGCACCTATTTCATCGGCAAAGTATTCCTTCTCCGTAGCGAAGAATTTCACCTTATCGCCTTTACGAATGGTTCCATTCACTATTTTAAAGTAGGCTTCAATACCGCGGAATGAGTTGAATACCGAGTCAAAAATCAGGGCTTGCAACGGAGCCTTTTCATCTCCTTTAGGAGAAGGGACTCGTTCTACAATCGCTTCTAATATGTCTTGAATACCAATACCTGTTTTAGCACTGGCCGGAATAATGTCTTCATTTTCACAACCAATTAAATCGATAATCTGATCTTTTACTTCTTCGGGGTTGGCACTAGGTAGATCAATCTTGTTAAGTACCGGAATAATCTCTAAATCGTTTTCGAGCGCTAAGTACAAGTTCGAAATGGTTTGTGCTTGAATCCCTTGAGCCGCATCTACAATTAACAAGGCTCCTTCGCAGGCAGCTATGGAACGTGATACTTCATAAGAGAAATCTACGTGACCGGGTGTGTCAATTAAGTTTAGCCTGTAGGTGGTTCCTTTGTAAAGAAACTCCATTTGGATGGCATGACTCTTGATGGTTATTCCACGTTCACGCTCCAGGTCCATATTGTCGAGGAGTTGATTCTGTGATTCTCTTTCGGTTACCGTTTGAGTATGTTCCAACAGGCGGTCGGCCAAAGTACTTTTACCATGGTCGATATGTGCAATGATGCAAAAGTTGCGTATGTTTTCTTGTTTCATCAATGCAAAACTAAACTATTTGAGGTAAATACTAAATTGCTACAGGTGCTAAAAAAAGTTATATTTGTCGTTTTTGCCAGGGAAATTGTATTTAGCGATTTTTTTTTTAAAAGCTTGGCGTCAGTAATTTGGATATGAAAAAAATACTGTTTCTTCTTTGTGCATTTTTTGCACTAAATATATCAGCTCAAGAACAACATCCTTGTCAGGATTTTACGATACAAATTGAATCAAGTGATCGTATGAATGCTGGCGAAATAGATGCTTGTTATGATTTTGATTTAATTGCTTCAACAGATTATCCTAACAATAATGTGTACTATTCTCAGACGGATCATACGACTACTTTTGAGTGGACGTTTGGGGACGGTCAAACAGCTACAGGACAATCAGTAAATCATTTGTATGCGGAGAGCGGACAATATGAGCTTAGTTTACTTGTTACTGATCGTAATGGTTGTACTGAGCAAACTTCTTTAATCGTAGTTTATGATAATCCGGGGATAATAACCGAAATATTATTGCCGGAAGATGGGGAAGTATGCCCTGAAACGATAGTGCAAGTGGGTTCTAGTATTTCGGGACCAGATAGTACAACTAATTTTTTTGATCCTATTACATGGATAATTCATGAAGAAATTGGGCAAAATTTTGGGGAACCTATTTATTTGCCTGATGGTGTAGGGGTGTCTTACACGACCACAGTCAATGCGTCGATTTATGATCCCTCAGTTGTTTTGGAAGCTGATGATTTTATAGAAGTTTGTGCTGAGATTGAGCATTCATATTTGGGGGATCTAAATATGTCATTAACTGCGCCAAATGGTACGGAAGTGATGTTGTTTACCCAAGATGGTGGTGGTACCTGGTTGGGTAATGCAATTGATGACGATTTAACAGAAAATGCGGGTGATTGCTGGAAATATTGTTGGTCTGCAAATCCGGATTTTGGGACTTTTGCAAATGAGTATGCAACGAATACGATGGTTGCTCCTTTAGGGGGTTATTCCATGACCCCGGGTTCTTATGAGCCTTTGGGGGATTTTTCAAATTTTGAGGGTTCGCCGGCCAATGGGGACTGGACACTAACTATTACAGATAATTTAGCAGCTGATAATGGCTTTATTTGTGCTTGGGATTTGTCAATGAATGTTGTAGCTGCAGGAGATATTGTGGATACATTAGTTGCTGAAATTCTTTCATATGATTGGTATTGTGCTGAAGAGCCGTCATCTATTGTAGATTACGATTCTACTAGGGTAGTCGTTCAGCCGACAATGTCTGGTATGCACACTTATGTGATGATGATTACCGATAGTTATGGTTGTGAGTACACAGAAGAATTTGAACTGGAAGTTTATGATGCTCCTATAGCCACATCAAACGGGTCTTCTTTGTGTACGTATGATCTTGATCTAGAAGCAACTAATGTTGTCGAGGGAGGGCTTTGGGAAGTGATTTATGAGCCTGAAGATGCAACAGTTGATTTTTCCCCTAATATAAATTCGCTTACTCCCGAAATTTCTGTGAGCGAATTTGGATCGTATGTTTTTAAATTCACGGATAGTGAATGTGAGACTTCAGATACTTTAGAGGTTCAATTTGAACAAGCCATCCCACAAATAACTTATGAGGAGTTAATGCGTTGTGAACTACAGACCGAATTATCGGTTCCAGCCTTGGGGATGGAAGAGGGTTGGGAATGGATTGATGGTCCTGTTTCGGCTAGCTTTACGGCTCCATTTTCACTTGAGACAGATCTGATTGTTAGCCAATACGGAGATTATACTTTTGGGTATACTGCCTGTGATACCACCTTAGAGTTTAACATTCTTTTTATGTGTGATTTGATTATCCCAAATGTAATTAGTTCTAATGGGGATGGTGTAAATGATTTTTTTACCATTAAGGATCTTACATATGAGTTTTATTCATACAGTAACATGAGTATTTATAACAGATGGGGCGATGAGGTTTATAAAAATGGTCACTACGGTTTAAATGGCAAGTGGTGGAATGGTCAAACTACGCATCAGGATGATGAACTTGCCGAAGGCGTTTATTTTTATGTTCTTAAAGTTGGAAATAAGGTTACTGAGGAAGAAGATATTTATCGGGGAACAGTACAGTTATTTCATTAATAACGATTTGGTTTAAGCTCTCGCTTTTTATAACAACATCGTTTACGGGATTTGATGTTACAATCATTTTTTATTTATGCTAAGGACATTAGTTTGTTCTTTATTACTTCATATACTTTTTTCAATTCTTTTTCTTTAATACAATAGGGAGGAAGTATGTAAATTACGTTTCCTAAAGGTCTTAATAAAACGCCCTGATCTAAAAAGTCTTGGTATAATTGCTGACGAATTTTGCTTGCATAACCCGAAGAGTCTGCTTTTAATTCGATGGCTAAAATGGTTCCGGTTTGACGTATGTCTTTAATACCCTCAAACGATTTTATATTATTGGCAAAAGTTTCATGACTTTTAGCAATATTCTTTATTGCTGCCTGACATTCTTTTTTTTCCAGTAATATTAAACTTGCAATTGCAGCTGTACAACCAATAGGATTCCCGGTAAATGAATGTCCATGCAGGAAAGCCTTTTGAATATCGTCTCCTAAGAAAGCATCGTAAATATTTTGAGTACAGGTAGTCAACGAAAGTGGTAAGGTCCCGCCGGATAGTCCTTTAGACATGCAGATAAAGTCGGGTTCAGCCTCTACCTGATTTACGGCAAAAGTAGTTCCTGTTCTTCCAAACCCTGTCATTACCTCATCGGCAATACACAATACGCCTTCCTCTTTGCATATTTGCATGAGTTTATTCAGTGTTTCAGGTTTGTACATTCTCATTCCTGCGGCACCTTGTACAAGAGGTTCAAAAATGAAAGCTGCCACATCACCTTTAGCAATTTCAGTTTTTAAACTTTTAATCGCTGCTTGTTCATCTTTTGGAAAAGGAATGTGTGTGCTTTCAAAAAGTAAGTCTGAAAAGGGTGCAGAGAAAATGCTTCTTGCTCCGGCAGACATGGCGCCAAAAGTTTCTCCGTGGTAGGCGCCATCCAGTGCCACAAACCGGGTTTTATTTTCACCTTTATTTTTCCAGTATTGCACGCTCATTTTTAAAGCAATTTCCACAGCAGATGAGCCATCGCCTGAAAAGAAAAACTTTGCTTGATTTGCGGGTAAATGTTTTGAGAGTTTCTCACATAATTCTACTGCAGGGCTGTGTGTGAAGCCTGCAAAAACAACGTGTTCCAGTTTTTGCATTTGCTTGTAAACTTTCTCTGCTATGTAGGGGTGACTATGACCGTGTAGATTTACCCACCAGGATGAAATGGCATCGATGTAAGCGTTTCCTTTGTCATCTATGAGAAGCGTGCCTTCTCCTTTTACAATCGGAAGTGCCGGTCCGGCAGTCTTCATTTGTGTGAAGGGGTGCCAGATGTATTTTTGATCTTTTTCTACCAGACTCATTTTTTTAGTCTTCATTTAGTGAATTGTCCCCTGAGGGGAAAATAGATTTACACAAAGCTTAGATGAGAACATTCTTCAAATCCTGTGCGATCGAATTAATAACCGATTTATTTAAGTTTTCCAGTTCATCAATTCTTCCTAAAACTTCAATTCCACTCATCTTTGTGATGATGGATTCGGTGTCTTTATTTTCCTTTCCATTAAAGAGAATTCCTTTGACAGGAATGTTTCTTTGCTTTAAGAGTTCAATACTCATCAAAGTATGATTAATGCTCCCTAAATAATGACGGGATACTAAAATGACTTCACAATTTAGTGTTTCAATGAGGTTTAGTATCGTGTCTTTATCGTTTAAGGGAACGAGCAATCCACCTGCACCCTCAATCACCAAATGATTGTCGGTATGTGGCATTTTAATGGAAGAAATATCAATTTCTACTCCGTCTCTTTCTGCCGCTGCATGGGGCGACATTGACTGATTTAATCGATAGGCTTCCGGATGAAATTTAGATCGATTATTATCGATAAGGGTTTCAACTTTCATGCGGTCGCTGTTATCTAATTCACCGGCTTGTATGGGTTTCCAGTAATCAGCCTTTAAGGCTTGTGTGATGATCGCCGAAGCAATTGTTTTTCCAACCTCAGTTCCTATGCCTGTTACAAAATACCGTTTCATACAATCAATTTTTCTAAACTTGACACACACATTTTTATTTCTTCTTCGGTGTTAAAATTGTGGATACAAATTCTGATCCGTTCTTTTCCTTCTTCAACCGTTGGGTGGAGTATTGCCCGGATATCAAAACCTTTGTTCTGTAAGTCGGCTTCAACCTTTTTTACCGTTTCATTTTTAGGAACCAAAATACATTGTATTGGACTGGAGCTTGAGATTAATTTCGATTGTAATTTTACCGATAGTAAAGATTGAAACAATGAAATATTTTGATGCAGTTGATTGATGATATCACCTGATCCTTTAAGCTTGTCATAAGCACTTTCTATGGCATTTAAGCTATGTTCTGAAAGGGCAGTGGTGTAGATGAAAGAACGTGCAAAGTTAATTAAATACTGCCTCAGGTTATCTGAACCAAGAACAATAGCTCCGTGACATCCCATTGCTTTTCCGAAGGTATGAACACGTGCAAATATTTTTGATTCTAAGTTCAGACTTTGTGCCAGACCTACTCCGTTTTTACCTAAAACTCCTGTTGCGTGTGCTTCATCAAGAATGATATCAGCCTTGTATTTTTCGCAAACAGCTACAATTTTTTCCAGAGGGGCTTCATCTCCGTCCATGGAGTAAACAGACTCGATAGCAACCAAAATGTGACCATCGGCTTGTTGGAGTTTTTTCTCTAAAGAGGCAATATTATTATGCTCAAAAGAAAATGAACGGGCATTTGAAAGGCGTACTCCATCTCTTATGCTGGCATGGATGTATTGATCGTAAATGATGGTATCACCTTTGTCTGCAATACATGAAAATAAGCCAATATTGGCATCGTAACCCGAATTGAATATCAATCCGGTTTCTGCCTTGTGAAATGTGGCAATTTTATTTTCCAGAAGTTCAAATTGAGTGGAGTTTCCACTGATTAAACGAGAGCCGGTAGCCCCTTGATCTTTGCACGCTTTTACGGACAGGTTTTTAGCAAACCCTAAGTAGTCGTTCGAACAAAAGTCAATCAGGTTTGAGTCGGCACGTAAAGACCGTAAGCTGTTTCTTTCCTTTCGGATCAGGAGCTTATCGCGAATCGTATCTTCTGTTTTGAAGCCTTTAGACATGTGGTAAAGATAGAAATCTTAGGCATAAAAAAAGAGTCCCGAATTCTCCGGGACTCTTTTTGTATTTAAACCGAAATAGCTTAGTCAGCTAGAACGATAATTTTATTGTTTTGCATTTCGATAACGCCTCCGTGAATCTCAAAAGATTCTTTTTGACCTTTATCCAAAACGATTGAAATTTCACCGGCCGTTAAAGTTGAAATAATAGGCGCGTGATCATTCAAGATCTCAAAGCCTCCATTTGTCCCGGGAAGTTTAATTGAACTGACTTCACCTTCAAATAGTTTCGCGTCGGGTGTGATAATCTCTACGAGCATTTGTGTGTGTTTTTAAGCTTTAGCTTCAGCTAAGATTTTGTTACCTTTTTCAACGGCTTCTTCAATAGAACCTACTAAGTTGAAGGCTGCTTCCGGTAAGTAGTCTAATTCACCATTAAGAATCATATTAAATCCTTTGATCGTGTCTTCGATGCTTACGTAAACTCCTTTTAAACCTGTAAACTGTTCTGCTACGTGGAATGGTTGAGATAAGAAACGTTGTACACGACGTGCGCGATGTACAGCTTGTTTATCTTCTTCAGATAATTCATCCAATCCTAAGATGGCGATAATATCCTGAAGCTCCTTGTAGCGTTGTAAGATCTCTTTTACATTTTGTGCACAAGAGTAATGTTCATCACCTAAAACTTCCGGACTAAGGATACGAGAAGTAGAATCCAATGGATCTACTGCCGGGTAAATACCTAACTCTGCAATTTTACGAGACAATACGGTTGTTGCATCCAAGTGGGCGAAAGTTGTCGCCGGAGCAGGGTCGGTAAGGTCATCGGCAGGTACATAAACCGCCTGTACAGAAGTAATAGATCCGTTTTTCGTTGAAGTAATACGTTCCTGCATAGCTCCCATCTCTGTTGCCAAAGTAGGTTGGTAACCTACGGCAGATGGCATACGTCCTAATAAGGCAGAAACCTCAGAACCTGCTTGCGTGAAACGGAAAATGTTATCGATAAAGAATAAGATATCACGTCCGGCACCATCTCCTTCACCATCACGGTAGTATTCAGCTAATGTCAATCCTGAAAGGGCAACACGAGCACGAGCACCCGGCGATTCGTTCATCTGACCAAATACCAAAGTAGCCTGAGAATTGATCATCTCTTTAGAATCTACCTTTGTCAGATCCCAACCACCTTGTTCCATGTCCTCTTCAAATTCTTTACCGTATTTGATTACGCCAGATTCAATCATCTCACGAAGTAAGTCGTTACCCTCACGAGTACGTTCACCTACTCCGGCAAATACTGAAATCCCATCGTGTCCTTTTGCAATATTGTTGATCAACTCCATGATCAATACGGTTTTACCTACACCGGCACCACCGAAAAGACCAATTTTACCACCCTTAGAGTAAGGCTCAACTAAGTCGATCACTTTAATTCCTGTAAATAAAACTTCAGAAGAAGTTGATAAATCTTCAAATCTCGGAGCATCACGGTGAATTGGGTATCCACCTTCTTTACTCACTGCACCGATACCGTCAATCGCGTCACCAACTACGTTAAATAAACGTCCTTTAATTCCCTCACCAATAGGCATCAGAATCGGAGATCCTGTAGCAACAACTTCGTTTCCTCTACTTAAACCATCCGTTGAATCCATGGAGATGGCACGAATGGTATCCTCACCAATGTGTTGTTGGCATTCAAGGATTACTTTTTTCCCATTTTCTCTAGTAATTTCAAGAGCGTCATAGATGTTAGGTAGGCTAGCAACACTGCTATCGAATTTCACATCGACTACAGGTCCGATAATTTGAGCGATTTTTCCGATATTTTTTGACATCGTAAAATATGTTTTGTTGAAAAATGAATTATCCTTGTTTACGGGCGCAAATTTATTGATTTTTATTTAATTAGATAATAGTCATCACCTTTTTATTTTACTAATTTTGAATGCGCTTTTAAATACTAATGATTGCGCGTTTAGTTGCTGAGAATAATATCTTTAGATTTCTGTCTGTGAGAATATATCATAACATTGAAGAGTTTGAAAAAGTTGAAAATGCTGTTGTTACAACCGGGACTTTTGATGGGGTACATATTGGGCATTTAAAAATCATTGATCGACTGCGTCAGATTGCGAATGATAGTAATGGTGAGACCGTTTTACTTACCTTTTTTCCACATCCGAGAATGGTTTTGTTTTCGGATGATGACCTAAAGCTTATTAGTACAAAAAATGAGAAAATTGCCCTTTTGGAAAAGGCTGGAATAGATCATTTGATCATACATCCATTCTCCAGAGAGTTTTCGCGTTTATCTTCTGTAGAGTTTGTTCGTGATATTTTAGTCAATAAAATTGGTACGAGTTGTTTGGTAATTGGTTACAATCATCATTTTGGAAGGAATAGAGAAGGGAGTTTTGAGCATTTAAAAGAATATGGCCCTTTGTACGGATTTCAGGTTGAAGAAATATGTGCACAGGACGTTCATGAAGTTTCGGTGAGTTCAACAAAAATTCGAAAAGCTTTGAATGAAGGTCATATTAAGACCGCTAGAACCTATTTAACTTACGATTTTAGTTTAACCGGAATCGTGGTGAAAGGCGATCATTTGGGCCATCAAATAGGTTTTCCTACCGCAAATATAAAAGTAGTTGATAGCCATAAACTAGTTCCTGCTAACGGTGTTTATGCAGTGCGAGTTTTAGTTCGAGATAAGGAGTATCAAGGGATGCTTAATATAGGTGTTCGCCCTACCGTAGATGGAACAGAAAAAACCATCGAAGTACATATCATCGATTTTAATGAGGATATTTATGGCGAAGAATTAACGGTGTTCTTTGACGATTGGATCCGGGAGGAACAAAAGTTTGAGGGCTTAGACGCGCTTAAAGCTCAGCTTGAAAAAGACAAAATTGCGGTATTAAACAGATGACAATTGAAAACTGTCATGCAGTCGTGCAGTCAAATGGTCATGCAGTCCTAACCTATAGGTTTGATACTCGTTAATGAAAAGCAATTAGCTTTCAGCCCCAAAGGGGCGTAACGACTTAAGTAGCAGTGAACTGCTACTGCACGGAATACCAAAACCCCCAAACCCCGGAGGGGTGAAACAAAAAAAGTTAAAAGTACTTGAAGCCCCGCATGTGCAGGGCTAAGTGCTTAACTCAAAACTTATCACTTAAAACTTAAACCCTGATCGACAGCATCGGGACAACACTGGTCACCGGTCACTAGTTACGATTGTCAAGATCATTTCTTCAATCCTTTCAAATTGCACATTAAAATTCAGGTCTAAATACTTCGCTCTGCCGGATTTTATATTTTCTATTTGAATATCTTCCTTGTAGTTTAGGGTTTTATCGCCTACATATTTAAGTGCAGATTCTTTTGCCCCCCATAATTTACAAGCCAGTTCTATTGATGGGTTTTTTTGAAATTCACAGTATTCCTTTTCTGAAAGAATTCTGGGAATGAGCTTAAGCATCTTTTCTATTGGCTCTTCAATGTCAAGGCCAATATTTTCCTCACCAAAAGCAATGGCGATATAATTTTTGCTGTGTGAAATAGAAATGTGGCTTACTTCTTTAATATAAGGTCTTCCCGAATGGTGGTGTTTTAACTCCGTTTTTTTGCCAAATAAGTTTTTCAGGGCAAGTCGGGTTGCAAGAAATTCCGTTTTTCGTTTTTCATTTTTTAGTTGATGAGCATCTTCAAGCTCTTCTATGGTAAATAGAGGGTTTTTTATTAGATCACTCGATGCAGAAATCACTATCCAAACATAGATATGATTATTATTCAGCGCTATTTTGTGAAATATTTGTTTCATTTCTGAGGTAAAGATATGCATCTTACCTTAAAGAGTTTCGATTAAATTTTGTTGTATCTTTGCACTCTAAATTATCATAAATATGGGAGCTACTATCATGAGAGATGTTCAATACAAGGTTAAGGATATCAGCCTTGCAGATTGGGGAAGAAAAGAAATTCGTCTGGCTGAGGCAGAAATGCCCGGTCTTATGTCAATTCGTGAAGAATACGCTGAGGCGCAACCCTTAAAAGGTGCTCGTATTGCAGGTTGTTTGCATATGACGATCCAAACGGCTGTGTTAATTGAAACACTAACAGCTTTAGGAGCAGAGGTTCAATGGTCTTCCTGTAATATTTTTTCTACTCAGGATCATGCTGCTGCTGCAATTGCTGTTTCTGGTGTCCCTGTGTTTGCATGGAAAGGAATGAGTGAAGAGGAGTTTGACTGGTGTATTGAGCAGACTTTATTCTTCGGTGAAGATCGCAAGCCCTTAAACCTGATTTTAGATGATGGTGGTGATTTAACGAATATGGTGTTCGATTTATTCCCGAACTTGGTAGAGGGAATTAAAGGACTGTCGGAAGAAACAACCACCGGAGTTCACCGTTTGTATGAAAGAGAGAAAAACGGAACTTTGTTAATGCCTGCCATTAATGTAAATGACTCGGTTACCAAATCCAAATTTGATAATAAATACGGTTGTCGTGAGTCTTTAGTTGACGGTATTCGACGTGCTACAGATGTGATGATTGCCGGTAAGGTTGCAGTTGTTGCCGGTTACGGTGACGTAGGGAAAGGTTCTGCGCAATCTTTACAGGCGGCAGGAGCTCGTGTTATTGTTACCGAAATAGATCCTATTTGTGCACTTCAGGCCGCGATGGAAGGTTTTGAGGTGAAGAAAATGGATGATGCGATAAAAGAAGCTGATATCGTTGTAACCACGACAGGTAATAAAGATATTATTGTGGGTCGTCATTTTGAGGCGATGAAGGATAAGACGATTGTTTGTAACATCGGTCATTTTGATAATGAGATTGCTGTGGCCTGGTTAAATGATAACCACGGAGCTACAAAAGTTGAGATCAAACCTCAGGTAGATCAGTACACGATAGGGGATAAAGATATTATATTATTGGCCGAAGGTCGTTTGGTGAATTTAGGTTGTGCTACGGGACATCCTTCATTTGTAATGTCAAACTCTTTTGCCAATCAAACATTAGCTCAGCTTGAACTTTGGTTAGATACTGATAAGTACGAAAACAAAGTGTATACTTTACCTAAGCATCTGGATGAAAAAGTAGCTCGTTTGCATCTCGCTAAATTGGGCGTGGACTTAGAAGTGCTCAGCACAGAACAAGCCGACTATATAAGTGTCCCTGTTGATGGTCCTTATAAACCGGAATACTACCGATATTAAAAAAAGCGCCGAAAGGCGCTTTTTTTATTGTTTTGAGTTTTAAGTTGATTTAAGTAATAGTGACCGTCATCCCGAACCTGCCTGCCTGCCCTGCCTACCGCAGGCAGGCGGCAAAGGCAGGTTCAGAGTGATCCACTAACAACCACCAACGATCAACCACCAACTAATTAAAAATCCTCAGGGTAAGCCCATCGAAACTCGTTGTATACCTGTGGAGTGCTTGCCTTGACGGTCCCTGTGTTACTGCACCGTCAAAAATAAAATACTTTGATTTACAACAGTAGCACGAAAGTGTGTTTAAGTTTAGTTCATCTACATAAACCTGTTCGCAGCTATTAAGTGGGTCGTTCGTGCAAGCTCTGTCATATGCGATGTAATTATCGAAATAATCGTGAAAAATGAGAATTCCGTTTACACCACCTTCAATATTAGCCCAGCCTCCCGGGAAGTGAAGTCCGTTGTATTGCGGATTATTAGGATACAAGTAGTAATTTACATGAGCATTGGGAAATTCGTACTTGTCTTTACTACAAGATATCATTGTTAATATAAGAAGTGTAAGAAGTGGTATCCTTTTCATGCTGACTCGTGGTTTCGAAATTTAATTTTGTTTTATTTTAGGTGTAAAATTCGGTTTTTGGTCTGATATTTACAATTATTTACTTGTCTAAGGTTTTTGAATTGTAAACGATTTATTTATATTTACAATATTGGAAAAATAAAATTAACAAAAAATAAAATGTACGTATTAAATAAGTGATTTATATATGTATTTGTGTGCTTGAAAAAATGTAAGTGAACGAAAATTCAAAATTTATGTTTCAAAAGTTATTTACTGTGATTGCCTTGCTTGGGGTGACAAATTACTCCATTGCACAGACGCAGTCGGGTACTTTAAAAGGTACTATTACAGAACATGAGACGGGCGAAACTGTCCCAATGGCCAATGTTGTATTGGAATTGAATGGAGCTGTTATCGCGGGTGCCGTGGCAGATTTTGATGGTAAGTATACCATCAAACCAATCGACCCGGGTAGATACACCGTTAAAGTGTCCTTTATTGGTTTTGCGACCAAGGAGATATCCGAAGTGTTGGTTTCTTTCAACAAAATCACATTTGTTAACGCGGCTCTTAAACCCGAATCTGCGGTGCTAGGAGAGGTTGAACTTGTTGAGTATGTAGTTCCTTTGATTGATCCTGATAAATCGGGAACAACAAAGACCAAAGAAGAGATTACGGCTCTTCCTACGCGTAATGTTCAATCTGTTGCAGCCCAAACGGCCGGAATTTATCAGGAAGATGAGGGAGGAGATCTTTACGTGCGTGGTTCACGTGATGATGCAACTTTCTTTTACATCGATGGGGTGAAAGTGAGAGCTTCTAATAAACTTCCTCAGGCATCTATAGAACAGATGACTGTAATTACAGGCGGTTTACCTGCATCTTACGGTGATGCTACCGGTGGTGTCATTAGTATTACAACCCGAGGGCCTTCGAATGAGTTCTTTGGAGGGGTAGAAGCTATTTCTTCCAGTATGTTGGATCCTTACGGATACAATCTTCTTGGATTTAACCTTTCCGGTCCTTTAATGAGGAATGAAGAGGGGAACTCTATCTTAGGTTTCTTCCTTTCCGGAGAGTACGAATCTGTAGAAGATGGCAACCCTTCCGGAGTGGGTGTTTACAAGGTGAAAGATGATGTAATGAAAGGTTTGCAGGAGAAACCATTGATCTTTAGTGTTCAAAACGGTATCGTTCAGGCGAAAAAAGCTGCTGAATTTATTACTATGAATGATCTTGAGCATGTTGATGCAAGACAAAATGTTGCCCGTGAAAATGGGAGCTTTCAGGGTAAGATCGACTTTAAACCTACCCTAAATACAAACATTACTTTGGGGGGTAATTTTTCGAATTCTAAATACAGAGAGTCGATTTATACGTACAGTATGTTTAATCCGGAAAATAATCCGGAGTACATTGATCAGTCCTGGAGAGTTTACGGACGTTTCCAACAAAGTTTTGGAGCTTCCGGCGATGAGCAGTCAGCTTCTACTTTAAAAAATGCCTTCTTTACCTTACAAGCCGATTATTCGAAAGACTCTTATATACGTCAGGATGCCGATCACAAGGATAAATTATTCAATTACGGTTACATAGGTAAGTTTACTCCTGTAAGAGATACTATATTTGGTAGTCCAGAAGAATGGAATGATACAACGTATACCATTGATGTTTTATACCAAGGAGACACCTTATTTGATCAACCAACCGGAGATGCAGAAAATGTAAACTTTACTTTAGCTCAAGACCCAATATCCTACTATAATTTTGAAGCAGGAGGATTAAATCCTTATGCGGAGAATTACACGAAATCTTACTATGATTTTATGGGTGCTGAATCTGTAACTACCTTAGATCAGATTACAGGTATTGGAGCCGCTGTAAATGGAGATCGTACGGGTAATGTCTACTCTATATGGCATAACACAGGTCGTGAGTATAACGGTTACAGTAAGGAAGAAAATTCTCAATTCCGATTTACGGGCTCTGCTTCTGCCGATATTAACGATCACGCCATTCAGTTTGGTTTTGAATACGAACAAAGAGATGATAGATATTACAGTGTTGATCCTGTAGGTCTTTGGACTTTGGCTGAGCAAAAAGTAAACAATTACATTGGTCAGTTTGAAGGTGCTTACGAATACTTGTATAGTGATGCGGTTAACGGTACAGTTATCGGAAACCAACATTCTTATAACTATGATGAGATGTCAAATTTCGCTGTGAATTTTAGAGATAAACATGGCATTGCACATGATCAAATTGTTGATATTCATACTTATGATCCGGATCAATTAGACATAGGTATGTTTAGCCCTGATGAATTGTTAGACAATGGTTCGAACTTTGGTTCGGGCTATGCATCATGGTATGGTTACGATTATCAGGGGAATATGATTGAAGGCGTCCAGCCGGGAATGAATGAGTTCTTAACGGTGAAAGATGATAATGACAACTATAAGCGTGAAATTGGAGCTTTCCAACCGATTTATGTAGCAGGTTATATTCAAGATAAATTTACCTTCGAAGACCTGATCTTCAACATCGGTGTTCGTGTAGACAGATACGATGCCAATCAGGAAGTATTAAAAGATAAGTATTCTATCTACAACGTAATGACTGCTGGTGAAGTAACGGATTTTGGTGTACATCCTTCGAATATTGGAAACGATTATGTTGTATACGTTGATGATAATACCAATGCCGAAACGATTACAGGTTATCGTAATGGTGATGACTGGTTTAATGCAGATGGTCTTCCGATTAACAACCCGGAGGAATTAAATATATCAAAAGGGGTGTTGCCCATGTTGGCTAATCCGGAAGCCTTGTTAAACGAGGACGCATTAAATAAAGGGTTAAGTGCCGATGCATTCGAGGATTACGATCCACAGGTAACGATTATGCCTCGTATTTCCTTTAACTTCCCTATTTCTGATGAGGCTATGTTCTATGCCTACTACGATGTATTGGCTCTACGCCCGAATAGAAACAGAATGAATCCATTAGATTATTTGTTCTTAGCATATAAAAAAGACGCTAATTATCTTAATAATCCTAACCTGAAGCCTCAAAAGACCACAAGTTATGAGGTTGGATTCAAGCAAACCTTATCTTCCAGCTCTGCATTGACCATTAATGTATTCTATAGGGAAATGCGCGATATGCTTCAGTACACTCAAGTTGCCTATGCGTTCCCTATGACATATGGTACTTGGGGAAATATTGACTTTGGTACGGTTAAAGGATTATCTCTTGCTTACGAAATGCGCAGAACAAATAATGTGAGTTTTAATGCAAATTATACCATGCAATTTGCGGATGGTTCCGGTTCTTCTTCAATCTCAGGAGTTAATATTGTAAATTCTGAGCAACCTAACTTAAGAACGACGCTTCCTTTAGATTTTGACCAACGCCATAATTTAACGGCGAGTATGGACTTCCGTTACGGTTCCGGCAAAAATTACAATGGCCCCTTGTTGAATGGAAAACAAATACTTGCAAATATGGGCATTAATTTATTGGCAACTGCCGGCTCAGGGACCCCTTATGGTCGACAGTTGAATGCAACTCGTGAAGCTATGTTTGGTATTAATAACAGAGCATATCTGAAAGGTACTTTCAATGGTTCTAGTTTACCATGGTCTTACCGTATGGACATGCGTGTGAATAAAAGTTTTGATATTAAGTGGGGTGATGCTGAAGATTTTAAAAAGAATGGAACTGTGAATGTTTACGTGCAGGTACAAAATCTTTTAAATACGGCTAATGTTGTTAATGTTTACCAATTTACCGGTAACCCTGATGACGATGGGTACTTAACAACTGCAGTGGGTATTGGTGATATTCAGGATCAGACCGATCCGACTTCATTTAACGATTTGTACACAGTGAAGTTAAATGATCCTGATAACTATACGCGCCCGAGAACAGTTCGTTTAGGTGTAACACTTGACTTTTAATCTAGGCAGTAAATTGTATATATATGAAAAAGACAATTAAAAATACCTTATATGTTTTCTTTGCTGCACTCATGATGAGTACACAGGCAAGAGAGAA
>Ga0066855_10000037_pt1 | contig 23143 bp, 16 predicted proteins | sample ETNtaG_14_FD_65604 | JGI IMG/M metagenome (GOLD analysis project Ga0066855, IMG submission 65604) | Marine microbial and viral communities from oxygen minimum zone, Eastern Pacific Ocean - ETNP201406SV73 | ecosystem: Environmental > Aquatic > Marine > Oceanic | place: Pacific Ocean: Eastern...
ATGAGTTGATTGGCTGCAACAAAGGGACTTATTTTCCCAAGGGCAACCTCTTTTTCTAAATGTGCTAATTCAGCTTTTACCTTTGGGTTTTCGTAAAAGTAGTTTCCCAAATGCTCCAGAATGCTTTCGTGCAACCAAAATTGCGCTTGTTTTTTTCTATTTTCTTCAAAGTAATTGTTTGTTACACCATGATTCACAAAAGAAGAAATGGTTTCCCAAATCTCTGTTATTCCCTGGTTTTCGTACGACGAACAGGTAAGCACCTTTGGAATCCAATGATTGCTTTTAGCAGGAAAGAGGTGTATGGCTTTTTTGTAATCGCCTACAGCAGTTTTACTTCGATTTAAATTATCGCCATCGGCTTTGGTAATGGCAATTGCATCTGCCATTTCCATAATCCCTCGTTTAATACCCTGAAGTTCGTCTCCTGCACCTGCAAGCATTAATAAAAGGAAGAAATCTATCATGGAATGAACGGCAGTTTCCGATTGTCCAACGCCCACCGTTTCTACGATGATGACTTCGTAGCCTGCTGCTTCACAAAGCAAAATACTCTCTCGGGTTTTACGGGCTACACCGCCTAAAGATCCCGCATTTGGTGAAGGTCGGATGAAAGCCAGAGCATCTTTACTCAATTCTTCCATGCGAGTTTTGTCACCTAAAATACTTCCTCGACCTTGTTCGCTACTTGGGTCAATAGCCAAAACGGCGACCTTTTTACCCATGGAGGTAATCAGCTTACCGAAACTTTCGATGAATGTACTTTTTCCAACACCCGGAACCCCCGTAATACCAATGCGAATTGATTTACCCGTTTTCGGCATGCATTTTTCCAGGATCTGTTGTGCTAATTCCTGATGTTCAGTTTTGGTGCTTTCAACCATAGTGATGGCTCTACCCAACATGCTGATGTCTCCATCGGCAAGTCCCTGAACATATTTCTCAGGGCTAAACGCTTTCTTTTTATGAGTTTCTTTAGGCTTTATCATGACTAAACATATTTTCTATGGATAGATTAAAAAGCTCTTTTAAACTTATGCCGTAGCATCGGGCTTGTTGCGGGATGATGCTTTCTTCTGACAGACCAGGAATCGTGTTGATCTCTATTAAGAAAGCCTGTTTTTTTTCGATGATGTAATCCATTCGAACCATACCATTTAAGTTTAGTATGCGGTAAATGTTTTTACTTATCGATTGCACCTGATCTCTATTCTCATCACTTATTCTTGCCGGAGTAATTTCCTGAGCTTTCCCTTCGTATTTAGCTTCGTAGTCGAAAAAGTCATTTTCTGTGGCAATTTCTGTTAGAGGCAGAGCAATGAGCTCTCCTTCTTTTTCAATAACACCACAGGTAACTTCAGTACCATCCACAAAGGCTTCGATAATGACTTGTTCATCGTGTTTAAAAGCATCTTTTAGGGCATCTTCCCATTGATTTTCTTTAGAGACTTTAGAGATCCCAAAACTTGAACCCGCTCTATTAGGTTTTACAAAACAAGGTAGTCCAATTTTTTTTTGGATTGCTTCAAGATCGTACTCAGCATCTTTATTGATAAGATCTGCTTTGGCACTGGCGATATTGAATTGCTTCAAAAGGGCATTACACATAGCCTTGTTAAAGGTGATGGCAGATTCAAAGCTGCCACAGCAATTGTAAGGGATGTTTAGCAAGTCAAAATAGCTCTGTAAAACTCCATCTTCACCGGGAGTACCATGAATAGCCATAAACACCCCATCAAAACAAATCTTACGACCGTCTGTTGAAAATGAAAAATCATTTTTATCAATAGGATAGGTTTGCTCGTTATGGATTACATGCCAATCCGTACCTTCAATATGTACCCGATAAGGAGTGTATTTATTGGTGTCGATATGCTGAGATACAACCTCGGCACTTTTTAAGGAAATGGCTATTTCTGAGGAATCTCCTCCTCTAAGAATGGCTATGTTTTTCTTCATGTAAAAAAGAAAGTTAAAAATCGAAAGTTAAAAATTAAATCTTGAATTATTGCGATAAAATTAAAATCAGCTTTCAGCTATTCCTTTCCTTAACCCAGGGTTTAAACCCTGGGTTAAGGAAAGGAATGGGGTATTTGAGTGACATTTCCCACCAACTAACAACTAAAACTCTTAAAAATCATAGAAACTCTTGCGTTTGTTAAGCTTCAGATCTTGCAGTATTGCAGATTTCACGTTGATGCTGAGGTTGTAGCTTTGGTGGAATCCGAAAGGAATCCAGTTGAATCGAATTTCCCAGCAATGCAGGTCTCTGTAAAAGTCGAGCGAGGTGTAAGAGATGTCTTTAGCATCGAAATCGTAGCCCGAATGGAAACCGATTTTCCATTTTTCCGTCAGGCGGACGTTTCCTCTAATGTTAAAGGTTTGTCGAACGGTTTTCTCCAATCCGGGTTTACTGTAACTGTATTTGTAATCCAGGCCGATATCCCATGGGACGTTAAAGTCCACGTAGTCGTCAGACCTGTCTTGTATCATATTCCATTGTTCTTCAGAAGTATTTTGAGGTCGTTTTACAGGTTTAGAGTTGTTTGAATTTTTAAGGCTCCAATTCACAGAGAAGCTAAAGTTGGTTATTCGTCCTAATGAGAGTTGGTCCTTCCAGGCATACTTATGAATTCTGTAGCCATTTTCATCCATTTGGTAAGGATTTATGGAGCCATTAAACTTAATGCTCATTTTAGGCAGTAACTCTGTTCTACCTGTAAAAGTTAGGTTTGACAACTTGAACGAGTCGGCAGCAAGGTTGTAGTTTCCTCTAAAGTTCAGGCTTTTGAACAGAGCGATCTTTTTGTATTCAGCAATGCTGTCGTTTAAATTGCGGACTTTTAATTCCACATTATTGTCGATACTTAAACTAATATTACCCGATTTTCCCGAAGGGGCAGTGCTGTAAATTCCTTCATTGTAATACGAATACATTTGTTCGTTTCCGAGCGTATCAATGGTGGTCCAATCGTAATAGCCCCATTTTTCCTCACTAAAGTCCGGTCGGTAGGTGAAAGATAAACTTGGACTAATGACGTGTCTGATGGCTTTAATTTTTTCAGATTTAAATGAGTACAGACCATAAATCTTTGTGTTCAACCGAAAGCTGGTGTTGAAATCTCTTACGGCACGCATACCACCAATAGTGTCTTTTTCTACATAAAGCAATTCTTCATTCCAGGACTTTTCAATGCGATTAAAATACCAACGTTCTGTGTAATTGGCTGAAGGGCTCACATTAATGTATTTAAATAGTTTGAAAGAGCTGCTGATCGGAATTTTGTGTTGAATACCGTATTTCATTTGGTCTATTGTTTCCCTTCTAAACAAAAGACTATCGGTAGTTTCAATTTGGTTTTTTGCATGGGCAGCGTAAGTCATACTAATCTTCTCATACCATTTTTGTTTTCCTGATGCCTGTTTTCTTTCGAATGGATTAATCCTGTTCATGCTAAAAGCAAGGTCCGGTAAACTTAAGCTAACTGAATTGTTTAGTGTATTCTGGTTGTGGCGCAGGTTAGCCGAAAGGTTAAAGGGTTTGTCCGGCCAGGAGTAGTTGTAGGAAACGTTAGAGCTAAGTGTGTTTTTTAAATAATCGTTGCTTTGGTAGGAATTCATTTTGTTGAAACTGCTCGAACCTGCATTTACTTTTGCACTAAAACGTTTGTTCGGATGTGCTTTAGGGTCTTGTTTGTGCGTCCAGTTAATAAAGAAGTCTCTTTTGTCTTCAAAATTGGACAATCCCTTTTCACCCAATAGGTTTTTTGAGTAGCTAAGACTAAAATTTCCACTGTATGCGTAGCGTTTTTTGTAGGCACTTTGAGTTTTTAATTTCCACGAACCCAAGGTGTAAATGTCCCCTTTTAGAGCTAAGTCCATATGCTCATTGACGGAGAAATACCAACCACCGTTTCTAAGGTAATAACCTCGGTTCGTTGAATGTCCGTATGTTGGCATGATCAAGCCTGAGCTTTGTTTGCCTTGTATGGGAAAGAAGCCGAAAGGAATAAATAAAGGCGTTGGAATGTCTGCAATAACCAAGTTTGCAGGACCACTTACGATTTTATTGTCAGGAATAATCTTTAGTCTTTTAGCACCTATGTAGAAGTGTGGTTCTTCAGCAGAACAAGTCGTGTATTTACTTTGTTCAACGAACATAGAGTTGTCGGCACTCTTTTTGAGTTGATCTCCATGAATGTACCCTTCGCCATCCTGGGTTTTCATGCCTTTGATCTTTCCTTTTTTACTATTGAAGTTGTAAAGAATGCTTTCACAGTGGTAGGTGTTGTCTCCTTCTTTAAAAATGGGTTTGCCAATAATTTTTCCTGTGCTATCAGGTAATCCAACAGCGTAAACTGTGTTATCGTTCCAATTTAGAATGATGTGCTCTGCCTGAAGCTCTATGTCCTCATAGTTTACTTGTGCCTGATGATAGAGCAGTACTTTTTTACCTTGAAGATCAATAATACTTGAGTCTGTTGCAAAGTATTGCACTTCAGAAGCTAAGAAGGCTGATGCTTTTGCAGTAGTATCCTGTTTTACTTGCTGTGCTACGGCAGATAAGGCTGTTGAACACCATAGAATTAAGCTTAAAAGGAGACTATGTATGGACTTTTCTGACAAAAGTGATTTTTATTTTTATTTTTGTTCTGACTAACAAAGCAAAACTAACTAAAAAAAGCTACTTAAGGTGAAACGAATCATAGCGATATTTCTTGCACTTTACTCCATACCCGTTTGGTCGTATTTGTTTTCTGCAGATTACAGCGTAGCACTTAAGAAGGTTATTATTGATGCGGGTCATGGTGGTAAGGATCCCGGTAATTTAGGTACGGGAAGGTATGGTGCTCAGGAAAAGGATGTCGTACTTGATGTTGCTCTGCAGTTAGGAGCTTACATCAACGAAAATATGCCCGATGTAGAAGTTGTTTACACACGCGATAATGATGTATTCCCAAAGCTTTATGAGCGTACAGCTCTGGCGAATAGAGAAAAAGCAGATTTGTTTATTTCCATTCATTGCGATGCTTTTACGGATTCTCAGGCTCATGGTTGTTCTTCTTTTGTTGTGGGGGTGAATCATGGTAAGCAATCCAGAGTAGCAATTAAAGAAAATCCTGTGATAACCACAGAAGAGGATAAGTTGAATTATGGGAATTTTAATATTCACAGTCCGGAATATCAGATCGAAGTGTCTTTGTATCAGAAAATGTACGAGAAAAACAGTCTTTTGTTGGCCGATAAAATTCAAACACAATTTAGAGAACGGGTAAATCGTAGAGATCGAGGGGTGAAACGTGAACCTTTGTACGTGACCAGTAGAGTAGCAATGCCTTCTGTTCTTGTAGAATTAGGGTTTTTAACCAATCCGAAGGAAGAAGATTTTTTGAATTCAGAACAAGGTAAAACCTACATGGCATCAGCACTGTATCGTGCGTTTAAAGAATACAAAAATGAGCAGGAGGGTGTCATTAATGATGTACAGGAAGTGCGTGATATCATTTCCGGAGAGGTAGCGCAAAAAGTTGTATCTCCAAAAGGGCAAGCTGAGGAAACGACCTATCTGGCAGTTCAGGTTTTTAGTGCTTCTAAGAAATTGAAAAAGAAAGCACTTAAAGACTTAAAAGATCCTTTTTACATTATCGAGAATAATGTTTACAAATACTTTAGTGGTCGTTATGCTGATTTAGAGGCAGTTAAGACGCACCAAAAGGAACTCGTAAGCCGGGGTTTTAATGATTGTTTTGTAGTAGGTGTGCATAATAATGTTAAGGTTGATATTTTTAAGGCCATAGAACTCCTTAAATAATTTGTATTTTTGAATTTCATAATGGAAAATAAATGAGATACAGTAAAGAATTAGTAATAGGATTAACTACAGTAGCTACCGTTATTGTCTTCACCTGGGGTTACAATTTTCTAAAGGGGAAGAATGTTTTCAAAGCTAAACAAGATTATTATGCTTTTTATGAGCATGTACATGGTTTGGAAGTTGGTCAGCCCGTAACGATTAATGGGTACAAAATTGGTCAGGTAACCGAAATTACTTTTGATGTTTCTTTCGGAGGACCCTTATTAGTCGGATTTCACATCTCAAAACCCATAGATTTTAGTAAGGATACGAAAGTAATAATTTACGATATGGATATTATGGGTGCTAAAGGATTGCAATTAGAACCCGGCAGCTCAGAAGTATTGGCTCTTTCAGGCGATACACTTCAAGGTGATATTCAAATTTCTTTGACTGAACAGGTAACCAAACAATTTGTTCCAATAAAAGCCGGAACTGAAAAATTGATTAGTGTACTAGATTCAACATTAAGATCAATAACTATTCTTACTGAAAAGGCCAGCCATCTTATTGAAGTTAATCATCAAAGTATTACCAGTGCGGCAGGCAACATAGATACGCTGTCGCAGACTTTAAATGCACGGCGAAAAGATTTTGAAGCGATACTGGGCAATATGAAATCGTTTAGTAAAGACCTTGCAGACAGTGATGTTTCGCAAACGATTTCTCAAGTGGATGAGACGATGAATAATTTAGATCTTGTTTTAACAGATATTAATTCAGGCAAAGGAAGTTTAGGTAAATTTGTAAAAGACGGCAAATTGTACATGGAAATGAGCGAGTCGATGTCGCAATTAGAATTGTTACTCGAAGATCTGCGTGAACATCCGAAGCGTTATGTCCATTTTTCACTTTTTGGTCGTAAAGAAACTCCGGTAGATACAATAAATTAAGCATACAATAAATGTAAACATACATGGGAATTTCTAATCTCATTTTTGCTCTATGTGTAGGAGCGGCAGCTTTCCTTTTTGGAAAGAATGTCATTAAGATCAAGCGTAATATTATGTTAGGTCGGGATATTGATCGCTCTGATCGTTCTTCAGAACGTTGGAAGACTATGGCTCGTATTGCATTAGGGCAATCTAAAATGGTGGTCAGACCTGTAGCGGGATTTTTACATATTTTGGTTTACCTGGGTTTTGTTATCATTAACATTGAAGTTTTAGAAATTGTTATTGACGGGCTTTTGGGTACGCATAGAGTTTTTGCTTTTATGGGTGGTTTTTATGATTTCTTAATCGGTTCGTTTGAAATCCTTGCATTATTAGTTCTTGTATCATGTGTCATTTTTCTGATTCGAAGAAATGTGGTGCAGATAAAGCGCTTTGTGATGAAAGAAATGGATGGGTGGCCAAAAACGGATGCCAATCTGATCTTGATCTTTGAAATCTTATTAATGAGTGCATTTTTGTTAATGCAGGGAGCTGATCTAACGCTTCAGAAATTAGGGGCAGCACATTACATACAGGCAGGGGCTTACCCGGTTAGTTCATTTTTAGCTTCATTATTCGATGGTATGAGTATGGAGGCTGTGCTTGGCTTCGAGAGAGGCTTTTGGTGGTTCCACATTTTAGGAATCTTAGGTTTTTTAAATTACCTGCCTTATTCAAAACACTTTCATATCATATTGGCTTTTCCCAATACGTATTATTCAAAACTGGAACCTAAGGGTGCTTTTACGAATATGGAGTCTGTGACAAAAGAAGTGCAAATGATGATGGGTCCTAATGCCGATCCGTATGCAGCTCCGTCTGAAGGTGCAGCTAATGAAGATCCTCAGCGATTTGGTGCTAAAGATGTAAACGATTTGAATTGGGTGCAATTGATGAATGCTTATTCTTGTACCGAATGTGGGAGGTGTACTTCAGAATGTCCTGCAAATCAAACCGGGAAATTACTTTCTCCACGAAAAATTATGATGGACACACGCGACCGTCTTGAAGAATACGGAGCGAATTTAGATGCAAAAGGAACGGATTGTGATGATGGCAAATCTTTATTAGACAACTACATCACCCGTGAGGAGTTGTGGGCTTGTACTTCGTGTAATGCATGTACGCAAGCATGTCCGCTAAACATTGATCCACTTTGTATTATTCTCGATATGAGAAGATATTTAGTGATGGAAGAGTCTGCCGCCCCTACAGAGTTGAATACGATGTTTACTAATGTAGAAAATAACGGTGCACCATGGCAATTCTCTGCTATGGATCGTTTGAACTGGAAAGACGAAGCCTGATATGGAAAATACGACAAGGATACAGGTGCCAACGATGGCAGAGATGATGGCGAAAGGAGAAAGTCCTGATGTTTTATTTTGGGTAGGCTGTGCCGGTAGTTTCGATGATCGAGCGAAAAAGATTACAAAGGCATTTGTTAAAATTTTAAATCATCTGGATTACAAGTTCGCCGTTCTGGGAACGGAGGAGTCTTGTAGTGGTGATCCTGCAAAAAGAGCCGGAAATGAATTCTTATTTCAAATGCAGGCTATGGCAAATATCGAGGTGATGAATGCCTATGAAGTGAAACGCATTGTGACGACGTGTCCGCACTGCTTTAACACACTTAAAAATGAATATCCTGAATTGGGAGGGCATTTTGAGGTGATACACCATACACAAATGCTTCAGTCTTTAATCGACGAAGGCCGTTTGACTGTTGACGGTGGGGTGTACAAAGGAAAGAAAATAACGTTTCATGATCCTTGTTATTTAGGAAGAGCTAATGAAGTGTATCAGGCACCACGTTCTTTAATCCAAAATTTGGATGCAGAGCTGGTAGAAATGAAGCGATGCAAATCGAGAGGTTTTTGTTGTGGTGCCGGTGGTGCTCAAATGTTCAAAGAACCGGAAAAGGGGAGTAAAGATGTGAATATTGAGCGTACTGAAGAAGCTTTGGAGACAAAACCGGATATCATTGCTACGGGCTGTCCTTTTTGCAATACCATGATGACGGATGGAGTTAAGAATAAAGAAAAAGAAGAACAGGTGAAAGTCTTGGATCTAGCCGAGATGATTGCCACAGCAAAAGATTTGTAATATGTGGGTAAATTTTGACGAATTATCTTTAGATAGCAGCGTTTGGGTGTTTCAATCAGATCGGGTTTTAGCAGCCGAAGAGCAAAATTCTATTGATCATCATTTGAAGAGTTTTGTAGAGCAATGGTCAACACATGGTGCTAATATGCACGCTTCGCATGTAATTTTACACAACTGTTTTGTTGTAGTGGCTGCCGATGAGCAAAAACAGGCTGCTTCGGGTTGTTCGATAGATTCTTTTACCGGTTTGTTTAAAAAGTTTGGAGAACAATACAATTTGTCGTTTTTCGACCGGTTTTCTGTTGCTCGTAAATCGAATAGCGAAGTTGTAATAAGTGCTTTAAACGACTTTAAAAAGCTGATTAAGGAGGGTGTTGTAACTGAGAATACCATCGTGTTTAATAACCTTGTTGCTACAAAAGAAGATTTGTTGAATACATGGGAGCTTCCTCTTAAAGAGTCCTGGCAAAAAAGGTACTTGTAGGTATTAGGTACTAGGTACTAAGTACTAGGTAGGATGAATTTATAATTGATAACTGTCAATTATAAATCCATGTATTGTTTAAAAGCTCCCTGAAAATACAGTTCTGCTTCTTTTTGTATTTGATCTTTCTGTAGAGGGTCATTGACATGATGTTCAATAATCTTCTGATAATCTTCAGAAAAGGCATAATAACCATCCGGATTTATCAATCCAAAACCTCTGTGGAATGCATAAGGAATAGCTGGTTTAACAGAGGTGTTAAACAGATCTCTACCCCAGTGGTAATTTGTGTGATCAGTTTGCAGTTGTTTTAAAAGTGTTGTGCTAATGTCAATATGAGATCCCATATGATCATGAATGCTTCCCTGATAGTTCTTTTTAAGAACCTCACCATACCAAAGCATAGGAACTTTAAAGCGTTCTTTTTGTGCAACTCTCCATTCTCTCGGTGAGTTGTGGCTATGATCGGCCACAAAGACGAATAAGGTGTTTTCATACCAGTCTTCCTCCTTAACTCGCTTCATAAATTCCCCCAAACATTGATCGGAATAAGCTACTGAATTGACATATTTATCGGCTTTACTATTAAAAGATAATTTATGCTCCGCAGGGAAGTCGTAAGGGGAGTGAGAGCTTCCTGTAAAGAGTGTGCTAATAAAGGGTTGTGGTAAGTCTGCTAACTCTTTTTTAAACTGAGAAAATAGATGTTCATCATGCACACCCAATCTACCGGCAGGCAAGTCCATGTAATTTTCTCGATCTTTTACCAGATCAAATTCTTGAGAAAGTAAATAACTTTTTATGTTTCCAAAAGTAAGTTGTCCACCATAAAAAAAAGAAGAATGGTATTGTTTTAATGATTTATTCAGGCAAGGTAATTTTCTAGATTTATCTACTTGATTAATAATTGCAACGTAAGGAAATACAGGGAAAGAAGAAAAAATAGATGATATTCCCTGATCCGAAGTCCAGCCATTGGAATAGAAATCTGTAAAAAGTAGTCCGTCTTTTTCTAATTCCTTAAAATGAGGGGTAATACCTTTTAAGCCCCCTAAACTCTCAATATTATCTGCCGACCAACTTTCCAGGATGATAAAAACAATGTTTGGGTTTTTTATTTTTAACACCGACATCGTAGTGTCATTTTTGCCTTGTAACAATTCCCTGGTGTATGCTTCAGATTCGTTATCAGAATACTTTTTATAGGGATTCCCTTTAAAACTACTTTTACTTTTTACAGCACTTTGTATTACATTCCAGTTGGGGTTTACAGTTACATCATTAAGTATAATGTGTTTAGAGAAATGTGCATCACTTGTATTGAGTGGTACATCACCCCAACCACCCCTGATTACAAGCAAAAGTATTCCCAGTACAATGGGTAGTTTGATTGTTTTTATTAAATGGTTTTTTCTTTCAGCAAAAAAATCTTGATGTACAGCTCTTTTGTAAAGTTTAATAAATACAAAAGCAATGATCAGGGAAAATAAAACGACCATGTAATTATGTAAGCTAGCCGTTAAAAACACCTCGGAAGGATTTTTAAAATGACGAATTGCTGTAAAATTTAACTTGGTACTCCATTCTTCATACAGAGCGATCTCACTCCCGATAATTAAAGCAGTAATAAGAATAAAAAAGCTGTTTACAACGAATATGCTTTTACTGATAAAGCGATTGAATTTGCTTTTTACTACAAAAGAGTTTACAAATAATAAAATGACAAATATTACAGATAGGTAAGCAGTAAAGGACAGGTCAAGTGCAAATGATTTTGGTAGTATTTGGGCTAATTCAATAAATGAAAAAGAAGAAAATTCCTCATAATAAAACGCAATAAAAAACAGACGATTTATGAAAAAATACAACAGCCAAAAAATTAATAGCTTAACGAAATATTTGATCTTGTTCATTTTCTACTTTTTTACTTACATCCTTTTTATTAACTCTAATATACTTTTGTTATTTCTATTTTATCTTAATAGAAGACAAAAAAAAAGGTTATCTCAACGAGACAACCTTTTTTAATATTATTAATCTAGCTTACCTTCTTAGAAGAATAAGCTAAAGCTAACACCTAAGTTAAAGTCAGCACCTTTAAGGTCATGAGATTCAACGATACGGTCAGCTGAGTTGTATTCTTTGCTTTCTCCGTTCATAAACACCAAGTTCATGTAAGGTTCAACAGCGAAGTGCTCTCTCCAAACAATTGTGTAACCTAAACCTAATTTAAAGTTTAAAGTCTTGTCAGAGTTTTCTACAACTTCTTCAGTATCTTCTAATGGATTACCCTGGTTATCAAATCCAGATTGGGAAATTGTCTCCCAAGATTCAGTACTTACGCTTTTGTTGCTTAAAGCAACTTCGGCAAATAAGTTGTTTGATACATAGTAACGACTGAAAACACCGATCTCAGCAGTACTGTTGTTTAATTCGTATGCTTTTTTGTCTACATTTTCACTTTGGAAGTTGATCAATGCACCAATAGCGATACCATCTTGTACAAAGTAACCTACTTTAGGAGTGATAGCAAGAGTTGTCCATTCAGAGTCAGACAATTGGCTACCTGCACCTAACAATACAGTTCCTTTACGAGTTTGTGCATCAGATGTTAGAGCAAAAGCTAATACTGCTGCTAATGAAAGAATAATCTTTTTCATACCTGTTGAAATTAGTTTCTTTGTTATTTTTTTCTTTTTTATTCTCTTTGAAAGCGTGAATTTACTAAAAATTCGAGTATTTCAAAGTATTTGACTATTATTCTTGACTTTCAAGAAATAATTATGCCAATTGTAATTCAAAGCCCAAAGAAAGTAATTTTTTTATTAAAATGTGTAGTGTCGTTGTATTTTAGATTCAATTTTGTTCATGATCTCATGTTTATTTCTCCATTTAAATCCTTTTAATAAGAGGTTTTCCGGTGTAATTTGATCAATGGGGTACAATATGGCATCCGGTTTTTCATAAAAGTTAATGCTTCCTATAGTTCTGCTACTAATAATAATATTCATATTGCTACAGATAATCTTGTTTACTCCTGTAGGCTCATTGTGTTTTTCGTCTTCCACATAATAGATACTTTCGCCGTTTCCTTCAACCTTAATGTTTGATAGTTCATTTTCGTTAAAATAGGCTTTCATGTTCTCACCACTTATTTGATTGAATGAACTACTATCGACCTTAGAAGTAATGAATGAGTTTTTATTAAGACGAGCCATTTTAATGCTGTCTTGATCTAGTACAATACTTATTGTATCAGCAGTAACTTGAAATTCATCCAGCCAGATTACGGGGGTTTTGTTTAAGAATATATGTTCTTCTTTAGTTATAAAGCTTAGAGAGTCACAATGACCAAGCATATCAAGACTTTTAAAACTTACGTTTGGGTATGCTTTAAGCAGATTGCTTTCTGATTTTTGTTGGTGAATAAGCGTGTCGGCTGTTAAATACAGCGTATCTTCATTTAAAGGTAAGGAGAGTAGCGTGTTGCCATAGGAGATCGAATGGCTCATTTCATTGAATAGGTAACAGCTATCTGCATGTAAAACATAATCGTTTTCTAGATCCCTAATTTGAATTTTATCATTTAGTAATGCCTTGCCGTCTTTTTGGTTCACCCAACCTTTGTTGGCTTTTACATGGATATCGCTATTTTCTAATGAACCATTCGATTTAAATTCTGCGTATTCGCTATTTAGCCAGTAGAATAAAGTGTCAGCACGTAGTATTTCTTCTGTACTTTCTACAATTACATCCGTATAAAAGTCGAATTTTTCTGTACCAGCATAGTAGATGCCTTTATTGCTGCTCAGAGATTTTTGATTTTCAGTAATGTGTGCCCTTTCATCAAAGAACCCCTTTTCATATTCAAAGTCGTATTTGAGTTGTTCAGAAACAAGATTCATTTCGTTATGCTTAAAGCGTACATTTTTTTGAATTTCGGCCAGTTGATGATTTCCATGATATATTAAATAGTCACCTTTTAAGCTTAAGGTGTCTCCCTGCCAGATATGAATATTGCTAAAAGCTTCGATCTTGTTATCCTTAGTGTAATAATAAGCACTATCGCAGATTAGGAAACGATTATTGTGTTTCGTTTTTACATTACCTGTAAGTACCTGTCGGTCTTCACTTATCTTTTTATTAAACGAGATCTCGTCAGCATTGATGATCTCAATTTGTGTTTGAGATTGAACAACAGCGGTAAGCAGCGTAAAAAAGATGCATACATAGTATGTAAAAAGTCTATTCATAAAAAAGTCCCGATTTCGGGACTGTTTTTTTATTAGTTATTGTGTATCGTTTGAGTTCTGTCAGGCCCAACAGAAACAATCACTATTGGAGTTTCCAGTTCCTTTTCCAGATACTCTACATAATCAATAAGTTCTTTTGGTAAGTCAGACATATCAGTTATCCCTGTTAAGTCTTCTTTCCAACAAGGAAATTCTTTATAGATAGGTTCAATCTTATCACCTTCGATATTGTATGGAAGATAGTCGATGATTTCTCCATTGTATTTGTAGTGTGTACAAACGCTGATGGTAGGGAATTCACTTAAAACATCCGCCTTCATCATCATTAATTTGGTAACACCATTAACATTGATGGCATATTTTAATGCCGGAAGATCAATCCATCCACAACGACGAGGGCGACCTGTAGTTGCACCAAATTCGTTTCCTGCTTTTTGGATAGCTGCACCTGTTTCGTCGAACAATTCTGTTGGGAATGGGCCGCTACCAACACGTGTTAAATAAGCTTTGAAAATACCAAATACATCTCCGATTCTGTTTGGGGCTATACCTAAACCTGTACAAGCACCGGCTGTTACAGTATTGGATGATGTTACAAATGGGTAGGTTCCAAAATCGATATCTAGTAAAGAACCCTGAGCTCCTTCTGCGAGAACTTTTTTACCTTCTTTTCTTGCAGTAGCCAAGTAGTGTTCACTATCAATAAACTCGATTTTTTTCAATCTTTCAATTGCTTCGAACCAGTCGTTTTCCATGGCTTCGATGTCGTATTCAAAATCGAAGTGGTTTAGTATTTGTCGGTGTTTGGTAACAAGCTTGTTGTAACGTTCTTTAAAGTCAGGTAATTCGATGTCACCAATACGAAGGCCGTTACGACCGGTTTTGTCCATATAAGTTGGTCCAATACCTTTTAAGGTAGAACCAATTTTATCTTTACCTTTTGCTTGTTCAGAAGCCGCATCAAGTAATTTGTGGCTAGGTAAAATTAAATGTGCTTTTCTGGAGATGAGAAGCTTTCCGTTCAGGTTTACATTTAATTTTTCTAACCCTTCTAATTCTTTTTTGAAGATAACAGGATCTATTACGACTCCATTACCAATCACATTAAGTGCAGTAGGGTGAAAGATTCCTGAAGGAATGGTGTGTAAGACGTGTTTAATACCATCAAATTCCAATGTGTGCCCTGCATTAGGGCCCCCTTGAAATCGTGCGATAATGTCGTAGTTGGAAGTCAGGACATCAACAATTTTCCCTTTTCCTTCGTCTCCCCATTGGAGACCTAAAAGAACATCAACTGCCATTTTGTTTGTGCTTAGAGTTGTGGTTTATTTTGAGGTACATTCTTTACATATGCCATACATGTTTAATGCATGATGTACGACTTTGAAACCGATGTTTTCTTCTACAGCATTCATAATATTTTGGATGCGTGGATCGCAAAATTCGAATACTTGTTTACATTCGGTACAAATAAGGTGATCGTGTTGTTTGTTTGTGAAACTTTTCTCGTACTGAGCCTGGTTTTCACCAAATTGATGCTTACGAACTAAATTGCAGTCCAAAAGCAGCTCTATGGTGTTGTACAAAGTAGCTCTGCTAACGCGGTAATTGTGATTCTTCATTTTGATGTAGAGCGTTTCTACGTCAAAATGATCTTTGCAATCATAAATTTCCTTTAGTATGACAAAGCGTTCGGGAGTTTTTCTTTGCCCGTTTTGTTCAAGATAGGTAGTGAATACCTGCTTAACCTGCTCTTGTATTTTCTTGCTCATTTATTGATACTAGGAGTCAAAAACAAGATGTAAAACTAAGCATTAATTTCGAATTCATCTTAGAAATTAACTACTTTTAAATTTTCGGCTTATTGAAGTGATTCCTTTTACTTTTTTAATGTTTTCAATTACTATTGTCAGGTTCTTTTTGTCTAGAACAAGAACGGTGATAATTCCATCGAAAACACCATCGGAACTACTAATATTTATTGATTGAATATTAACTTTTAAGTTGTTAGAGAGTATTTGCGTTACCTCATTAATTAAACCAACACTATCAATCCCTTTGATGTGTAGTATGGCAACAGACTGATTGTTTGTACTATCAATCCATTTGGTTTCCAGTATTCTGTAGGCAAAGTTGGATTGTAAGCGAAGGGCGTTCGGGCAGTCTTGCCGATGAATTTTAATACCATCTTTAATGGTTGTAAATCCAAATACATCATCACCCGGAATAGGACTGCAGCATTTAGAGTATGCGTAATTTAGTTTTTCTTCATTTGCCCCAAATACCAGCGTATCGAATTTTGGTTCTTCGTGAACTACTAAGTTTTTGGTAGTTTTCTTGTAGATTTTATTTTTTAGGTATTGGTACCAGTTATTTCTGTTTCTGGCAAAATCTTTAATCATCATGTTGTTAAAAACACCAGTACCTACGTCATAGAAAAGATCTAAGCTATTTTTATATTTAAAGTAATTTACAATCTTATTGATGGTGTTGTCATCAAAAGTAAGTTTTATGTGCTTTAATTTTCTTTGAAGAATTTCTTTACCGTCTTCAGCGATTCGTTTTTTCTCATCTTTCAATGAGCTTTTAATTTTATTTTTTGCTCGGGCTGTAACCACGAAGTTTAGCCAGGATTTTTTTGGTTTTTGTTTCTGAGAACTGATCACTTCAACCTGATCTCCACTTTTTAATTTATGACTTAGTGGAACGATTTTACCATTTACTTTGCATCCTAAGCAAGTTGCCCCTAACTGTGTATGGATGTCGAATGCGAAATCTAGAGCTGAGGCTCCCTTTGGGAGTGTTCTTAAATCTCCATTCGGTGTGAATACAAATATTTCTTTCGAGAATAGATTGAGTTTAAACTCCTCCAAGAAATCAATTGCGTTAGATTCCGGGTTTTTCAGTAGTTCGCGTATTTGATTGATCCAGTCTTCCAGATTACCGTCCTTGTGTTTGCCGGCTTGTTTGTATTTCCAGTGTGCTGCATATCCTTTTTCGGCTACTTCATCCATACGTTCGGTACGCACCTGTACCTCAACCCACTTACCTCCAGGCCCCATTACTGTGGTGTGTAAAGATTCGTAACCATTTGCTTTGGGTGTAGAGATCCAGTCTCTAAGCCGATCCGGATTGGGGCGATAGTAATCTGTTATTAGCGAGTAGGTTTTCCAGCAATCTGATTTTTCATTTCTTAATTCAGAATCTAATATGATCCGTATCGCAAATTTGTCATAGACTTCGTCAAAAGAAACGCCCTGATTTTTCATCTTCTTTCGAATAGAGTAGATGGATTTAGGTCTTCCTTTTATGGAAAATAGTAAATGGTGGTCTTTTAGCGAGGCTTTTAAGGGTTTTGTGAATCGTTGTATGTATTGAACGCGTGCATTTTTAGTTTCATTTAATTGTCGTGCGATGTCACGATAAACTTCAGGTTCTGTAAATTTTAATCCCAGATCCTCTAATTCCGTTTTTACAGAGTAAAGACCAAGTCGATGAGCTAATGGTGCATATATGTAAAGTGTTTCAGAGCCTATTTTTTGTTGCTTTTGTCTGGGCATGGAGTCGAGGGTTTGCATATTGTGCAAACGATCGGCAAGTTTGATCAAGATAACACGAACATCATCAGAAAGTGTAAGGAGCATTTTTCTAAAATTCTCGGCTTGTGCAGAGATGTCTTGTTCAGAAAACCCAGATATTTTCGTCAGCCCATCAATAATTTTACGAATCTTAGGACTGAATATTTTTTCGATGTCTTTTAAGGTGTAATGCGTATCTTCTACAACATCATGAAGTAAGGCGCAAGCAATAGATGTGGCGTCTAAGCCAAGGTCTTTGGCAACAATTTGAGCCACAGCAATAGGGTGGAAAATGTAGGGTTCTCCACTTTTTCTTCGAACGTCTTTATGAGCTTCAACGGCAAGATTAAAAGCCTTTCGGATCAGCTTTTTATCTTCTCGTGTAATTTCACTGTTGCAAGATCGCAACAGAGTTTTATATCGTCTTACGATTTCTTTATTTTCCTCTTCTATGGTAATTTGATCTATCAAGAAAATATGGTTTTTATAAACTTAATGAAATTGTGTAAATGAAAAAAACGAAGAAGTGAATTTATGACTTTTTTGAGTTAAATATTGAGTTTTTTTGCAGGAAGAATTTTAGTTCTTACTTCACCAAATCCAATTCTGTAGTGATTAGCCTGACAATGAGCTTTCATAATCAGGCTATCATTGTCCTGTAAAAACTTACGTTCTGAGCCATCAGGCATCGTTATTGGTTTTGTTCCTTTCCAGGATAACTCTAACATAGAACCATAAGCATCAGGTGTGTTTCCTGAGATCGTTCCCGAAGCCATCAGGTCTCCCGCATTGATATTACATCCGTTTATGGTGTGGTGTGCCAATTGTTGAGTCATGTTCCAGTACATGTATTTGTAATTCGAGCGCGAAATGGTGTGTGGCTCGAAATGATCAGAAGCAATTTGAACTTCCAGCTTGATGTCGATATTTTTATTTCCTTTAAATTCCAAATAAGGAAGAACAGCAGGTTCTTGTTTTTCACCTTCTACACGGAAAGGTTCGAGTGCATCAAGAGTAACAATCCACGGAGAAATTGAAGAGGCAAAGTTTTTTCCCAGAAATGGGCCAAGCGGAACATACTCCCATTTTTGAATATCTCTGGCAGACCAGTCATTAAAAATACACATACCGAAGATGTAATCATCTGCCTCGGCAGTAGAAATGTGATTACCCAGTTCTTTTCCCTGCCCGGTAACAAATGCCATTTCTAATTCGAAGTCCATTAATTTACACGGGCCGAAAACAGGCATTTCTGCATCAACAGGTAATTGTTGTCCTTTAGGACGATGAATATTTGTTCCGGACAATACAATAGAAGAAGCTCTGCCGTGATATCCTACAGGAATGTGTAGCCAGTTTGGTAATAATGCGTTGTTCGGGTCGCGAAACATGCAACCTACATTGTAGGCGTGTTGACGGCTGGAGTAGAAGTCGGTGTAGTCACCCACGCTTACAGGCATCATCATTTCCACTTCCTCGATCATTGATAAAACCAAACCTTTATGAGTTTCATCCATTTCATTGTTAGCGTCAAATATTTCTGCAATACGATCTCTAACCGCACGCCAAGCAGGTTTGTTTAACTTTAAGAGATCATTTAAAGTTTTTTTGTTAAAAATTTCAGGACCTAAAGCGATTCCAGCGAAATAATTAAGCTTTTGAAGCGCGTTTAAGTCGATAGCTCGGTCGCCAATACGCGTACCAACACAAATGTTGTTATCAGATTTTTTGAAAACCCCAAAAGGGATATTTTGTATTGGGAAATCGGAATCTTTTGATACCTCAATCCATGATTTTCTATTTGAATCGTTTGCTTTTATCATATTAACTAAATTTTAGACAAAAATAAGATTTATATTTGCATGCAAAATTAGGAAAACAACATTAATCATCACAAAGAAAGATGGAAAGAGATCAGCAAATTTTTGAATTAATTCAAGAAGAGCACGAACGTCAGGTTTACGGTATTGAATTAATTGCTTCAGAAAACTTCGTGAGCGATCAGGTAATGGAAGCTGCGGGATCTTGTTTAACAAACAAATATGCCGAGGGGTATCCACATAAAAGGTATTATGGTGGATGTGAAGTGGTAGATGAAGTGGAGCAACTTGCCATTGACAGAGCGAAGGTTTTGTTTGGTGTGGAGTATGCAAATGTTCAACCTCATTCAGGTTCTCAGGCAAATGCTGCTGTTTATCTTACCTGTTTAAAGCCCGGCGATAAAATTTTAGGTTTCGATCTTTCTCATGGTGGTCACTTAACGCATGGTTCTCCTGTGAACTTCTCAGGGAAGTTGTACAAAACTTCTTTTTATGGTGTAGAAAGGGAAACCGGTAGAGTTGATATGGATAAGGTGGAAGCTGTTGCTCTTGAAGAGAAACCCAAATTAATTATTTGTGGCGCTTCAGCATATTCCAGAGATTGGAATTACGCTCGTTTTCGAGAAATTGCAGATAAAGTAGGTGCTATTTTGATGGCAGATATTTCTCACCCTGCAGGATTAATTGCCAAAGGTATTTTAAATGACCCTGTAGAGCACTGTCATATTTTAACGACTACGACACATAAAACTTTAAGAGGTCCTCGAGGGGGGCTAATCATGCTTCCTAAAGACTTTGAAAATCCATGGGGATTAAAAACGCCTAAAGGAAAAGTAAGAATGATGTCTGCTTTATTAAACTCCGCTGTATTCCCCGGAATGCAAGGTGGGCCATTAGAGCATATTATTGCAGCTAAAGCCATTGCTTTTGGTGAAGCACTTACGGATGAGTATTTTGAGTACACCCTTCAGGTAAAGAGAAATGCTACTGCAATGGCAGATGCACTTGTAGCTAAAGGTTACGATGTAGTTTCCGGTGGTACAGACAATCACTGTATGTTGATCGACCTGCGTTCTAAAAACATTACAGGTAAAGATGCTGAGAATTCTTTAGTGAAAGCGCATATTACCGTAAATAAGAATATGGTTCCTTTTGATGATCAATCGCCATTTGTTACTTCCGGTATTCGTGTTGGTACAGCTGCTTTAACCACAAGAGGGTTAAACGAGCAACACATGGTGCAAATCGTCGACTTGATGGATGAAGTGATTGTAAACTTTGAAAATGAAGAGCTTCTTGAAGCTGTTGGAGATAAAGTAAATGAAATGATGGGTGACTTTCCAATTTTCGCGTTACGCACTAAAATTTAGTTATGAAGTGTGGAATTGTAGGACTGCCTAACGTTGGTAAGTCAACTTTATTTAATTGCTTGTCAAATGCAAAAGCATTGGCGGCAAACTATCCTTTTGCTACTATTGAGCCGAACGTAGGGGTAATACCCGTGCCGGATGAAAGAATAGCGAAGTTGGAAGAGCTTGTTAAGCCCGAAAGAGTGCAGCAAGCTATTGTTGAGATTGTGGATATTGCAGGCTTGGTACGAGGCGCAAGTAAAGGAGAAGGTTTGGGGAATAAATTCCTGGCTAATATTAGAGAAACTCAGGCGATCATTCACGTTTTGCGCTGTTTCGATAATGATAATATTACCCACGTTGACGAATCCATAGATCCTGTTCGTGATAAAGAAACGATTGATATTGAGTTGCAGATTAAAGATCTGGAATCGGTAGAGAAAAAGATAGAAACGACTAAGAAGAAGACGCGTACCGGAGATAAAGAGGCGGTTAAGACTTTGGCAATTCTTGAGAAATACAAAGCTCATTTTGAAGCCGGGGAATCAGCCCGTTCTATTGATCTGACCGATAAGGAAAAAGAAGTTGTAGAAGACTTAATGTTGCTTACAGATAAGCCGATTTTGTACATCTGTAATGTAAATGAAGATGAGGCGATCGATGGAAATGCATATGTAGATGCGGTTCGTGAAGTGATTAAAGATGAAGATGCTAAAATGCTTGTGATTGCCGCAGGTATGGAAGCCGACATCATGGAGCTGGATTCTTTTGAGGAACGACAAGAATTTTTGCAGGATATGGGGTTGGAAGAGCCCGGAGTGAAAAAGGTAATCCGTACAGCTTATGAGTTATTAAAGCTTCAAACGTATTTTACGGCAGGTGTAAAAGAGGTGAGAGCCTGGACGATTAAAGAAGGTTTTACTGCACCACAATCGGCAGGAGTGATTCACACAGATTTTGAAAAAGGATTCATCAGAGCTGAGGTAATTAAGTACGATGATTATGTGACTTTAGGCTCTGAGCTGGCTTGTAAAGAAGCCGGAAAATTATCTGTAGAAGGTAAAGATTACATTGTTCAGGATGGTGATATTATGCACTTCAGATTCAATGTGTAATTGTTGATAAAATTGTTTAGAGCTTTCACTTGAAAAAGTCGATCGTTTAAGGATAATTTTTACTTTTAAAAAGTAGTATGGTTTCGTCTATGCTACTTTCTTTTTTTAGAAGACATTCAAAAATTCTTATGGCAGAGAATCAATACACAGAGGATAGCATCAGATCCTTAGACTGGAAGGAGCACATTCGTATGCGTCCGGGAATGTACATTGGTAAACTTGGCGACGGAACGGCTCACGACGATGGGATCTACATACTTCTTAAAGAAGTTGTAGATAACTGCATCGATGAGTACGTAATGGGGCACGGAAAGAATATTGAAGTAAGTGTTCGCGGTAAAAAAGTTACCGTTAGAGATTATGGTAGAGGTATTCCACTCGGAAAAGTGATCGACTGTGTTTCCAAAATTAACACCGGAGGGAAGTACGATTCAAAAGCTTTTAAGAAATCCATAGGATTGAATGGCGTTGGTACAAAAGCCGTAAACGCACTTTCCGATTATTTTAGAGTTCAATCCGTAAGAGACGGGCAAACGAAGGTTGTAGAGTTTCAACAAGGAGAAGTTACCCTCGATGAAGCAATTCAGGAAACATCGGTGAGAAAAGGAACACGGGTTTCTTTTATTCCGGACGAGGCGATCTTTCACAATTTTCGCTACGTAAATGAATACGTAGAGAAAATGATGTGGCACTATGCCTATTTGAATACCGGACTTACCATGCTTTACAACGGTGAGAAGTTTCATTCTGAAAACGGACTTTACGACTTGTTGAATAATGAGATCGAAGAAGGTACGACCCACTATCCGGTTATTCATTTAAAAGGTGACGATATTGAGATAGCCATGACCCATATGCGAAATCAATATGGAGAGTCCTATCATACATTTGTAAATGGTCAGCATACCACCATGGGCGGAACCCATCAGGCGGCTTTCCGCGAGGCAGTGGTGAAAACCATTCGTGAGTATTACGGAAAGAATTATGAAGCCTCAGATATTCGTCAGGCCATAAATGCTGCCATTAGTATTAAAGTTATTGAGCCGATTTTTGAATCTCAAACAAAAACCAAATTAGGTTCTACTGATATGGGACCTGATTTGCCTACGGTACGAACTTTTGTAAACGATTTTGTGAAGAGTAAGCTCGATAACTACCTTCATAAAAATCCTGAAGTTGCCGATGCGATTCAGAAGAAAATATTATTGGCCGAAAGAGAAAGAAAAGACCTGGCCGGAATAAAAAAACTCAGTAGAGAAAGAGCTAAAAAAGCCAATCTTCACAATAAAAAATTACGTGATTGCAGAGTTCACTACAACGATATTAAGAAAGAACGACGATTAGAAACCACCTTATTTATTACCGAGGGAGATTCTGCCAGCGGTTCCATTACCAAATCGCGCGATGTAAATACACAAGCCGTGTTTAGTTTAAAGGGGAAACCTTTAAACTCTTACGGTTTGACCAAAAAGATCGTTTACGAAAACGAAGAATTTAATTTAGTTCAGGCTGCATTAAATATCGAAAATGGTTTAGAAGACCTTCGCTACAATAATGTGGTTATTGCTACCGATGCCGACGTAGATGGTATGCACATTCGTTTGTTGCTAATCACATTCTTTTTGCAATTCTTCCCGGAGTTAATCCGC
>Ga0066855_10000039_pt1 | contig 22567 bp, 20 predicted proteins | sample ETNtaG_14_FD_65604 | JGI IMG/M metagenome (GOLD analysis project Ga0066855, IMG submission 65604) | Marine microbial and viral communities from oxygen minimum zone, Eastern Pacific Ocean - ETNP201406SV73 | ecosystem: Environmental > Aquatic > Marine > Oceanic | place: Pacific Ocean: Eastern...
TGTGAACAAAAAAGTTAAGAAAAAAATGAAATTGCTATTGATTATTAACTTTCTTTTTCTTAACTAGGAGAATCTGAATACGTGGCGAAAGTTGAATATATACATAACACTTATTGCTAATGAATCTGCGAACCCTTGATTTAGTTAAGTCAGACCCCGCCTAGCTTTAGGTGTAGATAGCACTCCATGCAATATAAGTTATTTTTATTGATTTTTATTCTAAATTTTATTCTTTCTTCAGAGAAAATATCAATAATTTCCCTGTGCTGATATTGTTTATTGGCATTACTTGGTAGTGACAAAATTTGACACTTTGTTAGAGTTAATTTGGGTCGAAGATGAGGTAAGAAAAGATGGAGTCACATTTACCGATTTTGGTTTAATAATTAACCTGATTTTGAGCCTCTTTTACAGGATTACATCTCCTAACTCTATATGTTTTTAGATTCACCAATTTCTTTTAATTTATTTCTAAACGAAACATGTGATTTTTAATAATTTTCATTCTATTGTATCCTTTACTTAAGATTAAATAAATTTGCATACTAATTTAAAGTTATGTTTGAGCATCAAGTAAAATTTAGAGTTTTATATTCTGACACTGATAAAATGGGATATATGTACTACGGACAGTATGCAAAATATCTTGAAATGGGTAGGGTAGAATCTTTGCGTAGTTTGGGTCTTTCATACAGATCAATGGAGGATACAGGTGTAATAATGCCCGTGCTTGATCTAAAGTTAAAGTATATAAAACCCTTATACTATGACGATGAAGTTATCTTAATAACTAAGATCTGTAAAATGCCCGGCACACGTATTTATTTTGAATATGAATTGCGTAACCCAAAGGGAGAAGTGGCTACTATAGCCGAAACTACTTTGGTGTTTGTAGATCGTGAAACCGGAAAACCTTGCTTGATCCCCGAAAATTTTAAAAGTAAAATGGAAACCTACTTTTAAATTTTAGAGAAATTATTTTGATTTCAAGAATCTTTTAACTCCTTTATTAAATAGTATTTTTGCGTCAATGAAAAACAGACGTTCAAATATTAGTGATTCGGTACGCAAGGAATTGGAGTTCGACAAAGTGCTGGACCTGTTGGTGGCTTTTGCAAAAAGTTCTGCGAACAGGGAGCGTATTCGTTTGCTATCTATTTTGCACAGCCCTAAGGTCTTAAATCACCACCTTGATTGTTTACAGGAATATCAATCCATTCAATCGGACACCAACTTCCCACGCTTTGAGTATGTAGACATGAAAGAGGTCATCAAGTATTTGAATATTGAAAATGCTATTCTTACCGAAGATCAGTTTTTTGATATTTACCATGCTGCAAATTGGGTAAATGCCCTTATACATTTCATTAATAATAATGAATATGAAATCCCAACGATTCAGCAGCTTGTTGGTGATTTGAAAAAGAGTCTTACGATAAAAAAACGCATTGAAAAGGTGTTTACGCCACGACGGTTTATCCGTTCCAATGCTTCCGAAATATTGTTTGGTATCCGAGAGGATATCTCTAAAAAACGTGCCCAGGTAGATAAGTATTTTCAGGAAACCATGAGCCACTATGTGCATTTGGGTTTTCTGGCAGATATTAGAGAGTCTTTTGCCGACGGTGTTTCACTATTGGCCGTTTCTTCAGAATACAAACGCAAAGTAAAAGGACAAGTTCGTGGGCAATCGAAAACGAAGAGTATTACTTTTATTGAGCCTGAAAAATGTATTTCACTCAATCGTGAGTTGGCACATTTATATGAAGAGGAAAAAGAGGAAGTAAGAAGGGTTCTAAAAGAGCTTACGGCAGATCTAGCTGAGCATCTGGAACGAATTGAAGCTTATAAAAATCTGATCGAAGAGGTAGATTTTTTACAGGCTAAACTTAAGTTGGCGGAATTGATGGAAGCCAATAGGCCTAAAGTCTCGCACTCTAGAGCGATAAATGTTAAGGCTGCTTTTCATCCTTTGTTATTGATAGAAAACAATAAGAGAGGCTTAAAAACAATCCCTCAAGACATTTATTTTGATGATGCTCACAGAGTCGTAGTGATTTCCGGACCTAACGCAGGAGGGAAATCGATTACTCTAAAAACTTTTGGGTTGAATCAGCTCATGCTTCAGGCGGGTTTGTTTATTCCGGTACACCCCAATTCTTCTATGAGTGTGTTTCACGATATCTTTACCGATATTGGGGATAATCAGTCCATAGAAAATGAGTTAAGCACCTATTCCTACCGATTAACACGAATGAAGGAAATTCTGGCAAAGTCCGGAAAATCTTCTTTCATCTTAATTGATGAGTTTGGTTCGGGTTCCGATCCTGCTTTGGGTGGTGAGTTAGCAGGCGTTTTTTTTCAGGAAATAGTGAAAAGTGGGGCGTACGGGGTACTTACGACGCACTACGGAAATATTAAAGTATTGGCCGATCAAACAGAATTTGCCGAGAATGCCTGTATGTTATTCGACGAGGAGGAGTTGAATCCACTTTACAAATTGAAAGTCGGGCAGCCCGGAAGTTCGTATACGTTTGAAGTAGCAAGAAATGTAGGCTTGCCGGAAGACTTAATTGAAAAAGCCCGTGCAGGATTAAAACAAGGTACGGTTCGTTTTGAAGATACCATTCATCATTATCAGCGCTTAACGACAGAATTGCAACTGGCTCAGGAAGAGTTGAGAGAGCAGGAGTCTGTGGTAGGTTCTCAGAAGGAAGAGTACGAGAAAAAGCTCAATACGGTAAAAGAGAAATTGGAATCTCAAAGATTTATCATGGAATTTGAGTCGAAGTATCTTCAATTAGGAAAACGCATGAATAAATTGATCGAGCTTTATCGTGACGGTACAGCTATGAAATCTATACTTCCCAGACTGAGGAAGATCATCGAAAAGGAATCCAATCGAAAAGAGGAAAAGATTGAAGACCCCAACTTAATTAAAAAGAGGAAATCGCGTACGAAAGAGACTTTTACTATTGGTCAGGAAGTACGCATAGAAGGAACAAATCAGCAGGGAGAAATACTTGAGTTAAAATCAAATGCTGCTTTATTGCAAATTGGGTTCGCGAAAATGGAAGTGAAGTTTGAGAAACTTGAAAAGGTGCTAGGTTAGTTGTTGGTTGTTGAGGATTGTCGCCTTGTGGGACTCAGGGCTGTTGTTAATTGATAACTGTATGACTGCAAATTTATGAAAATAAGCGGTTTAGTATTTGGTGTCAGGTGGGAATGGTCTAATCTTTGAAGTGGATTAAAAATATTTGTACTTCGTACTTTAAACTTAATACTTAATTTATATTTGCAAAAAATAAATATTCATAATAATGAGAAAACAAATTGTTGCAGGGAATTGGAAAATGAATAATAATCTTCAGGAAGCAAAAGAGCTTTGTTCTTCGATTATCAGTCAATTAGGAGTGTCTGATAAAGAAGTAATCATTGCACCTTCCTATGTACATTTGGCGTCTTTGGTAGAATTTACAAAAGGAAGTGCTGTAATGTTAGCTGCACAAAATTGTCATCAGGAACTTTCGGGTGCTTACACAGGGGAGATTTCAGCTTCTATGTTGGCCTATCTGGGTTTGGATTATGTGATCCTTGGCCATTCGGAGCGTAGAGTTCATAACGGTGAGGACAATGCCTTACTCGTTAAGAAAGTTAATGCAGCCATATCTCAGGGTTTAAAAGTGATTTACTGTTGTGGAGAAACATTAGAGCAACGCAAGTCAGGTGTTCACTTTGATCTGATAACCAATCAGATTATGGAAGGCTTGTTTCACTTGGATGCAGAGACGATGAATCGGATTGTTATTGCCTATGAACCTCTTTGGGCAGTAGGAACTGGAGTAACGGCAACAAGTGCACAGGCGCAGGAAATGCACGCACATATCCGTAAAGTACTCACAGATAAATACGGAGCTGATGTTGCCCAGAACACATCCATTCTTTATGGAGGTTCATGCGTACCATCTAATGCAGGGGAATTGTTCGCGCAAACCGACGTAGACGGAGGTCTGATCGGTGGAGCATCTTTAAATGCAGAAGATTTCACATCTATTATAAAGGCATAAGTGATGAATTACATTGAAGTTTGTTTTGGTATCAAAGCTTTAGAGTCAGCAGAAATAAATGCTGAGATGGCAAGAGAGATTCTGGTAGCCGAATTGGGTGCTCTAAATTTTGAAAGCTTTGTAAATACTGAAGACGGACTTCAGGCCTATGTACAGGAAGAAGTATTTGATGAAGACCTTGTAAAAGATTTGTACATTCTTCAAAACACTGATTTTGACATAGAAATGGAAGTAAAAACCATAGAACAGCAGAATTGGAATGCCGAGTGGGAGAAAAATTTTGATCCAATCGAAGTACAGGGAAGATGTGTGGTAAGAGCTCCATTTCACGAAAAAAAGGAAGTAGATTTCGATATTGTCATAGAGCCCAAAATGTCTTTTGGAACGGGTCATCATGAAACCACGCATCAAATGATTGCACATTTACTAGACATGGATGTGAGTGGTAAGCGTGTGTTGGATATGGGTTGTGGTACAGGAATATTGGCGATATTGGCCTGTATGAAAGGAGCAACCTCTATTACAGGTGTTGATATTGATGAGTGGGCCTACCGGAACACTTTAGAGAATGTATCTAACAATAAATGTTCACAGATCATTGTAAAACAGGGTGGGGCAGAACTCCTGGAAAATCATACATACGATGTGATCTTAGCCAATATCAATCGCAATATTTTATTGAATGATATGGAAGCTTATGCAAAAACAATGAGCTCCGGCTCTAAAATTGTTTTTAGTGGGTTCTATTCTTCCGATATTAATCATATTGATCAAAAAGCGCGGTCTTTAGGGATGCGTCTGTTACGCCAAAGTGAAAAGAATAATTGGGTAGCATTGGTGTATCAGATTCAGCTTTAAGGGTTTACCGGTCAGATTTCAGTTTATCACCCTCTTGAGCCTGTCTGATTGCAAAGCCAGGGCGGTTATTTGAGTTAAAAGATATTTATCCGAATTCAATTAAACACCCCCAGAACGCCCCAAAGTTGGGAAACCTTTAAGGTTCAAGATAGCACCTACCAAATACTATTTCCTGTAATAAAACGAGGGGTGTTAGTTATTTAGATAATTAGCAACCTATATTTGTGCCAATTTATTTATTAAAAAAATGGCGATGAAGAAAAAAATACGAATCCTTAGGTTAATAGTATCATCAGGTTTGGGGGGTAATTTATGCGGGAATTTTATAAAACCAACACTAATGAAAAGGTCATTTGCTTTATTGTCAGCACTATTAATTAGTGCAATTGTTTTTGCTCAGGCACCTGAAAAAATCAGTTATCAGGCAGTCATTCGAGATGCTTCCGAAGCATTGGAACTTAACAAAAATATAGAAATAACGATAAGCATATTACAAGGTAGTCCCTCAGGAGTGCAAGTTTATCGAGAAACACATACAAGTCAAACCAATTCAAACGGTTTGGTAAGTTTAGAGATAGGCTCGGGTGTAGTTGGTTATGGTCTTCTTAGTGCAATAAATTGGGGTGAAAACTAACCTTACTTCATTAAAACCGAGACCACTATTGGAGGGCACCCCATAACAAACACTGCTGAGTTACGGAGCGTCCCTTATGCATTGTTTGCTAAGGATGCGGCAACAGTAAATGGTTTTAGGGTAGATACATCCATACCTTCAGATGCCGTCTTTACCGATAATCAAAAAGCTACCGAAATTTCTTTAACAACAACTATGGATATTGATTCTGACGGTACGCATGAAACCACTGTAGAAGCAGCGATTATCAAGTTACAGGAAGAGTTGATAGAACTTCAAAATACTTGATAGAACTTCAAAATACTTGTAGGAAACTAAATGAATTTTCGGATGATTTTGAAAGTCTTCTAAATGAACAGATCGAACAGAATGTGTCGGAAGCGACTTCCGAAATTTTTATTCCTGATGTTTACCCTGATGTATCTAATTATGAAGAAGGAAGTGTGTGGGGGGAAGGGCATTTGAAAGAAGGTGATCCGAATGGTCATGGGATACTAACTTTCGATGATGAGTCTTATTATGAAGGAGAGATGAAATTTCGTCTACCGAATGGTTATGGGAAACTAACGCTCAGTGATGGAACTTATTATGAAGGAACGGTTGAAAATGGCAAACTGAATGGTCAGGGAAAACTTTATAGGAGTGATGGAAGTCTTATTTATGAAGGAGCGTGGAAAGATCGTAAAGCGCATGGTCAGGGGAGATATACATACTCAGATGGAACTTATTATGAAGGAGGATGGGAATATGGTCTGCCGAATGGTAATGGGAAACGAACTTACGCTGATGGATATTATTACGAAGGAACGTGGAAAAATGGTAAAAAGCATGGTCAGGGGAAATATACGTACTCAGATGGAACATATTATGAAGGAGGCTGGGAAGATGGTGAAAAGCATGGTTCTGGGAGATTTTATCTAACAAATGGAATGCATGATGAAGAACAGTGGAAATATGGTATACGTGTGAAAATTGACTTATAATGGAACTTATTTAGAAGGATAGTGGAAAGATGGTGAAGCCAATGGTAAGGGGAAACATTTCATAATTAATCTACCAACCTGCAAAATACTTTGTTCTCCGATCTGATAATTATTCATCAGTCATTAGTCATCAATCATTTTTCTCCTGTCTTCTTTTCCAACCTTCAATTTTTAATTTTCAACTTTCAACTACTCTTAAACCCTAAATTCTTAAATTTGCGAATCATAAATTAGAAAGAAAGCGAATTCATGGAAATTCCTAAGAAATACGACCCCATACAAGTAGAAGATAAGTGGTACCGATATTGGATGGAGAACGATTATTTTAAATCGACTCCTGACGAACGTGAAGCTTACACCATTGTAATACCACCACCAAATGTTACGGGTGTATTGCATATGGGACATATGTTAAACAACACCATTCAGGATGTGTTGGTTCGACGTGCGCGTATGCTTGGGAAAAATGCCTGCTGGGTACCCGGTACCGATCATGCTTCTATTGCTACGGAAGCAAAAGTGGTTAATAAACTCAAGGAGGAAGGGATTTCTAAAGATAACCTAACTCGACAAGAGTTTTTGGAGCATGCCTGGGAATGGAAGGAAAAGCATGGTGGAATTATCTTAGATCAACTGAAAAAGTTAGGTGCTTCATGTGACTGGGATCGTACATCTTTTACGATGGACGACAAGCTTTCGGCTTCCGTATTGGAAGTATTCGTCGACTTGTACAAAAAAGGACTGATCTATCGTGGTTTCCGTATGGTAAACTGGGACCCTCAAGCAAAGACTACGGTTTCCGATGAGGAAGTAATCCATAAAGAAGTTAATGCGAAATTATATTACGTTAAGTATCAGGTTGAAAATTCTGAGGAGTTTGTGACCATTGCTACCACACGTCCTGAAACCATTTTAGGAGATACAGCCATTTGTATTAACCCGAATGATGAGCGTTTCACACATTTGAAAGGGATGAAGGTTGTTGTTCCTATTGTAGGGAGAGTTATTCCAATCATCGAAGATGAATATGTTGATGTTGAATTTGGTACAGGGTGTTTAAAAATTACACCAGCACACGATCAAAACGATAAAGTAATAGGAGAGAAGCACGGTTTAGCTGTGGTGGATGTTTTAAATGACGATGCTACTTTAAATGAGCATGGTTTACATTACCAGGGTAAGGACCGTTTTGTAGTTCGTAAAGAGATTTCCAAAGAACTGGATGAATTAGGAGTCCTTGTAAAGATTGAAGATTACCAGACCAAAGTAGGGTGTTCTGAACGTACCGATGCGGTTATCGAACCTAAAATCTCTGTACAATGGTTTGTGAAAATGGAGAGATTAGCTGCTCCGGCTTTGGATGCAGTTATGGAAGATGAAGTTCAGTTAGTTCCTGCGAAGTTTAAGAACACCTACCGTCACTGGATGGAGAACGTGCACGACTGGTGTATTTCGCGTCAACTTTGGTGGGGACACCAAATTCCTGCTTATTTTTACGGCGATGGTCTGAACGATTTTGTGGTGGCTAAAACCATTGAAGAAGCTGTGGAACTTGCCAAAGAAGCTACAGGAAACAATGATTTAACTGCTTCAGACCTGAAACAAGATACAGATGTATTAGATACCTGGTTCTCTTCTTCGCTATGGCCAATTTCTGTGTTTAACGGAATCATGGAGCCGGATAATGAGGAGATCAACTATTACTATCCGACAAACGACCTGGTTACGGCTCCGGAGATCCTATTCTTCTGGGTGGCTCGTATGATCTTAACAGGTTACGAATACCGTGGTGCTCGTCCGTTTAAGAATGTTTACTTAACAGGTATTGTTCGCGACAAGCAAGGGCGTAAAATGTCCAAATCACTTGGAAACTCTCCCGACCCTATTGACTTGATGAAGAAGTATGGAGCAGACGGCGTTCGTGTAGGGATGTTATTCTGTTCGCCTGCCGGTAACGACCTACCTTTTGATGAATCACTTTGTGAGCAAGGACGTAACTTCTCCAACAAAATATGGAATGCCTTCCGTTTGGTGAAAGGTTGGGAAATTGCCGACATCGATCAGCCGGAATCAAGTAAAATTGCCATCGATTGGTTTCATTCTAAGTTGAGCGAAACCATAGCATCTATAAATGGTAATTACGACAAGTTCCGTATTTCGGAAGTCTTGATGACCGTTTATAAACTGGTATGGGACGACTTCTGTTCTTCCTACTTGGAAATGATTAAGCCTGCCTATCAAAAACCGATTGACAAAGCTACTCTGGAAGCTACTTTTGGGTACTTTGAGGACTTGTTGAAGCTGTTGCACCCCTTTATGCCGTTTATTTCCGAAGAGATCTGGTCTCTAATTACTGAGCGTAATACATCAGACGAGCGTTTGATTGTTGCTCAGTGGCCCGAAGTGAGTGCCATTGACACTAAGATTTTATCGGATGAGAAAATTGCAGCAGAAGTAATTTCAGGTATTCGTACCATTCGTAAAGAAAAGAACATTGCCAATAAAGATCAGGTAGAATTATTTGTGAAATTAAATGAAACTACAGACAAATCATTCGATTCGGTCATTAGAAAGCTAGGGAACTTATCTGCCTTACACTATGTAGATGAAAAAGTTGAAGGTGCTTTATCATTTAGAGTAAAATCCAATGAATATTACATTCCTCTAGCGGGGGCTGTTAATATTGAAGAAGAGATTGCCACTTTAAATCAGGAATTAGATTACACCAAGGGCTTCTTAAATTCTGTAATGAAAAAGTTAAGTAACGAACGTTTTGTGAACAACGCTCCTGAACAGGTCATCTTAAGTGAGCGTAAGAAACAAGCCGACGCAGAAGCTAAGATCAAAACCATAGAAGAGCAGCTCGCTGCCATTCAATAGTACCTTATCAGCTCTCACTTTAGCTACAAATAATCGTTAGTTTCGCCCCTGATTCTTAGGCGGGCTTTTCGAAGAATGTATTGTGATAAAGGAGCATAATAAACATAATTATAGATACTTTGAGGTTTTAACTCATTGCTGAATAAATTATTGTATTTTCGCGCCGCGCTAATGCTCTGTTAGTGAGTCCGACCGGACTTCGTCGAAAGGGTTGAGTATTAGTTATTTATTAATTACTTAATCTGACGAAATGAATCAGAATTTTATTGAGCTTGGACTCGAAGACGTTATTGTTCAAGCTGTTGACCAGCTTGGTTTTGAAAAACCATCTCCTGTACAGGAAAAATGTATTCCTATTGTTTTGAATGAAGATACCGATCTGGTAGCTTTAGCTCAAACAGGAACAGGTAAAACCGCTTCTTTTGGTTTGCCTTTAATCCAAAAGATTGATAACGATAACAGAAAAACACAAGCCCTGGTTTTGGCTCCTACCCGTGAATTGTGTATTCAAATTACCGCAGACCTTAACGATTATGCTCGTTTTAAGAAAACGAATGTGGTGGCTGTTTATGGAGGTGCAAGCATTACCGATCAGGCAAAAAAATTAAAAAGAGGAGCACAGGTTATTGTTGCTACTCCGGGGCGTTTACAAGATATGATCAACCGTAGATTGGTTGATCTAAGTCATATTGACTATTTGGTTCTTGATGAAGCAGATGAAATGTTGAATATGGGCTTTCAGGATGCCATTGATGAGATCTTGGAAACAGCTTCTGAAGACAGAAATACCTGGCTTTATTCGGCAACCATGCCAAAGTCTGTAGCAAAAATTGCTTCCAATTATATGAAAGACCCTGTTGAGGTGACCTGTGGGACTAAAAATCAGGCAGCTTCAACCGTAGATCATCAATATTATTTAATTGACAATCGTGACAGATATAAAGTTCTAAGACGTATTGTTGATTCTTGCCCAAGTATTTATGCCATCATTTTTTGTCGTACGCGCGCAGAAACTCAAAGTGTTGCTGAGCGATTGATGGCTGACGGATACAATACCGGAGGTCTTCATGGAGATATGTCTCAAGTCCAGCGTGATGGTGTGATGAAGCAGTTTAAGACGAAGAATATCAGTATTCTTGTGGCTACGGATGTGGCTTCACGTGGAATTGATGTAGATGATATCACACACGTGATTCACTATCAGTTACCTGATGATATTGAGGTTTACACACACCGTAGTGGGCGAACAGGACGTGCCGGTAAAGAAGGTACCTCTGTTGCCTTAGTTGGAGGTCGAGATAAGTTTAAACTTGTTCAAATTGAGAAAACGATTAATCGTAGAATCGAGCGAAAAACGGTTCCTTCCGGAGAGGAAGTGATGAAGGCTATGGTGTTCCAATCTATGGATAACCTGATTAATGCTAAAGCTCACCCGCAGGCATTAAAGCCATTTACAGAAGCAATTCACGAGCTTGCAGAACAAATGACTGTAACAGAAGTGTTAGAGAAGTTTATTGCATTAAATTCATCTAAAATTTTGAACTTCTACAAAGATGCTCAGGATTTGAATGCTTCAGGAAAGAGTAGAGATAAATCAAGTGATTCAGAACGTATCTTCATTAATATTGGAGAGAAAGATGGTTTTGACTGGGCAACTTTAAAAGATCTATTAAGAGAGAAGACTTCCTTATCTAATGATGATTTTGGTGGCGTAGATGTAAAAGGTGCATTTTCATTCTTTAACGTGTCTAAAGCAAAAGTAGAAGGTGTATTTTCAGCTTTTGAAGGTTTTAGCGTCGGAGATAGAGAAGTTAGTCTTGAAATCACCAAGAAATCTCCAGATCGCCGGGGTGGTGGAAGAGATCGACGTAGAAGTGGTGGTGGTAAAAGAGAATGGTCTAAAGATCGAAGAGGATCAGGTTCCAGAGATCGTAATTCCGGTTCTAGAAGTAGAAGAGAAAGAAGAAAGTAAAATGTATTACATAAAAAAACTCCCACAGAAATGTGGGAGTTTTTTAATTACGAATGGACTTGTTAATTCTATCCAACAATTATTAGGATTATCGAACGTCAGACAACAAATGATGATTGATTTTATTTCTTATTTATAGGTAGCGTTACCTATATAAAAATGAGTGATATTACCTATTGCATGGTGTGTTAATAAGGTGTTAAATTCGTGAGTATATATAATATAAATTATCCATAATTTACTTTGGCTAAAGTCCCCACAAATAATATGGGGACTTTTTAATATTACAAAAGATTAGATACTTTAGTGTTAAATGTTTTTTAACAACTCATAAACTTAAAGATTATGAGTGTATTTAGATATATGAAAAGAAAAACTAGATTATTTTTATTCATTATTATTCCTTTGCTTTATATCGTAAATACTTATGGTCAATGTAATGGATATCAAATTTTATGTGAGAAGAAATATAATGAGGTTGCTTATTTAATAACACACAATTCATATAATTCAGTTGAAGATGGGTTTAATTTGCCTAATCAGAATCATAATATCACGTATCAACTTAATAGTGGTGTAAGAGGCTTAATGATTGATGTGTACGATGTTGATGGGATTCCTACAGTATATCATGTATATAGTTCATTAGGATCGGAACCATTGTTGTCATTTTTAAATGAAATTAAATTATTTCTTGATCACAATAATAATGAAGTTGTTACTATAATTTTAGAATCTTATACAAATACAAATTCTATTGAAAATGCAATTAATTTAGCCGGACTTTCAGGATATTTATATACTCATGATCTGGCATCTTCTTCCTGGTCAACCCTACGAACCATGGTCAATAATAATACTCGTTTGGTTATTTTTTCTGATGTTAATCAGGCAACAATTAACCAGGGATGGTATCATTACGTTTGGGATTATGCCGTTGAAACTCATTATACTGTAAATATTATGAGCGATTTTAGTTGTAATTTTAACAGAGGAGACTCTTTGAACGATTTATTTATACTAAATCATTTTATCACTTCTGGATTAGGTCTTGGGATTGAAAGTGAGGCTGTTATAGTTAATTCAAACCCTTATTTTATTAACAGGGTTAATCAATGTGTTCTAGAAAAAAAATAGATTCCCAAATTTTGTTACAATAGATTTTTTTGAACATATGGATGGATTGAATGTTGTGAATGAATTAAATCAAATCCCCTTAACGACAAACAACAATTTACAACCGGTCAATTTATCATCTGTTTATCCTAATCCTACAAATGGTTTAGTTACGATAGAAGGATATGGGCAAAAACTAGCCAAAAGAGTTAAACTCGTAGAAAACAATGAAGAAAGAGTGACGATTGATATGTCATATTTAAGTCCCGGTATTTATTACCTCAAAACTAAAACTACGATCAACAAGGTGTATAGAAAATAGTATAGTATTTTATTCTATGTATACACCTTCATTGGCTTCCAACTCAACGGCTACATGGTCTTTTATGGAAGTAGAAAGTACTAATCCGGCATAATCGGTACGAATGGGGAAACGGGGATGTTTCCGGTCGATAAGAGCTGTTGTGTTGATTTTTTTTACTGGAACGTTTAAGAAGTGCTTTACACCATAAATCATGGTTTTTCCCGAATTTAATACATCGTCTACCAGGATCACAACCTTATCAACATAATCCGTTTCCTTAAGACTCAATTCAATAGGGGAGTTAAAAGGCTCCTTTTTATTGATTTTAATTTCTGTTAACAGAACATTGATGTCAGATATTTCTTTGATAATTGCAGTCAAACGTTGGGCAATCAAAAAGCCATTACCATTAATTCCGGCGATAATAATAACAGATTCTTGATAGTTAGCTTCAAAAATTTGCCAGGCCATGCGATTCAACTTTTGTTGAATCTGTTGCTTACTTAATATCTGTGTTCTATTCATTTTCCGTTTTCGTTTAAAGCTATCGCATTCAAAAATAAGAAATCGAATTGATTTTAGTGATGAATCGTTTCAATAAAGAAATCTCTTTTGTACTCTTAATAATGTCCTTACCTTCGCCTGCTTATTATTACCCTCAAAAAAAACCAAAAAATGAAATCTACTTTTGAATTTGTTGATAAGACACAAGGAAGTATAAAAGATGATGTTTTATCGGGCTTAACGGTAGCTTTGGCACTAGTTCCTGAAGCAGTCGCTTTTGCTTTTGTAGCTGGAATTTCACCGGTTGTAGGTTTGTATGGTGCTTTTATGATGGGATTGATCACCGCAATTTTTGGTGGTAGACCCGGAATGATCTCCGGTGCTACCGGAGCTTTGGCTGTAGTCATGGTTCATCTGGTGAAAGAAGGGAATGCTATGGGGGTTGAAGGAGCTATGATGGGACTTCAATATTTGTTTGCTACATTAATATTAACGGGAATATTTCAGGCCGCAGCAGGTTTCTTTAAGATGGGGAAGTTTGTGCGCATGATTCCACATTCGGTGATGATGGGATTTGTAAACGGTTTGGCTATTGTCATTTTTATCTCGCAATTGGGTATGTTTAAAACCCAGGGAGCTTGGTTGCAGGGCACAGCCTTATATACCATGGTGGGCTTCGTTGGTTTAACTATGGCTATTATGTTTTTACTTCCCAGGTTAACAAAGAAATTACCGGCAGCTTTAATTGCTATTATCACCGTTTCATTAATTGTGATTTTTGGTGAAGTAGAAACAGAAACGGTAAAATCATTTATTGTTGCCGGAGGTGGAGATGGTATTAAAGCCGGTTTACCGAGTTTTAATGTTCCAATAATCGACCTGTCTTTTGAAACATTGAAATTTATTACGCCTTACGCTTTAATTTTAGCGGCAATTGGTTTAATAGAATCTTTAATGACGCTTAATCTTATCGATGAGCTAACCGAAACACATGGTCGTGGAAACAGAGAGTGTGTTGCTCAAGGTGCTGCCAATATTGTAAATGGTTTCTTCGGTGGAATGGGAGGATGTGCTATGATCGGTCAGAGTATTATTAATATTAAATCCGGTGGTCGTGGAAGGTTATCCGGTATTGTGGCCGCATTGTCTTTATTGTGCTTTATTTTATTTGCATCAACATATATAGAGATGGTGCCTATTGCTGCTTTGGTAGGGGTGATGTTTATGGTGGTTATTGGAACCTTTGCCTGGAATACGTTTAAAGTGTGGAATAAAATTCCTTTGCCGGACATCATTGTGATCATTTTGGTGACTGTATTAACTGTAATCTTTGACCTGGCCCTTGCAGTTATTGCGGGTGTTATTGTTTCTTCTTTGGTGTTTGCCTGGGAAAATGCGCTGCGTATTCGTGCACGTAAATATGTAGATGACCACGGTGTAAAGCATTATGAGATCTATGGTCCTTTGTTTTTTGGCTCGGTAGAGTTGTTCAATTCAAAATTCAAAATTGCCGAAGACCCTAAAGAAGTTATTATCGATTTTAAAGAATCTAAAATTATGGATCAATCGGCTATTGAGGCAATCAACAAACTGGCTGAACGTTATCAGGCAAATGGTAAGACGATACACTTACGTCATTTAAGTGCAGACTGTGTTGCCTTAATTAAGAAAGCTGAGAAGATATGCGATGTGAATGTGTTGGAAGATCCGGATTATTTTGTTGCTATCGATAATTACAATAAGGCATTGCTTAAACGAAGTTTATAAGTTGAAAGTACTTAAAGTGCCTAAAGTTTATAAGTGACTAAAGTGAAATGAGTTTTGAGTGTCACACTTAGCCTGTCGAAGTGCGTCATTCTGAACTTGTTTCAGAATCCCATAGATAACGTACACTGCCGGTTGGAATTGAAGATTGAAAACTTTCATGCAGTCATGCGGTCAAAAAGTTCTAAGTTTTGAGTGATAAGTTTTGAATATCATGTTGAGCTTGCCAACCTAGCAACCCTTCGACAAGCTCAGGGTGACACCTACATCATACCTTGCTGCACAGGATTAGTTTCGGTTTACCATCGCTAAGTGTAGTTGCGAAGATATAGTCATCTCCACCATCTTTAAGTTTGAGTTTTTTCTTTAACACATCCACTTTTTGCGGGAAATTACGACAAGCCAGGTTGGCTTTACCGGAGCTGTGTTTTGCCAGAGATTTCTTGTCTGGATTCAAAATCTTTTTCATTTTAAAACTTCTCCCGGGGAAACCCGATATCAAAAGTTCTGAGGTGTATAGATGAGAATGTTGGTGTAGTTTATAAAGCTCATATTTAGATGCAATAGTTTTAAAAGCCCCTGCCTTCATAATCGCTGCGTTTGCCTCGTAGATGTATTCCAAAGGTTCTGAATACGGAGTTATTGTTTCTCGTTCCTCTGATAAAGTGAATCGAAATTCTTCTTTATGCCCTTTCTTAAGGTTGACGCAGGAAATTTGTGCTTCACCTGTAAAGTCTTTTTCTAAAAGATAGAGCACTTCTTTACAGTCATTATTCACTGCGATTACATGAATCTCTTTTACCCCCTCTAAATCGCTTAAAGTTTGCCGGATGTCTAAAAGGGGAGCTGTTTTAATGAGAATGTGATTGGTTTTCTCAAAAAACAGACCTTTTAAGTCAATGACATTAGGCTCACAATCTTCCAATCGGAAAACTCTCTGACTATCCTTACGTCGTGCAGGATCTACAAAGATCCAATCTAATTTATCAAGCGTCTTTAAATATTCGATTCCATCCCCAACAAAAACCTCACAATTGGTCTGTTTTAATGCTTCAAAGTTATGGGAAACCAATATGGCTAAGTCTTCATTGCGCTCGCAATAAATAAGGGAATCCGATTTTTTAGCAAGAAAGAAAGAATCTACACCAAAACCACCCGTCAGATCAATTCCTTTCCCTGCCTTAAAAATGGAACTTTTATATGCTGCTGTTTCTTCAGAAGAACATTGCTCCATGGAGATTCGCGCAGGGTAGAGGATGTCATCATTCTTAAACCAGGTAGGTATTTTTTTTTGCGCAATTTGTTTTCCTGTCAATTGCTGAGCAATAGCTTTCATATCCCATTGAGGATATTTGGAAGCTTGCAACATTAAATCGGCAGCTGTGGAATGCAGCTGCCGATTGATAAAGTCTTGTATTTTAGAGTCTTTCAGGTTCACGTATTAGTCATTAGTACGTCATTAAAAAAGCCGTTCCTAAAGTAACTGCTATAAAACCTACAGGTGTTAAAGCGCCTTGTCGCAATCGTTTTCTTTTCTTTTTTGTAGCACCATATTGATAGCCATTATAATAATCAGCATTGGAAAATAAATACTCGTTATTCGGGTTTTGGTGATTTATGAAACGCCTGTCCTTAGGAGGTATAGCATAACAAATGGCTGCCGGTACAAAATAAGCGGAAATACTACCTAAACCTATAAGGTAATCGCCTGTACCCCTAAAATAAACCTCTGCGTCTAATACACCTTGATTAAAGTCTTTGTGCTGTGTAGAGTCAGAAAATACCCTTTGATGGTCATAGATCTGAGCTTTCGAACACAATGGGATCAGGAATAAAAGAAAAATAAGCTTTTTCATTATCTCGATCTGTAGTTAAATCCAACAGTGATCGTAAATCGATGACCTGTTTGAATTGTTTTTGTTTCGTTTATATAATTATACTCATCATCATAATGATCCGTTTTTTCTCTTTTTGTTGAGGGAACCCACGCAAAGTTGATAGGGATGTTTAAATTCCCTGCTTTAATGGTTTTACCAAAGCCTAAAACCAAAGCAGCTCCGGCAAGAGAAATATTAGGTCCAATAGCAAATTCGTAGCCCGATTCAAAACGGGCACCAAACATCCCGCTTACACTGGGCAGGAAAAGTCCGTGTTCTAATCCTCCGATAAATAAGAGACCTTCAACCAATCCGGCAACCTTATCATCACCCATAATTTGTTTTTCAAATTGATAACCAAATTGAGTTATAAGATTAGAGTTTAAACCGAATTCTTCATCTAAGTTATCTGTTAACTCACCATCAGTAAGGATTGTGAAACCTACTCTTGGACCGGATAAGTTTTGTGTAAAATTACTAGGTGAAGTGTTGTTGTTAGAGTATTGAATTTGAGAAAATCCTTGTCCAACAAAGATTAAACTTACAGCTAATAAAGCTAGTTTTTTCATTTTTTGATATTTAGTTAGTAAATACATATTGTAAAATATTAGCACCCATTTTGAGAGCTAAGATACGAATGTTTTGGCTGTCCTTGTGTACTTCCGGATCTTCCCATCCGTCACCTAGATCACTTTCGTAGGAATAAAAACAGACCAGGCGTCCTTCGTAGATTAACCCATAACCTCTAGCAGGTTGCTTGTCGTGTTCATGAATTTTAGGTAAGCCGTTCTCAAAAACATAGCTTTGGTGATAAATAGGGTGATTAAAAGGCAATTCAATAAAATCCAGTTCCGGAAATACTTTTTTCATTTCAGGTCTTATGTAAGCATCCATCCCATAATTATCATCAATATGTAAAAACCCTCCTGCTTCAAGGTAGCGTCTGAGGTTTTCAGCTTCAGAAATTGAAAACACCACATTCCCATGTCCGGTCATATGGATAAATGGGTATCTGAACAGGTCTGTACTTGCCACATCAACCACATCATATACGGGGTCAATATCCATATTCAGATTAATCGTACAAAATTGAATCAGATTATTAAGTGAAGTAGGGTTTGCATACCAATCGCCACCCCCATTGTATTTTAAAACAGCAACTTTACAGCTATAGCTGGAATAAGCCATGGCTATTGGAAATAGCATCAAGAGTAAATATTTAAGCTTTTTCATGATGTAATGCTAAGGTATGACAAGCTACAATTCCGGCTGTTTCGGTTCTTAATCTGGAATCCCCCAGACTAACAGGTTTAAAATTATGACTTAAAGCCAAATCAATTTCTTTCGTGCTAAAATCTCCCTCAGGACCGATGAGTATGGTTGAATTCGCTGATATTATTGTTTGTAAACTCATTTTCTTTTGCTCCTCACAATGTGCTATAAAACAATCTAAATTCTGGTTGTTCTTAATAAAGTCATCGAATGAAACAGCTTTATTTAGTTTGGGTAATTTTGCTTTTAGGGATTGCTTTGTTGCCGAAAGTATAATTTTCTCCATGCGCTCATTCTTAATAACTTTTCGTTCTGAACGTTCACAGATGACGGGCGTAATTTCATCAATACCGATCTCGGTAGCTTTTTCCAGAAACCATTCAAATCTATCGTTGTTTTTTGTGGGTGCAATAGCAATATGTAATGAATAGGAGCGAGGAGTCTCTTTCCATTTTCTTACAATTTCAAACGCTGTTTTTTTTTGTGAAGCTAAAGTGATTTTTACTTCATAAAAGTTTCCGTGACCGTCAATTAAGTGAATCGTATCACCTTCTTGTTTACGTAGTACTTTTATACAGTGTTTGCTTTCTTCATTACTTAAGTGTGAAGACCCTTCAAAAACTTCCGGACAGTAGAATAATTGCATGGAACGAAAATAAAAAAAAGGTACTCAATTGAGCGCCTTTTTAAGGTAAAATATCTACCCTTATGTGTTAACAGTAGCTCTGGGAGCAGCTTTGAGGATTTTTTCGTTGGCATTATTGTTAAACTGCTCAAAGTTTGCTCTAAATGCCCTTGCTAATTCATTTGCTTTGGTATCGTATTCATCTTTATTTTTCCATGTATTTTTTGGGAATAGTAATTCATCCGGCACTTTAGGACATGTAACGGGCATATTTAACCCAAATACAGGATGATTTTTATATGCTACATCATTTAATTCACCATTTAAAGCAGCACTAATCATAGAGCGCGTGTATTTTAATTTTATGCGAGAACCAACACCATATTCTCCACCAGACCACCCGGTGTTTATCAACCACACATTTACATCATTTTCAGCCATTTTCTCACCCAACATTTCTGCGTAAAACATGGGGTCTAAGGGCATAAATGGTGCACCAAAACAAGCTGAGAATGTTGTTTGCGGTTCTGTAATTCCGGTTTCTGTTCCGGCAACTTTAGCTGTATAACCGGAAATAAAGTGGAACATAGCCTGGCCGGGAGTCAATTTTGAGATTGGTGGTAACACACCAAAAGCATCACAAGTTAAAAAGAAGATGTTTTTTGGTACCGGTCCTGTAGAGGGTTCCTGAATATTATTGATATAGTGAATAGGATAACTTACACGAGTATTTTCTGTTTTGTCACCACGTGTGTAATCAGGTTCATTTGTACCTTTTTTAAACGTGATGTTTTCTAAAAGCGCACCTTTTTTAATGGCGTAAAAGATTTCCGGCTCCTTTTCTTCACATAAATCGATACATTTGGCGTAGCATCCTCCTTCAATGTTGAACACCTCATCTTTAGACCAACCATGTTCATCATCACCAATAAGATTTCTATCCGGATCGGTAGATAAGGTCGTTTTACCGGTGCCTGATAAACCGAAGAATAAGGCTGTGTCACCATCTTTCCCGACATTGGCTGAACAATGCATGGAAAGAACATTTTTTTGGAATGGAAGGATGAAATTTAGGGCAGAGAAAATTCCTTTTTTTATCTCACCTGTATAACCCGTACCCCCAATTAAGATTACTTTTCTAGTGAAATTTAAAATAGCAAAGTTACGCTGTCTTGTACCATCTGTTTTAGGGTCAGCTTTAAATCCCGGCGCATTGATAACCGTCCATTCTGATTCGAAATTTTCAATCCCTGACTTCGACGGGCGAATAAACATATTGTCAGCAAAAAGGTTTGCCCAGGGATGTTCACTTACAACAGTTAATCGTAGTTTATAGGATTCACAAGCACATGCTACTGCATTTCTTGCATAAATTTCTTTGTTTGATAGATAGTCCGTTATTTTAAGGTATAATTTATCAAATTGATCCGGTTCAAAAGGGATATTGACACCTCCCCACCAAACAGAGTCTTTAGTAATCGAATCTTTTACAATAAACCGGTCTTTGGGAGAACGACCGGTAAACTCGCCTGTATCAATAGCCAAAGCACCGGTATTCGTGAATATCCCCATGTCATTGTTTGCCGAAATTTTAGCCAAAGTTTCAGGTGTTAAATTCCAGTGAGTAGTGGCATTTATAATTCCGAAATCGGATATAGATTGTTTTGAAGATTTTAGTCCTTTCTCAATATTCATTATAGAACGTTTTTGTATTCACAAGTAAACAAGATGTACTTGTTTATTTATTTATCGAGGGGAAGGATGTGAATTTATAGATTATAAAAAAATAGAAAATTACTTTAAATGGGAACGTTTAATTATTTCTTACTTATTTTTTTGGATTACAAATTTCTCATGTTCCGTAAAGTCAGCAATCAATTGATCTATATTTTCAACATCAAACAGGTGATTATAAGCAGCTTGTATGGTAGATATTTTTATCTTGTGTTCGTCGATGAGTTCAAGAAAGTTTGATAGTTGATCTACAGTAATGCATTCTCTTTTAGCATAAGCTGTAATGAGTATGTATTTTTGCTGATCACCTTGTTTTAATTGAACCGTTTCGTAAAGTGAAGTAAATCGTTCTTCCGATGTAGCAGTTTCACAATCTGCAGCTTGTAAAGAAAAGCTCATTGCAAATAGTGTTACAAGACCTAAAATACCCTTCATATTTAAAATGTTTTCTACTAAGTTATTGACTACAAATTTATGAAAAATTGCCATATATTAGCCTAATACTTAATATAAACTATGACTCAAAAAATATTTATCATTGGAGCAGGGCGTTCATCTTCTTCTCTCATTAAGTATCTTATCGATGAATCCATCGATAATAATTTTGAGATTAAAGTTGGAGATATAGATCTTAGTCTGGTAGAATCTAAAATAGGAGCTAATGAAAGTGCTTCAGCAATAAGTTTTGATGTATTTAACGATGCACAAAGAATTGTGGAAATTCAAAATGCAGATATCGTTATATCTATGCTTCCTGCGACTTTGCACTTTAAAGTTGCTCAGGATTGTGTGAAGTACAAGAAAAACTTAGTAACAGCTTCCTATGTTTCAGATGAAATAAGATCTCTTGATGTTGAAGCAAAAAAAAATGGTGTTTTATTGTTAAATGAAATTGGTCTTGACCCCGGTCTTGACCACATGTCGGCCATGAAAGTGATTGATGATATCAAAGCCAAAGGAGGGGAGCTTAAAAGTTTTAAATCTTACTGTGGAGGCCTAGTCGCTCCTAAATTTGATACAAACCCCTGGAAATATAAGTTTACCTGGAACCCTCGTAATGTAGTACTTGCAGGACAAGGTACAGCAAAGTATGTGGAAGGAGGGAAGTATAAATACATTCCTTATGGGCAGTTGTTTAAAAGAACAGACGTCTTGAGTGTGTTGGATTATGGTGAGTTTGAAGCTTATGCCAATAGAGATTCCCTTTCTTATCGGGAGATTTATCATTTAGATGATATTCCAACCCTATTTCGTGGTACATTAAGAAGACCGGGGTACGGAGAAGCCTGGGATCTGTTTGTTCAAATGGGGATGACGGATGACAGCTTTGAAATGAACGTTTCCGGAATGACCTATAATGAGTTTTTTCATTCATTTTTAGATGATACAAAATTTAGTGCTAAGGATTATTTAAAATCTCATTTTGGAGTAAGTGATATCGTTTTGTTTAAAGTAGAGTGGTTAGGTTTCTTTAAGGAAACAGAGATTGGATTAGAGATGGCAACCCCTGCACAGGTTTTGCAAAAACTCCTTGAAACGAAATGGTTATTGGAAGAAGAAGATAAGGATATGATTGTAATGCAACACCAATTTATTTATGAATTGGAAGGTGCCAAGCATGAATTACATTCTTCTTTTGTGACTCTTGGCGAGGATCAAACGTACACCGGAATGGCTAAAACAGTAGGCTTACCGGTAGGTATAGCTACCAAGCTGATCCTTAATGGTGTTATTAAAGGAGCGGGGGTAAAAGTTCCCGTAAGTAAAGATATCTACAATCCTGTTCTTGCCGAATTAGAGCAGTTTGGCATTGAATTTATTGAGGAAGAGATTCGCTAAAGACCTAAATAAAAATCTTCAGTAAGAGTTATGTACTCTTTCGTATAAACGCCTTTGTCAGAATAAATACAAAGTTCCGATTTTATTGTTGGAACTTTTTCTTTTGAAAATAACATGAAGGCTCTATTTGGTGTAGAG
>Ga0066855_10000040_pt1 | contig 22547 bp, 18 predicted proteins | sample ETNtaG_14_FD_65604 | JGI IMG/M metagenome (GOLD analysis project Ga0066855, IMG submission 65604) | Marine microbial and viral communities from oxygen minimum zone, Eastern Pacific Ocean - ETNP201406SV73 | ecosystem: Environmental > Aquatic > Marine > Oceanic | place: Pacific Ocean: Eastern...
TATCACCAAAGGAACGGAGGAGCCTTACCGCATGTTTACCTCCAGAGCAGAGTACAGAATCTTACTTCGTCAGGATAATGCAGACATCAGGCTTACGAAGAAGGGTTATGAATTAGGTTTGGTAAAACAAGATCGATTGGATCGACTTAATGATAAGCTCGCGTACGTAGAAAAGTTAAAAAAGTTCTTTACTATAACTTCTGCAATTCCTGAGGAAATGAACCTTGTTTTAGAGCGCCTGGACTCTTCTAAAATTACTCAAAAGACGAAACTTATTAAAATCATTTCCCGGCCTCAGGTTCGATTTAGTGATATAGAAGCTATAAGTTCAATTCAAAGTTTCTTAAATGAAAATGGAACGGATACTGAAGCGATTGAGCAGTCAATTATTCAAATAAAGTACAGCGGATATATTCACCGAGAAAAAGAAAATGCGGAAAAAATCACGCGTTTGGAAAACATTTCCATTCCGTCAGATTTTGAATACCGTAAATTGGCTTCGCTTTCTTCGGAGGCCAAACAAAAGCTCGAAGCGATTCAACCTAAAACAATTGCTCATGCCGGAAGAATTTCGGGCGTATCCCCTGCAGATATTTCGGTGTTGTTGGTTTACATGGGGCGATAGTTCCACGTGGAACAACCACACAAAAGAAGACGGAACGTTTTTTGGCTAAAAAATGATTTTAACACGTTTTAAGGGCATTATCATCCTTTTGAGGTGGAAACACTCTCGGGTAATGCTAAAGCACTCTTAGAGCGTACGTGTGAAACCCTTTTTTCTGATGAATCTTTGGTTTATTCCACGATTAATTTTGATTGCTGAATTGTCCCATCTTCTTTGGTGATTTGTAAGAAATAAAGACCATTTTCCCAGGCGGAACAATCTATAATACACTCATCTTCAATGGCTTGAAAGGTAGAAACTTCAACCCCAAGGACATTAAACAATTGAATTTCAGCATTTTTTATATTTTTCACTGTAAAATAATTAGTTGCTGGATTGGGGTAAACGCTTGTTTCATTTTCCAATTCAGATAAGCCTACTTCATATTCTGAGAAAGAAACATTGTCAACATAATATAAAGCTTCTTCTCCGCCAGATGCTGCCGGATATAAATCGAGTGCAGCTAGTGTAGTGTTTGGAGTTGGCACTTGATTCAATGATCCTTCGGACCAATCCCAACTTAATATAAAGTTTTCATCAAGTATTAAGGAAGCCAAATTATTGTCGATGTCAACATCAACTTTAACCTCAAACCACGTACCCACAGGATGCGTAAAATTACTATTTAACAGTCCGATTCCAACGGTTAAATATCCAAAACCTGTTTGAGAAAAATAAACCTGAACAGCCCAGTTTGACGCAGCAGCATCAAATTCATGTAGCAAATTAAAATAAGCTCCATATCCCGGCTCAATTCGCATCATATAAGATAAAGTCCACCTCCCAGAAGTTTGGTTACCTAAAGGCAAAACCACATCTGTTGAGTCTCCCGACCTAAGTTTAATAGCGTTATTGGGGCTGAATGAAAATTCGCTGCTAATGAGGACGTCTTCTTCCCCTCCAGGATTGTTATTCCAAGTTGTCCATAAACCATTTGATTCTGTTCCAAGATATTCTCCAACTTTATAATTGTCAAAATCATCGTAAATAGATTGAGATGAACAAATATTTATGATTGACAAACATGAAATAGTTAAGAGTAGTTTTTTCATTTTTATAAGAATTTAACTTAGCCTAATATAATAAAAAAGGCAGCGTGTTCAGAGAGCCATTTTATTATAAATTCATTTTAAAGAACACCACACAATAAGAAATTATTCTACAATAAATTTGGTATTTCCATCCGTATTGGGTTATGATAAGTCAAATGGGAATTTCGAACCACAAGCGAAAACTCTATGTTCTCCTGTATCCCATTTATATCGAGGAAACTGAGAGAAACAAAAAACGGAGAACCAGTTAAAAATGACCAATTCTCCGCTTGGGTGACCCCGGAGGGATTCGAACCCCCAACCGTCAGAGCCGAAATCTGATATTCTATCCAGTTGAACTACGGAGCCATTTGCAGCAAATATATTATTTTTACTTTCGATGCGTTCTATATTTGATCTAAATTTAGCAGATGAAAAAAATTCTTGTTTTCAGTATATTTATGTGTTTTATATACGCTAATGCACAAAGCCTTAAAGTTGGTGAATGGCGAGACCATTTATCTTATAAAAGTGCCTATGATGTGTGTCAGGTAGGCCATAAAATTTACACATCAACCGATAGAGCACTATTTGTTTACAACACAGAAGACAATAGTGTAGAAAGAATAAATACTCTTAATGGATTGTCTGACACTGGAGTAAGCTGTATTGAAAGCGATGGTAACATCGTAATTATTGCTTATGAAAATGGAAATATTGATTTGATGCAGCGAGCTAACACTCGTAATTTACCGGACATAAAAAGAGCGTCGCTTATTGGTAATAAAAGAATAAACCATATTGATGTGGTAAATGAACTTGCCTACCTATCCTGTGGATTTGGAATTGTAGTCTTGGATTTAGACAAACAAGAAATAAAAGACTCCTATTTTATTGGAGAGAATGGGGGGCATATGAACATACTTTCCACAAAACAGGTTCATAATTCAATATATGCAGCCACAGAAAGCGGTATTTACAGAGCAAATTTGGACCAACCTAATCTTGCTAATTTTGAAGTATGGGAAAAATTAAATTTCCATACACAATCAAGAGTTGATTTATTAGAATCGTTTAATGATCTGTTGTTTGCTAATTTTAAGGGGGCAGATTACAATACAGATACACTTTATAGTTTTGATGGAAATAATTGGGAAGTTTTTGATCAGGGAAACTCTAACGTCTCTCTTAAGGCTTTAGGTCAACACCTTACTGTTGCGCGGCCATTTGGGATTGTCGTGTACGATCGGGATCTTAATCAAACCCGTCACTTATCAAGTAGTGTTTTTGATAAAGAAAATATTGATTTCAGAGCCGGATTATTTACAGAAGATGAAGAATATTGGATCGCAGACAGGCACAATGGCTTATTACACCACCGTCATGGATTTTCTGAATCGATACAACCAAGCGGACCCTTTCATTCAGATGTGGTGCAGATAAAAAATTTCGGAGACGAAATTTGGCTGGCACATGGAGCCAAAGATGAGAATTGGGATCCTGCCTGGGCTAAAAGGGAATTGTCAATTTTAAAGACTGATGATTGGTTTTCGACAAATGATTTAATAGAGCAGGGATTTGAGGATGTGGTAGCCATAAACCAAAATGGAGGAGTTACTTATGCGGCGAGCTGGCAACATGGACTCGCAAAAATGAATGGAATAGAAGTTGAAGTGATTTATAATGAGACGAATAGTACTTTGCAAAAAAGAGTTTATGATGATTGGATGGAGATTGGCGATATTCAATTCGATCGTGAGGGAAATATGTGGTGCACAAATTCTCAAGTGTTTGAACCTTTGTCTGTTTTGTATTCAAACGGAGAATGGGCATCTTTTTCTTTAGGGAGTGGTGTTTCAGAATACCAGGATATTGCCAAAATGCTCATTGATCAAAACGATCAAAAGTGGATACAATTAAAAGATAATGGGATTGTTGTCTTTGATGAAAAACGATCTGGGCTTAACATTCGAAAACTTATGAGTGGTGAAAGTGTCGGAAACCTTGCCTCTGACCGAGTTTTTTCCTTCGCGGAGGATTTAAACGGTGAAATATGGGTGGGAACGGATAACGGTGTAAGTGTTTTTTATGATCCGGAAGACATTTTTGAAGGAGAAAACGCTTCAAAAGTTATGGTTACTTTAGACGATCATAATACCTATTTATTAGATGGGCAGCGTGTAAATGATATTGAAATTGACGGAGCAAACAGAAAGTGGTTTGCCATGAACAACAGTGGGGTTATTGTAACCTCTGAAAATGGTGCTGAGGAGATACATCATTTTACATCAGAAAATAGTCCCTTGTTTTCTAATAAAGTCCTGGATATTGAAATTAATGATGTTACAGGAGAAGTTTTCTTCGCAACCGATAAAGGCTTGATTTCTTTTCGATCTGAAGCCACTAAAGGAAATCGTGATTTTTCTAATGTTTTGGTATTTCCAAATCCGGTTAAACCCGACTATGAAGGTCCGATAACGATTAAAGGGTTGATTACCGATGCGATTGTTAAAATTACCGACATTAGTGGGAATTTAATTTATGAAACGGTAACCCTTGGTGGACAAGCCGTTTGGGATGGAAAATCTTTTGACGGAAAAAAAGCTCATACAGGGGTATATCTTATTTTTTGCTCTGATGAAGACGGAAACATGACCCATGTTACGAAACTCTTATTTGTTAGAGGCTAATGCATCAATCCAGAGCCATAGTTTTACACCAAATTAAGTATTCGGAAACGAGTCTTATATTAAAAATTTATACAGAAAAGGAGGGGTTATTATCCTTTATAGCTAAGGGAGTAAGAGGGAAAAAGGGGAAATTTCGTTCTGCCCAGTTTCAAACGCTCAATCTTTTAGAATTAACTTATAAAGAAGCTAGGAGATCGGAGTTAAGACACATTATTGACCTAAAGATATCAGAACCCTTTACAGAGCTGCTTTTTAATCCCGTAAAACGCTCAATAGCCCTATTTATGGCAGAGCTTATTCAACATTGTATAAAAGAGGAAGAGCCTAACCCCGAACTTTTTAATTTTTTATACTCTTCTATTCATTGGCTCGACTTAAACCGGGGTAGTTGCAGTCATTTTCATCTTTTATTTATGATGAAATTAACTAAATACCTCGGGTTTTACCCGATGCTTGATGGGCATCATCAAGATGGTTATTTTGACTTGCAACAAGGAGTTTTCTCCACACATAAACCTTTACATGCTTATTACATAGATTCCGAAGATTTGAATGCTTGGAAAGAATTAATCTATTGTAAATCTGAAACATTTGATAATTTGATGTTTTCTAATGCGATTAAAAGAAAATTGGTACAGGCTTTGATGATTTATTATAAATTGCATTTGATTCATTTCAAAGAATTAAATTCGCACCACATCTTGCATACGATATTTAATGATGAGTAAATTAGTTTACATAATTACCTTTCTGTCTTTTGTCTCTGGGCTTGTTACGGCTCAGGAGCTTACAATTATTGACGAATTGGGAAGTCCAATCAGAGAAGTTCACCTTGTGAATAACGACGCAAGTGTTCATGCTTTTACTGATAAAAATGGACGTGTGGATTTAAATATCTTCACTGAAGATGATATAATCTACATCAGTCATTCAGGATTTTTAAGCATTTCATTAATTAAAAATGAGATTAATGCTTTAGGCAATCAAATCACATTAATTTTTGATTCGGAAACCATTGGTGAGGTAATTCTTCTAACACGCATCAGTGATGAAAATTTAAAAACTACAGCGGACCGAAGAGTAATTTTACACGCCAAAGAAATAGAGCGTTTAAATACGCAAACAACAGCGGAATTGCTTGAGAAAAGAGCAGGAATTAATGTTCAAAAAAGTCAGATGGGTGGCGGAAGTCCCGTAATCAGAGGTTTTGAGGCCAACAGAGTATTGTTGATTGTTGACGGAGTGCGTTTGAATAATGCAATTTATAGAGGAGGGCATTCACAAAATATTATATCTGTAGATAATGCATCTTTAGAACAAGTAGATATTATTTTTGGTCCTAGTAGCTCTGTGTTTGGTAGTGATGCATTGGGAGGAATTATTCACATGCAAACAAAACGACCTAAATTTACGGAAAGCCCAAAATTTTCTCACGCTTACAGAACGCGCTATGCTACTGCCAATAAAGGGATAAGCAATCATTATGACATGCAGTATACAGGGGCTGATTATGCTTTGTATACTTCTTTTTCTCATAGCGATTTCGACGATTTACGCATGGGATCAAATCGAACTCACGGTTATGCAGACTGGGGTAAGGTTGGTCATTATATTGAAGGTGGTGCACAAGTAGTGAATGAAAGTCCAAACGTCCAGAAAAACACGAGCTACTCTCAAACCGATTTGATGCAAAAAATAATCTTGAAACTAGACCCCAACTGGACGCTTACAGGGAATTTTCAATATTCTAACAGCTCAAACATCCCTCGCTTTGATAAACTTAACGATTACAAGTCTGTTGAATATGATAGCTTAACCAATCAGACGATTTTCGAAGGTTTAAAATATTCTATTTGGAATTATGGTCCACAAAAAAGGAGTTTTTCATCCATACAATTGGATCATTCCCTAAACACGAGGTTGATGGATTCTGCTCAATTCATTTTTGCTTATCAGGATGTATATGAATCCAGACATGTTCAGAAAACTGACACGGAAGAAAGAGTAGACCGGCATGAAAATGTTGATATTTATAGCATGAACCTGAATTTTAGAAAGAAAAATTTACACTACGGATTTGAGTATTATTACAATGATGTTAACTCAAAAGCATTTCTTACAAATGATAGAGATGTTCATGCCTCCTACGCCCAAACTCGTTATCCTAACGGCGGATCATCCATGAGTTCGTGGGCAGGATATTTATCGTATAGTAAAAAATTTAGCGAGCAAATAACACTAAATACCGGGATTCGTTATACACAAAATCAATTGGATGCATTATTTCATAGTGTGGATTATGTGTGGGAACTTCCTTTTGAAAATATTTCATACAGCTACCGGGCCTTAACCGGAAATTTTAGTTTTGCTTACCATCCTAATGATTCGTGGAAAATTGCAAGCATTGTATCAACAGGTTTTCATGCTCCTAACATAGATGATACGGGGAAGCTTTTTTACAAAAGCAACATCCTTACAATACCTAATTTCAATTTAGAGCCTGAGCACACCAAAACTATAGAGTTAAACATTACTAAAAATATTAATAATCGGGTCTTAATAAATGCCAATGCGTATTATACTTATATTGATGATGTGATTATGAAGGTTAAGACCGATCAGGATTGGGAAATAAACCCTGATCCTACGGAAGCTTTTTCAGAAATTAAAACAAATATGAACACGGGGCAAGCCGAAATTTATGGCGCTACTGCAAGTGTTTCAATGCGTATTGCCAGCAGCTACACATTTGAATCAGATTACACGATTATAAAGGGTAGAAACATTGATAATGACCTCCCTTTTACACACATACCTCCTGGTTTTGGTAAAACGTCCTTGTATGCTGATTTTGATGATTGGAGAGTTTCTTGTTTTGTCTTGTATAATGGACGTAAATCTGTGGATGAGTACGATATAGAATCCGGAACGGATAACGAAGAAGAATCTCCGATTGAATGGGTTTTAACTGAGGAGGGGAATTGGATAAAAGAATATCAGGGCACTCCTGCATGGTATACGCTTAATTTAAGCACGATGTATCGAATCTCAGAGACTTTTACGGTACAAATGGCTTTAGAGAATATTCTAGATGGTCATTATAAAACTTTTGCCTCCGGTCTTTCGGCGCCGGGTAGGAATTTAATTTTAACGCTTAAAGCGAAATTCTAATAGACGTCATAAGAAAGAAAAGGTCTTATTTCAGCTTAATACTAGAAAGTACCGCTTCCAACTCAAGAATATGTGAACGCTTTCTTTCGCTTGGGCAGTACAAAAACCCTTCTGCATAGATTATTTTTTGTTTTTCTTTATCAAGAATAGCATAAGCGACGTAAGAACCGCCTAAAAAGTCGTTTACCATAGTCCACAAGCCTTTGGTTTCAATGGTGTAAGGGTTTTCTTTTATGAGCATGTAATCAGGTTCGTAGATCATCTCTGTAGCCATAAAGGATTGCGGTAGAGAACCCTCTACATGTACTTTGCCTAACGAATCGCGTAGTTGTATTAAACGCTCTTTATTGAACTGCTCAGCACTATGATAATTTTCGGCATGAATCCAGATGTTGGAAATGATATTCACTTTTGGGTTGTCTCTGCGAAGCCATATAAAATTTTCCTCTACTGCTGCTATCTGATAGTCTTTGGGAATACTCATGTTTATTCCATAGATATCATTTAACTGCTTTTGTATTTCTTTTTCAGCATAGGGTTTGAGTTTTTCTAATCGTCTTTGTTGGTCTTTATCTAAAAACCAGTCCCTAATCTTATAAACGTGATTTTGTAGGCTTTGTGCTAATTGCTCCTCCGTTTCGTGCATGACGCGCACGTATAGCTGATTTTTAGCCCACTTCTGGTCTTTTCTCTCTACAGAACCCTTATCACCTGTTGACAGCCACAATATGTTCTTATGTGTTTGAAAAATGCTTGAGAAGTCTTTTGGTTCAATGGCATAAAGATCAAATAGTGCTTCTTGTTGAGGGATTGCCTGAATATTTTCTTGAAATGCAGATTTTAAAATCGCCCCTATCTGCCCTTTCCAAAGGTCGTCGGAAACGATGATAACCAGTTCGGATAAATTTCCAGTACTCGGAGGTAAAATAGCCCTTGTTTCTGTTGGCTGAATTTTTTTATCTGCTTTTTTCTGACAAGAAGAAAGGCAGAGGGGTAAACATAAACTGAGAAGAAACCAGTGTAGTTTCATAATATTATTTTACACGTAATCCGGGCGAACATATAAGATTAGCCTCTGTCCTACCCTGATATTATCATTCTTTAAATTATTCCACTGTCGTATTTTCTTTACAGAACAACCATAACGCAAGGCGATCTTTCCAAGATATTCACCGCTTTTTACTCTATAAACGATGCGTTCATCTTGTTCGGTATATTTTGGATAACTTTTTTGCTTTTGATTATTTAATTCGATGAAATGTGCATAAATCTCTTTTTCGTTGGCGACAAATACACCCATCTTATTGATGGGTAAAGAGAGGTAATATTTCCTTCCTTTTATGTTAGGAATCACGTTGATTTTATAGGAAGGATTCAGAAATTCCAACTCGGTCATCGAGATATCCAGTGATGCTGCAAGATATTCGAAATCTACCTGATACTTCACCTCAACAGTGTCTGTTTCGTAATAAGAAACGCCGGGTTTTACAACATTTATTCCATGTTCCGAAGTATAATTCATCGCATAACAAACAGCAATAAATGCAGGGACATAACTGCGGGTTTCTTTAGGTAAAAAACGCCTGATGCGCCAATAATTTTTGAGGCCTCCGGAGCGTCTTATAGCCTTGTTTACATTTCCTCTCCCCGAATTGTAGGAAGCCAACACCAGAGACCAATCCCCATACACCGCATAAGACTGTTTAAAAAATCGGCATGCAGCAACTGTGGCACGATAAGGGTCCATCCTTTCGTCTACATAAGAGCTAACTTTTAAGTCGTACTCTTTCCCTGTGTTGTACATAAATTGCCACAAGCCGGTTGCTCCGGCCCATGATTTAGCACGAGGGTTTAATGCCGATTCAACAATGGCAAGGTATTTTAATTCAAGAGGCAGGTCGAATTGATCAAGCACTTCTTCAAACATGGGAAAGTAATATTCTGCCAGACCCATCATTCGTGACAACTGAGCTCGCCTTTGCCTGGTGTAGACATTGATGTATTGTTTTACATAGGGATTAAACACCAAATCTATAGGCGATTTTGCGTCTAAACTGCGAATACGCAAATCGTAAATACTATCTGAAAATTCAGGAATTGTTGTTAGACCCGAAAGAATGTCTAAATCAAAAAGCTCTTCGGTAGAAGCGTAATTTGCCAGGAGAACACTATCAAAATAAGCGACCATTGGGTCGTCGGTAAAAGCAACTTTCAAGCTATCTTTATTTTTATCGGCATCCTTATGTGCCGAAGCCACCTGACTAAGGCTGATAAGCGATAAAAATAGAAACCTGAATAGTTTGTTCATCTTAGTTTTTGGAATTCATCAAAAGTTTAGAAAAAGAAAAAAGTTCTTCTTCTTTAAACGAAGCGGCCATTAACTGAACGCCAATGGGCATATTTTTTGAAGAGTTCCACAAGGGTAAAGAAATCGCAGGAATACCTGCTAAGTTGGCATGTACCGTGTAAATATCTTCTAGATAAACCACTGTTGGGTCTTCATTTTTAACTCCTATTTCAAATGCTGTACTTGGCGTGGTAGGCATCAAAATAAAATCATAATTTTTTAAGACCTCTTCCGTCCTGTCCTGAATAAGTCTACGAACGCGTTGAGCTTTGGTATAATATGCATCGTAGTATCCGGAGCTCAATACGAAAGTCCCTAACATAATTCTACGCTTCACCTCTTCTCCAAAACCTTCCGTTCTCGAAAGTTTGTATGTGCTTTCTATATCGTGGGCGTTTGGGCTTCTGTAGCCGTAGTGAGCGCCATCGAATCGAGCCAGATTTGAGGAAGCCTCAGCTGTCGTAAGGACATAGTAGCTAGGGACAATAACATCTAAGTAGGGGAATTTTTGTTCTTCTACGATATGTCCCTGAGCTTTTAAATCGCTTATGAGTTTCAAAAAGTTCTCCTTGATCTCCGGATTTAAGCCCGGGCTTTCAATATACTCTTTCAAATAAGCGATTTTCTTTTTTCCCGATGGAATCTTAGCTTCGCTGTAAGGAGTTACAGGAACCGAAGAACTCGTAGAATCGTTTGGATCTACTCCGGCAATTATTTCGGTAACCAAAGCTGCATCTTCAATAGATTTTGCCAAAGGACCGATTTGGTCGAATGAAGAGGCATAGGCAATTAAACCAAAACGCGAAACACGTGCATAGGTTGGCTTCATTCCAATAACGCCACAAAATGCTGCCGGCTGACGAATAGAACCTCCGGTATCACTTCCCAACGCAACCTGACACAAATCTGCCGCAACAGCTGCTGCTGAACCTCCTGAAGAGCCTCCCGCAACGGTTTTCGGATCGCATGGGTTTTTAACTGGGCCGTAGGTCGATGTTTCGTTGGCAGACCCCATGGCGAACTCATCACAATTTACCCGCCCGATGATAATCGCATCCTCTTTTAATAGGCGTTCGACTACGGTTGCACTGTATAAAGATTCGAATCCTTCAAGAATTTTAGAGGAAGCGGAAACTTTGTGGCCTTCAAAACAAATATTGTCTTTTAATGCGATGACCATTCCGGCTAATCTGCCGGCAGTACCTGCTTGTAGTTTTTTATCTACTTTTTTTGCTCTTGATATCGCTTCATCAGTAAAAACCTCTATGTAAATGTTAAGGTCTTTATGCTTGTCAATACGTTCGAGATAGTAATCTACCAGAGACTGGCAGCTTGTAGAACCCGAATGAATGGATTCCCGGATCTCACTTAGAGAAGTAAAGTTCTTCAAGGTGTAGGGTTTTTTGGGCTTATTTTTCTTCGTTGTCGATTTTGTCTTTTTCGTCTTTCGCGGCGTCTTTAAATTCTTTAATTCCGCTTCCCAGACCACGCATAAGCTCAGGGATTTTTTTGCCACCGAACAATAAAAGGACAGCCAGAAGGATTAAAACCCATTCGTAGCCTCCCATAAATCCAAAAAAGATAGATAAAAGTGTCATATTCTTGTTTTTATACCCTAATGGGTGCTTCGTGCAAAGGTAAGAATTGAAAGTTGAAGATTGAAAGTTAAAGATTAAAAGTTAAAAAATACCATTTTCTACTTCTACCCGACTTTGTTTTTCAACCAATATCCGAGAATAGCTGATGCGATAAACTGAAAATCTGCAAATTATTTTTTCATCAGCCAGGATTGTGGATTAAGCTTTTGGGAACCTTTCCATAACTGAAAATCTACAACGGTACTTCCCTCCTGTTTTGAAGTATACACCAAGCCTATTTCCTCTTTGGTGTTTAGCTCTTCGCCCTTTTCAACGTACACCTCACTTAAGTTAGAATAAACACTTATGTACTCCCCATGGCGAACCATGATCACCTTTATCCCGTTTGGCATGGTAAGGATACTACTTACTTTACCTTTAAAAACGCTCCTGCAAGGGCTGTGTGATTCCGTGGCAATTTCTATCCCGTTGTTTTCGATAGTTACCCCACTTAATACCGGATGTTTTTGTTTTCCATATTTAGAGATTACCAAACCTTTAGCTACGGGCCAGGGTAACTTTCCTTTGTTTGTGTTGAAACTTTTAGATAGGGCAATTGCCTCGGGTGTAGAGGCAAAACGATTTGCAGAGCCAGAATAATTTGTTTTTCTTAATTCTTCTGCGATAATTCGTTCGATTTCTTTTTGAATTTTTTTGCGTTTCTTTTTCTTTTCATCCAACGCTTTTTTAAGCTCTTTTTCTTTTTCGGATAAGGCTGCTAAACTTACCGATTGCTGCGCCTGCTCCTGATTTAATAGCTCCTTTTCGACTTGTTTATCATCAATTAAATTTTGCTTGATTTCCTTTTGTTTTTTTAAGACTAAAATACTTTTCTCTAAGTCGGTTTGTTTTTTATTTATGGTCTGTGCCTGAAATTGCCTGTATTGGGATATTTGTCTGATATAAGTCGCGCGCTTATAGGCTTGTTGAAAATCTCTTGAAGAAAATAAAAATAACAATCGGTTAAAGTGTCGACTGCTTTTATAGGCTTGTTGAATTAAATATGTGTAATCGACTTTTAAAGAATCTAACTCTTGTTCTAAAAGTGATTTTTGTCTTTGGCTAAGTTCAATCTCCTCTTTTATATAACTTACTTCCTTTTGGATCGTTCGGATGAGCTGTGAACGAATGGTAATCTTTTGTTTTAATGTTTTGAGTTGATGAAAGGATAGATTTTTATTTTTTTGAGTTTGTTTAAGAACCTCATTACTCAATTGAATCTCTTCTATAAGCTGTTTTTTGCGTTTTTGTAGTTCAGACCTATCTTGTGCCATTAAACAGTTACAAGACAGAAACAGAAGAAGTATTTTAATGAATAATCTCATAGGATTCCGGCACGCTAAAAGGGAATTTGAACTCTTTGTTTAAGTTTATTTTTGAATAGGATAAACTTAGTTTTATTTTTTGACTTGTAAGAACTTTTAAGTCAATCGACTTTGCAATTTGCTTATTATCGTGCGTCTCAAAATTCTCGTATTTCACTGTAAGGGTACGATCTAATTTTAGATTTTTATACTGTTGGGAAATTATTTTTGAATTCTGTGGGTTTATAGAAGCTAAATAAATTTCCTGATCTGATTTTCTTTTGTTACGATCCAACTTTTTTAGTTGTTTCGGGCTTGCTGAAGAAAGCATAAAATTTTGCTCTTTGAGTTTGCAGAAGTATTTTTTTAACTCAAACTCACTTAAAGAATTCCCGATTAATAATGCTTGAATACGTTTAAAACTAAGTGGACTTTGAATTTTTTCACTTAGATCGGCATAACTACTTTTGTAATACGTTTTTTCAAAACGATTCATGAAATGAATGGTGTCAGGATCAATTAATATCCTGCCCAACTCTAGCCCTAAGCCCGGGCTGATCGTCATCCAGATGATGCTATCCTTTCGAATTTTAATGTTACCTTTAAAAGAGAAACTTTGATCTGGATCATTATATTTTCCGGATATTTTTGCACTCATCCAATTGAAATTGAAATGAGCTGCCTGAACAGAGTCTATAAGAATCTCTGCTTTTGGGGCTTTTGAATAAACGGGCTTTGTAATTTTTGAAGATCGACAACTCGCCAGCCCCAGTAAAAGACCTATGAGGAGTATCGTTTTATTCATATAAAATACCTTCTCGGGCTTTTTTGTTTAATAGTTCTGAATTGCCTCCTACTTGCTTGGCTTTTTTCCAATATTTAAGGGCTTCTGCCTTGCGGTCAATTTGGAAAAGAATATCGCCATAATGCTCTAAAATTTCTGAGCTATTACCCCCACCCTCAATTGCCTTTTTAATCCACTTTTCAGCTTCAACAAAACGACCCGACTTATACAATATCCAACCGTAAGTATCCTGATAAGTTGGTTCACCCGGACTTAACTCGACACATTGTTTTGACAAACGTTCAGCTTTTTCCAAATCTTTTGATCGCAAAGATAAATAGTAACTATAATTGTTTAGAACGATAGGGTTTTCAGGAATTAATGCTAGAGATTTTTCATAATTAGCATCGGAAGCGTTGTGGTCTCCAAGACTGTGATAGGCATCCCCCAAATAATTATAGAACTCTGCTTTTAACGGTCGGTTATTAACTACGTAATTTAAGCCTTTATTCCATAGGATTATCGCTTTGTCTTTTTCATTATTGGCAGAACAAGCAAAGCCTGTAAAAAGGTAAAGTGTTGGTTGGATTGGGTGCAATTCAATGGATCTTAAACCTTGCGTATAAACGCTCTCATACTCCTGAAGCTCAAGGCCTAATATCAAATATCTATTCCAGATTAAAAATTCTGATAGGCCTAGGTCCAAAGACTTTTCGTAGGCCTCAAAAGCGTCTTTGGTTTCATTTTGTTGAAAATACAAATCTCCGGCAAGGACACGAAAACCGGATTGTTGAGGATGATTTATTATAGCCTTGTTCAACAAGGACCTCAAAGGGCTTAAGTATTTTTCATCCTCTAAAGCCAACTGAAAATAAGAGGATAGTATTTGCAACATAATATCCACATTGAAGCTGGGGTCATCAAAGCTAATATTTAAATATTCGAAGGCTTTTAAGTAGTCCTTATTAAGTCGGAAATATTCTGCTAATGCCATATTAGCACGAGATTCGTTTGGGTCAATACTTAAAATTTGCTTGTAAATAGTTATTGCTTTTTCATGTAAGTCATTTGCCTGATATAATTCAGCTAACATGCCCCGAAAATCAATTTCATCAGGAAAAGCATCAATCAACTTTTGCAATTCTGCAGCAGCCAGATCCAATTCACCCATCATAATGTAAAGGTGCTCCTTCATAACCGAAAGGTCTTCGTTTATTCCTATTTTGGCCTCCAGATCACCGTAGACCTGTAGGGATTTTTTATAATTCTTTATTTCTGAATAAGCCGCTCCCAACAGGAATTGATATTCAATATTTGAAGGGTCATGGGCTGTTAGTTCCTTATAGGATTCTAATTCACCCTCAAGATCTCCCGTTATTTGATAAAGTTGTGCCAATAACTGAATGGTCCAAATATTGTTTGGGTTTAAGTTTTTGGATTGTTGCGCATGAAACAATGCGTCTTCAATACGTTCTGTACGTACATATAGTTGAGCCATCTCGTAATGAGCATCCGCATTCAAAGGGTCTATAGTCAAACATTGCCCCATCGTTAAACTTGCCTGATCAAACTCTTCCAGAGCTTTTAACCGCTGAGATTCAAAAAACAAGTATTTAAAACGAAATTGACTTTTAAAGCTAAGAACTCCTTCAGTGTAGCCGTTAAGTTGTGTAGCACTTGGTTCGGGAAGTTTTTTCACCCCCGAACAAGACCCCAATGTGATTACTGCCGTTATGACCGCTATGGCGAGGTTTAATTTCATCCTATTTTTGAATAGTCTCCGATACTTACGCGTTTTTTACCACCCTGGTATTCCACATGATTACCAATCATAGAATCTTCCAGGTCCGCATCTGTGATTCTTGTATTGTTTTGAATGATGGTGTTTTTAATTGTGCTATTTGTTACACAAGTATCATTCCCAATAGAAACATGTGGCCCTATGGTGCAATTTTTTAATTGAACATTCGCACCAATAAAACAAGGCTCAATAATATGCGAATTTTCAATGTTTAAGGCTTCTCTGACCTCATCGTTTGCCGTGCATTCTAAAACGCGTTTATTTGCATGCACTGCCGCTACAGGGTTCCCGCAATCAAGCCATTCAACAACTTTTCCGGGGTAAAATGCAGCACCTTTTTGTTTCATGCTCTCCAAAACATTCGTCAACTGAAATTCGCCATTTTCTGTGATGTTGTTGCTAATTAAATATTGAAGCTCATTACGTAGTTTAAGCCCATCCTTAAAGAAGTAAATTCCTATAATAGCAAGATCAGAAACGAATTTTTGTGGTTTTTCAATGAAATCCGTAATGACATTACCCTCATTCATTTTAATAACTCCGTAAGCTTTTGGGTCTTCAACTTTTTGCACCCATATAATTCCGTCTTTTTCGGTATCAAGCGTAAAGTCTGCTCTAAATAATGTGTCTGCAAAAGCAACAACTACAGGCCCTTCCAAAGATTCTTTTGCACATAAAATAGCGTGTGCGGTTCCCAAAGCCTCATCTTGATGATAGATAGAGCCTTTTGCGTTTAATCTTTTAGCAATTTCAAGTAATTCTGCCTCAACAGCATCCCCAAAATCACCAATAACAAAGGCAATTTCATCTACTTTTTGTCCACAAACCTGGGTAATATCTTCTACCAGTCGCTGAACTATAGGTTTACCTGCAATAGGCACTAAAGGTTTGGGGACTGTTAATGTATGAGGTCTTAAACGTGAGCCTCTACCGGCCATTGGGACAATAATTTTCATATAGTATTTATTTATTTTTTTCCTGTACTTCCAAAACCGCCTTCCCCTCTTTCGGTTATCGACAGTTCTTCAACGTCAATCCATTGTGCCTTAGTATATGGAGCTACAATCATTTGTGCAATACGCTCACCATCTTCGATAATAAATTCTTCTTCTGACAAATTAATCAGAATGACACCGATCTCACCACGATAATCCGCATCAATTGTTCCCGGGCTGTTAAGCACGGTAATGCCCTTTTTATATGCCAAACCACTTCTAGGTCTTATTTGCGCTTCATAATTGTCGGGCAAAGCTATAAATAAGCCGGTTTTCACCAAAACTCTTTGCATTGGTTTTAACCGGATTGCCTCATTAATATTCGCGTATAAATCCATTCCGGCAGACAATAAGGTTTCGTATTTTGGGAGTGGATGTTTTGAGCGATTTATAATCTCAATCTTCATGATGCCTTCTTCTTTATTTAGTGTTTGAAATTACTTAATTTTTTTCGCTTTTCGAGAGCGATCACACTAAAGATATAGATGAGGCAAAACAGGCTACTCATGATGAAATAATCGTCGTGCCACAGATTCCAAATATAAAATAGGGAGAGGGCTGAGATCATATAAAATGAAATGTATTTCCAATTGTAAGAAATAGGGTAGTGGCGTCGACTAAATAAGTAAGACATAACACACATTGAAGCGTAACAGATAAGCGTAGCCCAGGCAGAACCCATATAAGACATGGCAGGGATTAGTAAGATGTTTAAAACGATGGTGATAAGAGCCCCTGCTACAGACAAATAAGCCCCGAACCTGGTTTTTTCACTTACCTTATACCATACAGATAAGTTGTAATACATTCCTAAAAATAAATTTGCCAGCAATAAAATTGGAACTACATCAAGACCTGCGTGATAGGCTTCATCCTGAATGAAATGTTTAATAATGTCTATGAAAACGTTTATGCTTAAAAAAATAAATGCTGTGCACGCAATAAAGTAGCGCATCACTGTTGCATATTGTTCTTTAGCGTCTGTTTTTTTTGCCTGAGCAAAGAAAAAGGGCTCAGCCCCGTAACGGAACGCCTGTATAAAAAGGGTCATAAAAATGGCAATTTTATAACAGGCACTATAAATCCCAACCTGAGTCGTAGCAATATCTGCAGGTAACAAATATTCCAGTAACAACCGGTCAGCCATTTCATTGGTTACATAGGCTAAACCACCTATTAATAGTGGAAATCCATATTTCCCCATTTTTTTCCAAACAGCAAAGTCGAACGAGATTTTAAGTTTGAAAATTTCAGGCGTAAGCAGAAGGAACATGGTGGCACTGGCTATCAAATTAGAAATAAAAATGTAGCCTATTCCCATAGCAGGATCGTAAATACTTTCTATAAAGTTTAGGGCTATTCCTTGTTTCAACAAATAGGGGCAAAGCAGGTAAAAGAAAAGATTTAAACCAATGTTCACAGCAATATTTACCAGACGAATAGAAGCAAAGCGCCAGGCTCTGTGATCAACTCTTAATTTGGCAAATGGTAGTGTTGTTAAAACATCTAAAACCAAGATCCATACGAGCCAATTGATAAAATTTGGATATTCCGGAACATGTAACAGGTTGGCAATGGATTGCGAATAGAATGCGGTAAGAATAAGGAATAGGAGGGAAGTAATCAACAGAGAGATAAAGCCTGTAGACAGCACTTTTTCAGAGTCCTCTTCTTTGTTTGTGTAATGGAAAAAAGCGGTTTCGAAACCATAAGTTAATACGACCATTGCAAAGGCTACAACCGCCATTAGCTCAGAGAACACACCGTATTCTCCCGGGGTAAAAATACCGGTGTAAAGAGGTACTAACAAAAAGTTGAGCAATCGCCCTACAATACTACTTAGACCGTAGATCGCTGTTTGCCCGACTAATTTTTTAAGTAAACTCAATGATTTGTTGTTTATTCGTTAATGGCTGAAATTAAAAATCAGCTTTTCTTTTTTCTAAAAACGCCCTTGTTCCTTTTTTAAAGTCAGCAGTTCCAAAACATTCACCAAATGCATTTATTTCAAATGCAAGTCCGTCAACGCCGGAGGTATAATTTGCATTGATACATTGAATTGCTGTTGCAATCGCCACAGGGGAGTTTTTAATGATCTTTTTCGCCATTTTTTTAGCGGCTTCCATCAGTTCTTCCAAGGGCACAATTTTATTGGTAATTCCGTAATTTAATGCTGTAGCAGCATCAATCATTTCGGCAGATAAGACCATTTGCATGGCCCTTCCTTTTCCTGCAATCTGAGCCAGGCGTTGCGTACCACCATATCCGGGAATCACCCCCAAAGAAGTTTCAGGCAATCCCACTCGTGCATTTTCTGAAAATATGCGAATGTGAGCGGACATAGCTAATTCCAAACCACCCCCTAAGGCAAATCCATTTACGGCAGCGATTACGGGAGTTTTCATATGATCGATTTTGTTAAACAGGTCATGGTGGCCTTTTTTGCTTAGCGCCTTTCCTTCTTCAACAGCAAAGTGAGCAAATTCAGAAATGTCGGCTCCTGCTACAAAGGCCTTTTCGCCCGCACCCGTGAGGATGATGACTCTAAGCTCATTATTGTTTTCGGCGACCTGTAGCGCTTTACTTAATTCTTCAATGGTCGATTTGTTTAATGCATTTAATTTTGAAGGTCTGTTAATGGTAATCGTTTGTATTGAACCGTCTGTATCAATAAGTATATTTTCGTAATCCATCTGTATTTTATTTAGGATGTAAAATTAGTTCTTTTGTTTTAAGAGCGGGATGCTAATAAAAAAAGTAGTGCCTGAATTTTCTTCAGACCTAAAGTGAATGGAGCCATTTAGGTCATCAATAATTCGTTTAACAATGGCTAATCCTAGGCCCATACCGCTATTTTTAGTAGTGAATTTCGGGTCGAATATTTTTTTCTGAAGGTTTTTCGCAATACCGATTCCATTATCTTGAATAGTCAGTTTTGCATTCTCATTAATCTGTTCCAAAGAAACGTTAATTAACGGTGTTTTATTTTCCGGAATGGCTTCAATAGCATTGTTAAGTATGTTGTTTAATATCCGGATGAGTTGATTCTTGTCTGCATAGACATAGCACGGCTCTGTAGTTTTGGTAAAATTAATTTTAACAGCGTCGAAAAAGATCAAGGCATTTTCGGTGATCTTTGTCAGGTTTACTTCTTCCTTATTGCTTGAAGGCATATGTGCAAAATCTGAAAATGCGGAAGCAATATTTGCAAGCGTGTCGATCTGCTCGACCATTGAAGAGGTAAATTTCCTCATTTTATTTTTGAACTCAGGATCATTCGGATCCAGCTTTCGTTCAAAAAGCTGAACACTGAGCTTCATTGGGGTTAAAGGATTTTTAATTTCATGAGCCACCTGCTTTGCCATCTCTTTCCAGGCACTTTCTTTTTCGTTTTGTGCAATCATTTCCGAGCTTTTTTCAAGCTCTTTAACCATAAAATTGTACTGATGTACCAATTGGCCAATTTCGTCGGAAGAGTTCCACTTCAAAGGCATATAGCGTTTCATTAATGCTGCCTTGCGCATAATTTCAGATATGCGTCGCATAGGCCCGGTAATTTGACGTGATAGTAAGAATGCCAAAATACTTGCGCCTAAAAACAATAGAATATAGATGGGGGTTAGTGCGACTAAGTAAGTTTGTAGATCTCGCTTATAGTTCTCATCTAATTGAAAATAGGGGATGCTGATAATTGCGATTGGGGCTTGCCTTGTATCGGCAATGTATTGATACGAATTCAGATAATCCATACCAAAATTTGTTAAGCCTTTTTTGACACTGCTTTTTTCCTCTCTGAGCTCTTTTAAAAGCTGTTTATCTAGTTTATGAGGTATAATATCATTTTGTGTTATTTCTTTATTAGAACTGAGAATTAGGTCTCCTTTTAAATTATAAATGATAATATCTAGTTTATGAATGTCGGAAAGCTCATATATTTTGTGTCGGAAGAGTTTGGAAATACTTTCACCGCTATGTTCTACACCTTTTTGTGCTTCTAAAAAGTATGAAATAGAAGCAAGTGTGGCAGCTTCTTTCCTCAATAGCCTATTGTCGTGATAGTTTTGATTCTGCGTTTTAAAATTGTAATACGTAAAAATTCCGATAAAAAAGAAAGAGCCCACGATCAAAGCGAGCATCGAAACGTAGATACGTGTTCGTAATTTGTAGGGAGATCGAAATAATTTCTTCATTATCTCAAAGATAAAATAATTCTTTAGTTTGTTGTTGTTCATGAAACCTTTGAGATTTCTCGATGAGCTCATCCATTCTTCTTGTTTTCAAGTAGAACATTTAATAATTTAGACAAAAAAAATTTTATGAGCACTGCCATCATGTTGATCCATTGCCCTGATGAAAAAGGGATCATACTTTCCGTAACCGATTTTATTTCTAAGAATGGTGGGAACATTGTTGATTTAGATCAACACGTAGATAGTGAGCGAAAAATATTTTTCATGAGGGTAGAGTGGACCCTTGATGATTTTAGCATCCCAAGAGATAAAATTGGAGATCATTTTGACCCTTTGGTTGCCAATGAATACCAAATGCAGTATAAGATTCATTTTAGAGATGAAAAGATTCGAATGGCGCTTATGGTTTCCAAAATGGACCACTGTTTTAACGACATACTTTCAAGATACAGGTCAGGGGAGTGGAACGTAGAAATTCCGCTTATCATTAGCAATCACCCCGACATGGAAGAAACGGCGAAACGCTTTGACATTCCTTACCACTACATACCTATGACTAAGGAAACGAAGGCAGAACAAGAAAAAAAGCAGTTGCAGCTAATGTCAGACCACAATATTGAGTTTGTTGTCCTGTCGCGATATATGCAAATTTTAAGTGAAAACTTTATAGAACATTATCCGAACCGAATTATCAATATTCATCATTCTTTCCTGCCGGCCTTTCCCGGAGCAAAACCGTATCACTCTGCACATGAAAGAGGGGTTAAAATTATCGGTGCCACAAGTCATTATGTGACAGCTGAACTGGATGCCGGACCTATTATTGAGCAAAATGTAGCTCACGTGAGTCACAAAGACAGCGTAGAAGATCTGGTTCGTAAAGGTCGTGATATTGAGAAAGTCGTTCTTTCGAGAGCGATTTGGCACCACACGAATAGGTGTATATTATCTTATGCGAACCGAACGGTGATTTTTGAATAAAAAAAACCCCGAATATTCGGGGTTTTTATATTTAAGAAGGTAAAATTATTACTGTTTCAATGCTTCGGCACCACCAACGATCTCGAGGATCTCATTGGTAATTGCTGCCTGACGTTGACGGTTGTAAGTTAATTTTAATTCAGATTTTAAATCCTGGGCATTATCGGTTGCTTTGTGCATGGCTGTCATGCGGGCACCGTGCTCAGAAGCGTGAGAATCTAAAAGAGATTTGTAGAACTGGATCTTTAAAGACTTAGGAATTAAATCAACAACAATAGATGTTTTTGAAGGTTCAAAAATGTAATCAGCGTTTACATTAACAGCTTCATTTTCGTCTGCAACGACAGGAATAAATTGCTGGGTAATTACTTCCTGAGTTGCTGCATTTTTAAACTCGTTGTAGATAATGTCCACTTTGTCGAATTGTCCTTCAACAAAAGCGTCCATTACTTCCTGAGCCATTACGGCAACATGCTCATAATTCAAGTCGTTAAAAATTTCCGCATTTGAATTAAACACAGTGTGTTTTCCGGTAAAATAGTCAGCCGATCTCTTACCAATGGCGTAGACCTGTACCTCTTTTCCTGCGTATTCTTTAATGCGCCTCTCAGCAGCTTTAAAAATATTCGCATTAAAAGCACCACATAAGCCACGATTCGAAGCAATGGCAACGATCAAAACCTTTTTGGTTTCTCTTTCCTGGCTGTAAACACCTTCGGCAGACCCTTCAAGAGTAGAACTAATGTTAACTAAGATCTCACGTAACTTTTCAGCATAAGGGCGCATTTGAGTAATCGCGTCCTGAGCTCTCTTTAATTTTGCAGCCGACACCATTTTCATAGCGCTGGTAATTTGCATCGTAGAAGCTACGGAGGTGATCCTGGTACGTATTTCTTTTAAGTTAGCCATTTGAAAATCTATTGAAAGTGAAGGCCGAAGCCTTCACTAGTTC
>Ga0066855_10000041_pt1 | contig 22544 bp, 23 predicted proteins | sample ETNtaG_14_FD_65604 | JGI IMG/M metagenome (GOLD analysis project Ga0066855, IMG submission 65604) | Marine microbial and viral communities from oxygen minimum zone, Eastern Pacific Ocean - ETNP201406SV73 | ecosystem: Environmental > Aquatic > Marine > Oceanic | place: Pacific Ocean: Eastern...
GTAGAAACAGTATCAGCTGAACCTGAAGTAGAAACAGTATCAGCTGAACCTGAAGTAGAAACAGTATCAGCTGAACCTGAAGTAGAAACAGTATCAGCTGAACCTGAAAAGAATCAAGATGTTGTATCATTGTTAGATTCTGTGTCAGATGAAAAAGTTGGTTCGAGAATTAAATTTGAAGAATTTACAGATGAAAAAACACTCTTGAGTTACAATGCATTTGGTTCAAAACAAATGAAAATCAAAGTGTTGGAAGTTTCAGATGAAAATCCCGTATTGCAATGGAAATTTGGTGATCGTGTTAAAATTACAAAAATTCTTGTTACAATTAAACATCTTACTACACAGGAAATTGAAGAAGGTGAATTTGATATAGAGGAAATTGAATTAGAACTATCTGAAAAAAGACACTATAGTTCAACAAATAGATGGGTTCCAGTAAATGAAATTAAAAATGGGTATGTTGCACGTCCGTATCATACAAGATTAATCAGTGATGCGTCGGCACTCGACTATATTATATTTTAACCAAGCACAGAATTTAGTATTGTATATTTTCTCTGAAAGATATTGTAGTTAATTTTACTTTTGAAAGTCGCAAAATCGTCAATAAAGAATCTTTAGGGTAACGACAGTCGCAGAAAATAATACGTGAGATATTATGATCACGACTGCCTTACCACAGCACGATAAAAAATTGCATTTTTTAAATTATTCGTAGATTTTATGTGCTCTTTAATCAGAAAAAAAAGTATGATGATTATAAACAAAAGATGTTTACTCTGAAAAACATTATAAACAAAAGAATTCGAAAATCGTATATGAGTTCAAAAGAATTTGAAATCAATGGAACAGAATACAAGATTGTATTGACAGATCAAGTAATTGGACATGTGAATAATCTAAAAAATCTCTATAATGCAGCATATGAAGATCCTGAAAGTTTTGAAGATGTAAGTTCAGAAATTTCAACTACTATTAATGAAATTGCAGGAACAGTAGAACCACCTGCAGAAGATAGTGACCTTGACGGATTGATTCAAGTAATTATCAAAGCAGTTGAAAATAAAGCAACACAGATAGAAAATGAACTAAAAGAAAAACCCATTAAAAAAGCAAAATCTAAAAAATAATGTCATTTGACCATAAACTCATAAAAAATTAGAGGAGAAATTATATTCTAAATAGAATAATTACCTATATGGCAAGTTGTGAATGTGGTATTTGTGGACATCATAATGAGTCAGAATGTATTGAAAAAGAATGCAAATGTTGTTTAAATTTTCATGAAAGATCTGGCCCTAGACATAAATGATAATTTTTTTATTAAATTTGATTTTGATAGCATGAACATTTTTTTGTAAAATGTCTAGAACAACCTAATAATTTGTGATCTTTACAACCACATAAAATACACTTTTTTTTACTGATCATAGTTTTTCAATTATTTCTTTTACAGAATACATCATTTGTTTAGATTCCAAAGCTTCTAAAATTTTCAATCTCATATTTTTAATTCTATAGATATCATCAACATACAAAGGGGTCATCGTATCAATTTCTTTTTCAAAATAATAATCATCTAAATAACTTTGAAATTTTGTTTTTAATGAAGCGTAATCAGATAACGGTATTTTATCAGAATCAATCTTTTTTGTAATTACTTTGAGAAATCCATTAATTTTTAGTAGTTCTTTACGTATATGTACAAGATCCCCTGGTTTATCCTCAAATTCCTTTAAGATTTTGTAAGAAACAAAGAATTGAACTAGGATTTTTTTTAAATGTTCATTATAAGTAATCATATTATTTTTTAAAATTCAAGTAATCTAAGTCTTCATTTTCTAACAAAAAGCAAAACTGCCTAGTTTTAATATGGTCAAATGTTTTCAAGCGTTATGACAATGCAGGCAGACGCATATCTGAAATGTATTGATCCAAAATGTGGATTGGAATATGCAATAGAGAGTACCAATGTTGAGTGTGAAAAAGGCCACATGTTAGATGTAAAATATAAAAATAAACCGTCAGATAGTTTAAAGGAAATTTTTTATCAAAGACGAAATTCTCAGGGAAATATATTCAATGAGAGTGGGGTTTGGAGATTCAGAGAATTATTAAATTTCTGTCAAATAGATACTGAAGATATAGAACAATGCTCAAAAAATCTAGTTTCATTAGATGGGGCTGAAGGAAGACTATCAAAACCATACCATATGTCAAAGGCAGCAGAATTTGTTGGAGTTTCAAACGATAATTTATGGTTACAGCCAGAAGGATACAATCCAAGTGGTTCATTCAAAGATAATGGAATGGCAACGGCAGTTACACATGCAAAGATGGTTGGTGCAAAAAAAATTGTTTGTGCATCAACTGGAAACACATCAGCTGCTGCTGGAATGTTTGCAGCAAATGAAGGGATCAATTGTGATGTGTATATCCCTGCAGGTCAAATTGCACCAGGAAAACTAAGTCAAGCATATCAATTTGGAGCTCAAATTGTAGAGGTAGATGGAAATTTCGATGATGCATTAAAGCAGTCATTAGATGACGCAAAAAATCATGACGGATATACAGTAAACTCAATTAACCCATTTAGAATAGAAGGACAAAAAACAATTCCATTTAGGGCGCTAGAATATCTCAATTGGGAAGTACCAGATTGGATTGTTTATCCAGGAGGAGCATTAGGAAATACTTCTAGTTGTGGAAAAGCATTAATGGAATTATACGAATGGGGATGGATTAAAAAAATTCCAAGAATTGCGGTGATAAATTCCGAAGGTGCAAGTACATTATCAGATTTGTATAACGGAAAATTTGAAGATGAAGAATTACGATGGAATAAGGGTAACCCAAATACGGAATTAATTTCCAGATATTATGATCATTTAGATAAAGAAGGATTACGTCCAAAAACTAAAGCTACTGCAATCCAAATAGGAAGACCTGCAAATATTTTGAAAGGCTTGCGTGCACTAGAATTTACAAATGGTGTGGTCACAACAGTGTCGGATTCAGATATGCTTGATGCAATGTCAGTTGTAGGACTAAACGGATTTGATTGTGAGATGGCATCAGGAGCATCTGTGGTAGGTGTTAAAAAACTAATCAATGAAGGAATAATCAGTAAAGATGACAAAGTAGTAGGAATTCTTACAGGTAGACAAAAAGATGCAATGTTACCAGTAGATTATCATAATAATTCTAAAAATAAATTTGCAAACCCACCAAAAAATTAGCCTCATATTTCGGGCTCAATTAATTAAATTTAAAATAATATCTCAAGAGTTAAATCTGAGTTTTGTAAATTATTAGTAACCAAAAGATGGTGTTAAAAAACTAAATGAGTAACCGACATAGTGGGTCTAAGAAATTTTTCTGGAGCATATCATGGTAGATTTATGGGTAGAGATAGCAGCACTAGCTGTTTTAATTGGATTGTCAGGATTTTTCAGTGGACTGGAAGTAGCATTAGTGGGTGTAAGAAAATCAAAAGTTGTTCAATTACTTAATGAAGGGAAAAAGGGTGCAAAAGCACTTCACAAATTAAAAACAAATCCTAGCTGGATGATGTCAAGTGTAAATCTTGGAAATAATTTAGTAAATGTTGGAGCATCAGCACTAGCAACAAGTCTTGCAATCAGATTATTTGGAAACGATGGGTTGGGAATTGCAGTAGGTGTAATGACATTTTTAATTCTAGTATTTGGGGAAATAACTCCAAAGACATACTGTAATGCAAATTCAACTAAAATTGCATTAAGATATGCACCAGTTCTATTAGCATTTAGTTATGCAGTTTATCCAATTGTAAAATTCTTCGAAGTAATCACAAAAGGAGTGGTGAAAATGACAGGTAGTAGTTACGCACCTCCACCAATCACAGAAGAAGAGATCAAGGGAGTTATTGATCAAGGGTTGGAAGAAAAAGCACTTGAAAAAGAGGAGATGGAGTTAGTTCATGGAGCTTTGAAGTTTGATGATACCGTAATTCGCTCAGTAATGACACCTAGAACAAAGATGTTTACACTTAATTCTAAAATGATATTATTAGAAGCACTACCGCTGATTAATCAAAGTGGGCATTCAAGAATTCCAATTTATGGAGAAACGAGAGACGATATTGTTGGATTTATTCACGTCAGAGATGTTCTCAAAGAATTAGAAAAAGAAAACAAGATAGTCAGTTTAGAAGAAATCGCAAGAAAACCTGTTTTTGCATCTCAAGAAAAAATGGTTAGTTCTTTGCTTAAAGAAATGAAAGGACGAAAAACCCACATGGCAATTGTAGTTGATGAACATGGGGGAGTTGAAGGAGTAGTAACTCTGGAGGATTTGTTAGAGGAAATAGTGGGCGAAATAGAAGATGAAACAGACCTTACAAGGGAAACAGGATATGAAAGAATTGATCAAGATACTATAATCACAAATGGAGATATAGAAATTGACATAGTTAATGAAATTTTTAAAACCAAAATACCCGAAGGGGATGATTATGCATCACTTAATGGACTACTTCATGAAAAATTGCAAGATATTCCACAAGAAGGGGATAAAGTTGAGATGGATGAACTCAGAATTATTGTAGAAAAAGTTTCAAAAAATGTTCCTAAAAAAATTAGAATTGAGAAAATTAGAACATAGTCTTTTTTAAAAATTAATAAATCATTTCCTAGTTGATTTTATTTTTCTTCGACTAATTTTATTACATATTTTCTATTAAAACAGATTCGGCGGAAGTATTGACAAATTTAATTATTTAGTACAATAAATAATTCAAACTTTTCAGAATTAGAAATTTTTCGATAACCAAATAAAGTGTATAATTTGTTCAAATTCATGGATAAGTTAGATGTAGAGATTTTATGGACTCTAAAACAAAGTGAGACTCATTATTTGAAGGAAATTGACATTAGAAAAAATAATCCAAAACTAACTCACAGAAAAGAGTTAGAAGCAAAACTTCGTTATTTAGAAGAAGGAAAATTTATTGAGTCTGTACCTGCAGTCTTTGGTTCAGGGCATTTGTTAAAAAAACTAGGAAATGATTTGTTCTGGAATGATAATACAAAAAAACAGATTCTAAGTTTTTTGTATGTCGATGATTATAGTTTAGATGATTTAAACAGATTAGTTGGCAGTGAATTAAAGTTAATTTCAGACACCGTTAATTCATTACAAAATGAGCAAATTCCTCTAATTGAAAATTCTCCAAATAATGAAATGTATTCAATTACTTCTTCAGGAGAAGAATACATCAAGACTAATTTTGAAAAACAATCACCAGTGAATATAGAATCATTTAGTCAAATCAAAATTGGACAGATAAACATTAAAAATTTTGAAGATAAAATCGATGAATTAGTTCTTCAAGTAAATAAGGAGCCTAATTTATCAATCGAAGAGAAGAATTTGTTTAAAGAAAAACTAACAAATTTAAAAAATGCGTGGATGGAAACCAGTCAGTTTGGACAACCTAGATCATCATTACTAACAATGGACGGGCTACGAGAATTATTTCCAAAATCCCCAGTTTAGACATCAATCAATTTAAATCAAAAAATAATGGAGTCTTGACAAATTTAATTACTAGACATTATTCAGAGTCACTTATGGCTAAATTAACTACATACGAAAAAATTAATGAAGAAATTAAATTCACTGAAGATGAAACAGTAGAACTTTTGAAGTTAAGTGAAAAAGAAATATTGGTTTTGATTCTTTCTGAACTAAAAAAAATTTCAGAAAATACTGAAAAATAAAATTATTCTTCTGTAATCAAATAGGACAAGCCCTGTAGATCTTCCCAAGATAAATTAGATTCAGTAGTCATGATTAATCTTAGGAAATTATGCATTTAAAGAACATGAATGATTTGTCTATTTTTCAAAATAATCTTAAAATATTTTACTTTGCAAAATGTTCTTGTAATTTTTGCTTCTTTTCTTTCATGTGGAAAATAGATTCTGTATGGGTAAATGCATCCTCATATGATTTGTCAAACAACATTGCTTGCATCAACATGTGGTTTTCAGGAATAACAATTCCCGTTTGATCATCAGAATACATCATTTGAACAGTATCGCCAATTGATGTAGTCATGTTAGCATGAATATGGATCATGTTTGTATCTGTAAAATTAAATCCCATATTTTGAGCATATTCTCTAACATCTTTTGTTCCCTTTGCAGTCCATAATGCAGCTACACCAAATTCATCAGTAAAAATATCGTGAATTTCGGATGGTTTTGGGGCAACATTTTTGAATCTTATATCCATAATATGCAAATGCATTTGTCGAGTTGGAACTTTTATTGCACGAACGTATAGAGGTGCATCTTTGCCAAAATACAGTTTAACATCATCACCATGATGAGGTTTTTCAGTCATCTCTATAGTGTCAGAAACTTTCTTTTCAGTTTGCTCAATGTCTGCCCATCTCCTAACCAGAGTGACATCAAATCGAATCAAGTCATCTCCAAATTTTTCACGTAAAGGTTCCAAGATTCTACCCATTCCAGTTACATTACAACTTCCTTGCATGACATGTTGTTTACCTGATGCAAGATCATAATTTGCCCTAGAATTAAACAATAAATCAGAAACAGATTCATCACCAACAGTTGATTCTCCACCTTGATAAATTGCAGGAATATTTTTTGGTTCGTATAAGTTCTTTTTATTTTTGTAACCGTGTCCACCAGGAGATGCATCAATTACAAGGTCACATTCATCTAATGCAGATTCAATACTCCCAGAAATTTTATAATTTGAAAAATCATCTAGTTTTCTTTCTAGAACAAAAACATTCAAGCCTCGAGATATTGCATCATTTACTTTGTCATCAGGAGAATACTTACCAACACCGATTACAGTGATTTCTGGATCATCTTTAAGAAATGAAGTGATTCTACTTCCAATTGATCCATAACCATTGACAAAAACTTTCTTCATATTATAACTAAAAATACACTAGTTATTTAGGAATATATTTCAACGAGACAATTAATAGAATTGGATTTGTGTTTTATGCAATTAACAATCCCAGGGCACATAAAAGACTAAATGTGTAAAAAAAATCCAAATTTTATTGTTACATGGTCCATCACTTGGAATAGGTGCCGCTATTGCATCAATTATGATAATTGGGGTATTTTTTGGATTTAATGAAATTTCTAATGAGCCAGAACTCGTAGTTGAACCAACTCCAACTATTGAACAAGCAGGACCTCCAAAAATTACTATGGATACATTTTTGGGAAATGGTTCCCCGATTCTAGGCGATATTAATGCTAAAGTTACATTAGTTGAATTTGGCGATTACCAATGCCATTTTTGCAATGTTTATTTCCATTCTACCGAGCATAAAATATTACAACAATATGTAGAAACAGGCAAAGTCAAAATAATCTTCAAAGATTACAACATAATTGGTCCAGATTCAGTTAATGCGTCACACGGTACTCACTGTGCAAATGAGCAAGGATTGTTTTGGGAATATCATGACATATTATTTTCAAATTGGGCAGGAGAAAATAATGGATGGGCATCTTCAGAAAATCTTCTAAAATTTGCTGAAGAAATTGATTTAGATTTAGTACAATGGTCTGAATGTATGGATAATGAAACTCATTCAAAAACAATTATTGCAAGTAATGATGATGCAAAATCACTAGGGATAACAGGCACTCCAGCATTTTTTGTTATTGGACAAGATGAAAAAGTTATATCAATTTTTGGAGCACAACCTTATGAAGTATTTGAGAGAGTTTTTGAAGAAGAGTTAAAAAAATAAAATTCCGATCATTTTGAAATAATCATTAAAATCAGAAAATCCCTTCCTAATTAGGATAAACGTGCTCAATAACCTTATTAATGAATTATCGGAGCCAAGCTTATGGCAGCAGGGATAGATGATATTTCTATTTACATTCCAAGATTGTATATTGATGCAGAGGATTTTGCAAAAGCCAGAGGTCTTGACCCAGTCAAATTACAAAAAGGTCTAGGCGTATCACAAATGGCAATTGTTGATGCAAATCAAGATCCAGCAATTCTTGCAGCAAATGCATGTTTGAAAATTATGCAAAAAAATAAACTATCTCCAGACGATATTGGAAGATTATACGTTTCAACTGAATCATCATTTGATGAATCTAAAGCAATGAATTCATACGTCATAGGGATGTTAGAGCAAGTTTATGGTCAGGGTGCATTTGAGCACTGTGGAGGAATTGAAACAAAGTTTGCTTGTGTAAGTGGTTCTTATGCACTTTATGATAATACAAATTGGATTAGAGCTGGAGAAGCAGAAGGAAAACATGCTCTTGTAGTAGTATCAGATATTGCAAAATACGATATCGGTTCTAGTGGTGAAATGACTCAAGGTGCAGGTTCTGTAGTTATGTTACTCAATGATAAACCACGATTACTGGCATTTGATCCTAGAGTAACAGCTACTTCAATTAAAGACGAATATGATTTTTACAGACCATTTGGAAAAGAAACTCCAATTGTTCACGGACAATACTCAAACATGTTATACATGATTCAAGTCAGAAAAGCGCTTGAAGCATACAAGAAAAAAATAATCAATACAGGACTAGTCAAACTAGAATCAGGTGAAACAATTTTAGACCATATGGATTACATCAACATGCATTTACCATATAGTAACATGGGGAAGAAAGCATTAGCATATTTAGTTAGACATGAATGGCGTCAACTTCCAAGATGGAAACGTGTTTTAACAGAAATAGGAATGGAAGAACCAGTTCCAAAAGATCCTCGAGGAACTATTGAATCAGTATTAGGAGATGAAGAATTTATGGCAAAAGATCATGAATTTACTAAATTGTTTACAAAAACTCCAGAATATCAAGAAGTGTATGAATCAAAACTTGCAAGTTCACTTATTGCATCATCTATGATAGGTAATCTTTACACTGCATCTCTCTATCTTGGATTTAGAAGTAGTTTAGAATTTGAATTTCAGAAAGGTGTAGAGTTGGAAGGAAAGAGAGTAGGATTTGGATCATACGGTAGTGGAAGTAGTGCTATGGTGTTTAGTGGAGTTATTCAGCCAGAATATAAAGAAATTGTAAAGAATATGAATTTAGAAAATGAATTAGGAGATAGACGAAGGTTAACGCTAGAAGAGTATGAAATACTACACGAAAATAAACTAACACCAGAAAATTCTATGTTACGTTCAAAAAAAGAATTCATGTTAGTAGATGTAAAAACTGATGTAGAGACCAGAGGAGAAAGACGCTACGTCTTTAATGAATAATTCTTTCACAAATTTTACAATTGTTATAAAATCATCATAATTCAAAAGAATTTATTCAAATTCAATTAATTTGTAATAATGGACGAGGAACCAAATCCAATTAAAGATTATCTTTTTGAATATATCAAAAATTCATCAACAATTGAAGAATTAATCAAAACAAAAAAATTTGATCAGATAATTAATGAGATTATAGAAAATTGTTACGATAAGATAGTATCTATGGATTCTAAAGATATTTCCATAGGTATCTTAGCTACAGGAATTTTACATTATTTACTTACAAATGCGCTTCTAAATAGCCAGAGAAAAGTAGAATATAATGAATTAGAATTAGACATAGTTATTCCAGATATCAAAACATTAGAAAAAGATCCAAAAATGACACTTCTCATATGTATTCCAAAATCATCAGACAAAAAAATAATTAATGAAAAAATATCTCAATTAGAAAAAATTCAGCCAATTAAAGAAAATATTTGGTTAGTGCTGTCTGAGAATATCCAAACAGGGAAAAAATCATTTGTTCTATCAAAAGAAAACCCATCATTTTCAAAAATAATTTTTGAAATTGCTCAGTTCAGTAATGTCGGTGGCGCAAATAAATTCAAAATATTACGAATTTAAGAAAATATCTATTTCAGTAATGAACTCAAATCAATATTTTTTTTGAAAATTCTATAAAGAGAGGTATCGCTTAAATCTTTAAGAAAAGGAATCGAACCTAAAACTTTGATTCCTGTCAGATTCTGTAAATCAGATGTTAGTTGTTTTACAGGATAGCCCCTATCAAAATTATTTATGATTATTCCTTTAATTGGAATTTTATATTTTTCACACATCTTAACAGTCATGATAGTATGATTAACAGTTCCAACTTTACTTCTAGTTACAAGTATTGTTGGAATTTTCATGTCTTTGATTAAATTTGTAATATAGTAATCTTTGAGAATTGGAGTCATTACTCCACCCATGCCCTCAACAAGAATTGTTTCATGAAGTTTTGATAATTTTTTAAAACTTGAAAGAATTGTGGAAACTTTTGGTTTAATTTTCAATTTCTTCCATGCAGTATAAGGAGAAGCAGAGATTTTGAAAAATTGTGGGTTGATTAAATTTTCAGGATCATTTACTTGTGCAGCTTTTGATAATATTTCGATATCTTCAGACTTGAATCCCTTTTTTTGTGCAGTTCCTGCAGCAAAAGGCTTCATTACTCCTATATCCAATCCCATTTTTCTAAGAGTAACAGCCAAACCAGCAGTGATGTAGGTTTTCCCAACATCAGTATCAGTTCCGGTTATGAAAAAAGATTTCAATAAATTAGATTTAGATAATTAGTTGATTAACTCATCGGTCAAGGACTGATAACCGTATAATTTTTGGTTAAATCCTACTTAGATTAATTCCATATTCTTTTTCTTATTTTTTACGATTAGGCTCAATTTGTTGGGATTATATCACACGGGAATATTAGAAAAGACATGATTCCAAAAGGGAACATAGAAGGCATATGTCAAGATTGTGGCGAACACATCATGTATTCTAAAAAACCCATGCAAACTCATACAGACCTTTTGAAAAAACATAGGTGTCCAAAATGTGGAAATTTTGCATTGAAAACTCTGAGTTCAGATATTTGAGGGTTAACTGGTTTTAGTTTAGTGAGTGTTTCTTTACTCATCAGTTGTTTTTAGATTTTATCTGAGACTAACTTTGATATTTATTGGCATTTTTTAAAAATAGAACATTGAATGACGAAGAAAAATCAAAGAAACTAACAAAACGAGAAATTTTACAAAAGGGTACAATAATTTGTATAATTCTCATAGTTCCATCTCTTGTAACATTTCTAATTGTTTGGCAAGTTTTTGATGATTTGACTTATGCCATGATTTTAGGTGCAATGATTCATTTTATTGCAATGATATTTTCATGGAAAATTTCTAAAAAACATCTGGTAAAAAAATAATTCTATACATCATCGTTTAAGTGAATAAATAATCTATTTCAGAAATAACAGATTAATTATTAAGTTCTGGAAATAAAGGAAATTAGTTGAAAAGTTCTGTTTGGCACCCAAACACACAGATGAAAGAATGGGATTCATTTGATAAAATTACCAGAGGTAAAGGAATTTGGCTAATTGATTCTAAAGGCAACAAATTACTTGATGCAGTAGGCTCAATGTGGTGTAATGTATGGGGACATTCCAATGCAGAACTAATCAAAGCAATAACAAGTCAAAGTAAAAAATTACAGCATTCTTCAATGTTTAATCTCACAAATGAGCCTGCAGAAAAACTTGCAGACAATCTCATAAAAATTTCTCCAACAATGCACAAAGTATTCTATTCAGATAATGGATCATCTGCAATGGAAATTGCAATAAAAATGGCCTTACAGTATTGGAAAAATATAGGAGATAAAAAGAAAACAGAGATTGCAACAATAGAAAACGGATATCATGGAGATACGTTTGGTGCAATGTCAGTTGGATATGTTCCAGAATTTTTTGGTAAATTTAAAAAACAATTATTTTCAACAATTCAGTTTCCGATACCAAACAAATACAGAATTCCAAAAAAATATTCATTAAAAGATTACCAAATACAATGTATAGAGAATATAGAAAATAAATTTTCTAAAAATAACAATATTGCAGCTTTTATCATGGAAAGTGGTGCACAGATGGCAGGGGGTGTGATAATTTATCCCAAAGGATTTCAGAAACAAATTCGACAATTATGTAAAAAATATGATGTATTATTTGTACTAGATGAAATTGCAACTGGTTTTGGAAGATTAGGTTCTATGATACAATATGAAGAACAAAAAAGTATTCCAGATATAGTATCATTTGGAAAAATGTTAACTGGAGGGTATCTAACAATGGCTGCAACATTAACAAACAAAAAAATTTATGATTCATTCTCAGGTGAATTCAATGATTGGAAGCATTTGTTTCATGGTCATACATATACTGGAAATCCAATAGCTGCATCTGTAGCAAATGAAAATCTCAAAATGTATAAGAAAAATAATCTGATAAAAAAAATTCAAAAAACATCCAAAATATTCACAAAGTTTTATCAAGAAATTTCAGAAATCGATATTGTTGGAGATATCAGACACAAAGGAATGCTAATGGGAATAGAATTGGTAACAGACAAATCAAAAAAGACCCCAATCAAACCTAAAAAATCAATAAACAAGATATTTTTTGAAGAGGGTAAAAAACAAGGGATCTACCTCAGAACACTTGGAAATATAGTCATGTTAGTTCCACCACTGGCAATTTCAGAAAAAGATCTCAATTTACTCCTAAACAAGACAATTAAAACAATCAAAGCCGCAAAATCACAAGTGATTTGACCGTTAACCCCCTAATTCTTACAGGTTAACCTTTCCATTATTTTTATTAATGGAAAAATTGTCAAAAAAATATGAGTGTTGTAGAATTTATCAAAGAATGTCAAGAAAAAGTTTTTGCAGGAACTCACATATCATCTGAAGATGCAAAAAAATTACTAAATATTCCAGATGAAAATTTAAGAGAACTTGCAAAATGTGCAAATGAAATTACACATGATTTCAATGGTGAAAAAATTGATGTTGAGCAATTAAACAATATTAAAAAAAATGCATGTAGTGAAGACTGTACTTTTTGTGGACAATCAGCATTTTTTGATACCGGAGTAAACACATACCAATTACCAACACCAGAAGAAGTAGTAAGTAAAGCAACAAAAGCAAAAGAAGAAGGAGCAGAGTCCTATTGTTTAGTTGCAGCGTGGAGAGAACCATCACCAAAAGATTTTGAAAAAGTTTGCAACATTATAAATGAGATAAATAAAAAAGTTGGAATAAGTGTGGAATGTAGTTTAGGTTTTCTTACCATATCACAAGCAGTTAAACTAAAAGAACTAAATGTAAAACGATATAATCATAATTTAGAAACTGCAAAATCAAAATTTTCAGAAATTTGTACTACTCACACATATGAAGACAGATTAAAAACACTTGGAATAGCTAGAGATGCAGGATTGGAATTATGTACAGGTGGAATAATAGGATTAGGTGAAACAAGAGAACAGAGATTAGAATTGTCATTAGAATTAGCAAGGTTATACCCAGAAGAAGTTACAATCAACATACTTGTTCCAGTTCCAGGCACTCCATTAGAATTACAAACCAAGTTAAACAATTCAGAAATTGTCAGAATGTTTTCAGTAATTAGATTCCTATTACCTGAATCTGTAATAAAAATTTCAGGTGGAAGAGAAACAATGCTTGATGATTCAGGGGAAGAACTACTTCAAAGTGGAGCCAATGGAATCATCACAGCAGGTTATTTGACAATGGGAGGAAATGAGGCTGAAAAAGACCTTGAAATGATTGAGAAAATTGGCCTTAAAGCATAAACTAAATTTTATTGATTTAGAATTAGACCAGGTTAAACAGAAAAACCTGTACAGAAAACTACGATATGGAAAAGTACAAGGTTCACATATTACAATTAACAACAAAAAATTACTTAATCTTAGTTCAAATGATTATCTAGGAATTCCAATTAAAAAAAATCAAATCAAACAACTACAATCCAGTTCTAGATCAGTTTCTGGAAATGATGAATCATATAAAAAACTAGAAACTAAACTTGCAAAACATAAATCACAACAAAATAGTTTAATTTTTCCTACAGGATATATGACAAATCTGGGGGTAATTTCATCAATTGCAAAAAAAGGAGATATAATTTTCAGTGATGAATTAAATCATGCAAGTATTATTGAGTCATGTAAATTATCTGATGCAAATATTTCAGTTTACAAACATAATGATATGGAAGATTTACAAATAAAATTAAAACAAAAAGGGAAAAATAAATTTGTGATTACTGAGGGTGTATTCAGCATGGATGGTGATTTATCACATCTAAAACAAATAACAGAAATTGCAGAAAAATCAGAAGCAATAACAATAGTAGATGACGCACATGGGGATTTTGTAATTGGAAAAGATGGTAAAGGAACACCAAACTATTTCAAAGTTTCAAAGAAAATTGATTTGTACATTAGTAGTCTCAGTAAAGGTTTAGGATCATTTGGAGGGTATGTAGCATCACAAAACAATGTTATTGATTTATGCATTAACAAATCAAAATCTTTTATTTATACATCTGCACTACCTTCATTTTTAATTGAACATACACTGCAAAGATTTGAATCAAATAGAGAAAAACAAAAGAAAAAACTAGAAACTAACACAAAACAACTTTCAAAAGGACTAAAAGAAATTGGATTTAATATTAAATCTAAATCACACATCATACCAATTATTGTTGGAAATGAAAAAGAATCTATGAAATTAGGAGAATTTTTGAATACAAACGGGATATTTGTGCAACCAATTAGATATCCAACGGTTCCAAAAAATCAAGCTAGGTTAAGAATATCAGTTACTGCATGGCTGTCATCTGAAGAAATTGAAAAATCATTATCAATTTTTGAAAAGGCATTCAAAAGATTCTTCTAATTATCTCATAGAATCAAAGCCATAAAATGCAGGAGACCCAATTATTACTGCAATAGTAATTACAATTCCTAAAGCAACTCCGACAATAATGAAACGTTTGTTCATACAAAAATGAAATTGACCCTAGTTAAAAACGGATTGTCTCAAGAATATAGAAAGAAATGATACAATAATTTAAAGCAAAAATTCCAATATTATCATATGGTAGAGATCACTATAGCAGTAGCGGTACTTGCAGGATTAGGATCTTTTGTTGCACCATGTATTTTACCAATGATTCCTGCATTTTTAGCATATATTTCTGGTACAACTCTATCTGAAATAAATCAAAAAAATGACTCTAAAACAATATCCGTCAACAAAACACAAATTGTTTTAAATTCAGTTTTTTTCGTTTTAGGATTTTCAATAGTATTTTCAACGCTAGGAGTAGTCATCAACAGTATTTTTTCAATATCAGATACAAGTTTAGTAGAAGGACTAAATCATGTGGGAGGAGTTATCATAATAGGATTTGGAATATTTTTACTGCTTTCAATAAAAATTAACAAACTAAATGTAGAAAAAAAATTTCTCCCCAAAACATCAAAGACTAGTTATCCAATGTCATTTGTTTTTGGATTAGCATTTGCAGCTGGATGGACACCATGTGTAGGGCCAATTCTTGGAACAATACTTACACTTGCTGCAACAACTCCATCAGTTGCATTTAATCTACTATTAGCGTATTCTTTAGGTTTAGGAATTCCATTTATTTTGATGGGGATGTTTTTTTCCAGATCAAATAAAATAATTCATTCAATGAGTAGACATCTAAAATATTACAATTTAATTTTAGGAGTGTTTATCATTATTTTAGGAATTTTGGTATTTACAAATCAACTCACTTATCTTGCAAATTTTCCACTTCTCAATGAATTATTGGAAATAGGATGAAGGAATGAAGTCAGAAGTAAAATCAGCATTAATCTTGGGAGCAATAGTTGTGGTAGGAGTAGGTATTTTGAGCATAGTTTTTTCAACATATGACGAACAATTCATTCCTACAAAATCAAAAATAGACACAAACTTTGTGGGGATAGATAAATCGGGATTCAAAAAAGCACCAGAACTTGTAGGTATAGCACATTATCTGAATACAACTCCTGAAAAATTAAATCAAGAAATGGAAGGTAAAGTTGTACTGTATGATATTTGGACATATAGTTGCATTAACTGTGTTAGAACACTTCCATACATCACTTCATGGGATGAGAAATATTCTGATCAAGGATTATTAATAATTGGAATTCATTCACCTGAATTTGAATTTGAAAAAAATCCTGAAAATGTAAAAAGTGCAATAAACAAACATGGAATTCACTATCCTGTTGTATTAGATAATGACATGGAAACATGGAAGGCATTTGAAAACAGATATTGGCCTAGAAAATACATTGCAGATCATGAAGGGTACATTAGGTATGATCATATCGGAGAAGGAGGGTATAAAGAAACAGAAAAAATTATTCAACAACTTTTAGATGAAAGATCAAAAAATATTGGAATTCAGTCAATGTCAATTAAACCACTTGTAGACATTGAAGAATTTGAACATACAATGTTTAGAACACCAGAATTGTATTTTGGTTATAAGTTTGCAGAAAATAGAAATCAATTGGGAAATAGTGAGGGATTTCAACCAGAAAAAATAGTCACCTATTCAATTCAAAAAAGTATAGATTTGCACAAATTTTACCTTTCAGGAGATTGGAAGAATCATGAAGACAGTATGGAATTAATTTCTAAAACTGGAACAATCAAACTTCCATACATTGCAAAACAAGTGAATATTGTTACAAAAAACAATGCACAATTAGAAATCTTTCTTGATGATAAACCATTAACGGAACAAAATTCAGGAAAAGATGTTTTATCAAAAAATATTCTAACTGTAACAAATCCTGATTTGTACAATATCATTAACAATGGAGATGATTTATCACATACAATAGAAATTAAAATTCATGGTAAAGGCTTTCAAATATTCACATTTACGTTTGGATGATGTAACCAACTACAGATGTAACCTCAGTTACACTAGCTGTAGTGACAAGCCCCTTTAAAATAAAAGATTCTAGATACAATGGGGAAAATGCAGTATGATAAGTAATTCTTGGAATAAAGTAGAAGGAGAAACCCTATCTCAAAAAGTAATCAGTAAAGTAAAGCCAGAAGAACCATTAAAAAATAAAATTGATTTTGCACAGAGAAAATTACAATCACAAATTTCAAAATTAGAAGTAATTAATGAAAAATTAAGGAAAAAACATGATATGATTTTTGAAAAAATTGTGAACGCTCAAAGAAATAACAAGAATGTTTACGCTCAAGCATATGCAGGAGAATTAACACAAGTAAGAAAAATGAAAAATATGATAAGTGGTGCAAAACTTTCCATGGAACAAGTTAAACTCAGATTAGATACTGTTTCAGAATTAGGAGATGTAGTTGTTACATTAAGTCCATGTATGTCAATCATCAAAGGTCTCAGTCCATCATTAAGTGGAATTATGGGAGAAGCAGGTTCATCGATGACAGACTTGTCACAAATTCTTGGAGATGTAATGGCAGGTTCATCAGTTAGTGGTGGCGATACAATGAGTGTTAGTAAAGAGACAAATTCAGATACATTGGCAATTCTTGAAGAAGCACACAATGTTATTGCAGGTCAAACAAAAACAGCAATACCAGACATTCCTGAAAATCTAAGACATCAAATGGCTAATAGAAAATCAGATATTTTAATTTAGAAATTATTTCGATTTCTTTTTACTCTTAATTATCAAAATTTTCTTAATTCTAGATATTGTAGGATAACTATATCCACGTCTACGATAATTCGCAATCATCATTTTCCAATTTTTTAATCTCCATTGAGCTTGTTCCATAGTTACAGAATGAACTTCTTTTTGGATGATACTTTTTCTTCCAACTTTTAGAGTTCCTGCATCTTTTGCAGACCATCTATTTTTTGCAAATTTGAGACCAGTTAAGATTTCTGAAACCGGCATTTCTTGGAAATATTCTTTTAATTTTTTAAGTTCAAGATCAGATGGTTTTTTTGAAATTGGTAACTCTACAGTCGGTTTTACCACAAAAATTCTATCAATTAATGCCTTAAGAGAATCATGCTAAACCAAAATTAACTAAAATAGAAAATGATTGATAGTTTTGAGAGGTACAAACCCTTAATTGAATAAGATTTACAGTAAAACGTATGGGATTAATGAATACTCTAGCAAAATTTTGCATTATGAAAAAAGTTCGAGAAAAAGCAAATAATTCTGAAAATGATTCAGATGAATAAGATCAATTTTTTGAATGTTTAAGAATTTAAAAAGTAAATAAAATTGCTGATGATTATACCAACGGGTTCTCTCAGATTTCCTCAAAAATGACGAATATTGCCGAATTATGAAGCAACTTAAATCTAAAATGTGACTAACAATTTAATGGAATAACTGAATTTTTACACAATCCAACATACAGCATTATTCCAAATACAATAACAGCAAAAGCAGACAAAGGTATCAAAAGAAAAATTTTTGTTTTTAATCCCATAATTTAGCATGCTAATTAGTACATATAAAATTGTCACAGTTTTAATCTACTGTGATAGTAAAGGTACCTTTTGTTTTAGGATCTTGTAACAATGTTACCATTTCTCGAGGAAGTAAATTAGATGCTTTGTCACAGTTTACAGATAAAGTTCTAGGACAGACAAAATCACTTTTTCTAATTACAATATCATTCAAATGGGTAAGAGTGAGTTCTGAATGACCTTTACCTTTGATTGTAAATTCTTGATCACCTACTTTGATTGTAAAAATCACCAAAGTATTTTCAGATTTTAATTTATTTTTTAATTCTTGAGGTAAATCAAAACAGCTTGAAGAGGCATTTACACCAATAATACAGTCACCCTGAGGAGTTAGATGAGATTCTTTAGTTATTTCTAATGTTTTTTGGTGGTTTGAACGTATATTTTCGTGTCCTGAGAATTCAATTTCAAACTTCAATATCTGAAAATATTTAAAACATGAAATAAACTTTAGTTGAAAAAATTAGTTTAAAATCAGTTTTTCGATCATTTTTCTATGAGCCTATTTTCAAACAAAATATTTCTTCTAAAGAGAGTACGGTTTAAATTAAACTTTCAGAGCATTTCAATCAAATGCTTCCAGCACAACAAGGTTATGATAGAGCAATTACAGTATTCTCACCAGACGGTAGATTATATCAAGTTGAATATGCCATAGAGACTGTAAGAAGAGGAACCATAGCTGTGGGTGTAAAATGCAAGGATGGAATTGTAATTGCAGTTGAAGAAAAAGCAAGAAAATTACAGATTTCTGATGTTGCACAAAAGATTTTTCAAATTGATGATCATGTCGGAGTTGCTGCTGCTGGATATATCCCAGATGCAAGAAGTCAAGTGGACAATGCAAGATTCTTTTCTCAAAGTAACAAAATGATTTACGATGAATCAGTTGAAGTTGAAACTATTGCAAAACATTTAGCTGATCAATGTCAACAATATACACAGTATGCAGGTGTACGACCTTATGGTGTCGCATTAATTCTAGGAGGAGTTGTAAACGATAAACCAGAATTATTCTTAACAGATCCTAGTGGAACATTCATTTCATATGATGCAATTGCAATTGGTTCTGGGTCTGATGAAGTAACAGACTTTTTAGAAAAAACATACAAAGATGATCTTTCAATAGATGATGCATCAATTTTAGCTGCAGCAGGAATTTACATGTCAAGTGACGAAAAAGAAAGCTTAAGCCATATTAGAATGGCACATATCAAAACGGATACAGGATTATATCAATTAGTCAATGAAGAGCAGATTGCAAATTATGCAAAAACTGCTAAAGAAAAGTATCCACACGACAAAAACTAATTATCAAATACTTGAGAGGTTAAAGTACAATGAATCTATCTGTAGCTATTCCAGAATCCGCATTATCCGATGAATCACTAAAAATAGATAAAACTAGAAAAATTTCAGTTCTTGCAAGAGCTTGTTCAATTTTTAAAATAGATACTATCTATGTGTATCAAGAAGGTGGGAATTACAGACAAGATGGAAACTTGATGGTAATGATTCTAAAATATTTAGAAACTCCTCAATTTTTACGAAGACGATTATTTCCTAAAATGAATGACTTAAAATTTGCAGGAGTACTTCAACCATTAAAAATACCAAGTCACATAACACCTGCAAATCCAAAAAAGATCAACCGGGGAGATGTCAGAGAAGGAATCATAGTAAGTGTGAAAGGAAAAAGATTTGTGGATGTGGGGATAAATCAATTAATTCAGTTTTTTGGAAAAACAGGAATTGGTAAAAGAGTAACAGTTCAATTCAAAGAAGGGTATCCGAGATTATCAGTTAAAGAAATTGACAAAACAGAAACTCCAACATATTGGGGATATTCTGTTAAAGAAAGATCGAATTTATTTACATTGATTTCAGAATGGAAAGGCAATACAATCATTACTTCCAGAAAAGGAAAAACCGCAACTAAAGAACAGGTTTCAAAATTTACAACATCAGACAAACCAACACTTGTAGTATTTGGATCTCCAGACAAAGGAGTTCATGAGATCATAGGTGGAAAAATGAAAAATGTACAAAATGCAAAATCACTAAACTTTTTTCCAAATCAAGCTACAGAAACTGTACGTCTAGAAGAAGCTCTTCTTGGAACTTTGTCAATAATTAATGCTCAAAGTACATCATAACATGGCCGAACGAAAAAATTTCTTGTTGTTGGCAATAGGATTAGGAATAGTATGTGTAGTTATTGGGACAGTTACAATTTGGAATATGATTTCAGATCTTCTAAATTAATAAATTTAGGAATAGATGGTTAACCTATAAAAAAAACATGGTTAACGATATCTCACATGGTTTAATAGAGGGAATTCAAGGTTCGAATTAACAATGGGAGCTCGAAAACGACATTCACCACGTAGAGGAAGTCTTGCATATTCACCTAGAATTCGTGCAAAAAGCATGGAGGCAAGAATTCGTGCATGGCCAAAACTAAATTCAGAAGAACCAAAGATTTTAGCTCACTGTGGATTCAAAGCAGGTTGTGTTCAAATTGTCAGTATTGATGATCGTGATAAAGTTCCAAATGCAGGAAAACAACTTGTTAGTCTTGGCACAGTTTTAGTTACTCCACCAGTTTTAATTTTAGGAATTAGAGGATATTCAAAAGATCATTATGGTAGACATGCAGAATTTGATGTATATGCAGAAGATATTCCAAAAAGTTTCTCAAAAGAAATTACACTAGTTAACAAACAAGAAAATGCATTAGAGAATGCAGAAAAAAGATTAAAACAAATTAAAGAAATTTTTGCAATTGTTGCTGTATCTCCAAGAGCTGCAGGTTTAGAACAAAAGAAACCATATGTCTTTGAAGCATCTGTAAGTGGCGGAGATGTTCAAAAACAATTTACTCATGTAAAAGAATTACTTGGAAAAGAAATTAAGATTGATCAAATTTTTGAAACAGGTGCAACTGTAGACGTTGCAGCAATCACTAAAGGTAAAGGATGGCAAGGTGTAATTCAAAGATGGGGTGTTAAAAAGAAACAACACAAATCAAGAAAAACAGTCAGAGAAGTTGGTTCATTAGGTCCTATTTCTCCACAAAGTATCATGTATACAGTTCCAAGAGCAGGACAAATGGGATTCCATCAAAGAGTAGAGTACGATAAACGAATTATGGTAATGGGTAATGCAAATGATGAACAAATTAAAATTAATCCAGACGGAGGATTCAAACATTTCGGTTTAGTAAAAGGAGATTTCATTATTCTCAAAGGTTCAGTTCCTGGAACATATAGAAGATTGATTAAACTTAGAAGTCAAATTAGAAATGCTCCAGATAAAGTTAACAAACCAAATATTTTGGAGGTTGTAATATGACCAAAATAACAACATACACAACAACTGGAACTAAAGATGGAGAAGTTGAACTACCATTGATATTTTCAACACCATTAAGAAGAGAATTAATTCACAAAGCAGTTACTAATCTCACTTCACATAATTTCCAAAGACAAGGAAGACATCCATCTGCCGGACAAGATGTTGTTGCTGACTCCAATGATCCACCAACAGGTCAAGGTGTATCTCGTGTCGCAAGAGCACAAGGTGGCGGAGGTGGAAGACAAGGTCAAGGTGCAGAAGTTGCATCAACTAGAGGCGGAAGACAAGCTCATCCACCAATTGTTGAAAAAGTAATTTACAAGAAATTAAACAGAAAAGAAAACAAATTAGCATTATGTTCTGCAATTGCTGCAACTGCATCAAAAGACAAAATTGAATTACGCGGACATAAGATTGAAGGAATAGAATCATTTCCAATTGTTGTTTCAGACGATATTGAATCAGTTTCCAAAACAAGTGAAATGACCAAAATACTAGATTCACTAAAACTATCACAAGATGTACAAAGACTACAAGCAAGAAAACCTCGTTCAGGACAATCAAGGCTTAGAGGAAGAAGTAAGAAAGTTGGAAAGAGTGTATTGTTTGTGACAATGGATAAATCAAATATTTCTAAAGCAATAGGCGCACTACCAGGAGTTGATGCAAGAAATGCTAAAGAATTGAGTGTATTAGATTTAGCACCAGGTT
>Ga0066855_10000042_pt1 | contig 22404 bp, 19 predicted proteins | sample ETNtaG_14_FD_65604 | JGI IMG/M metagenome (GOLD analysis project Ga0066855, IMG submission 65604) | Marine microbial and viral communities from oxygen minimum zone, Eastern Pacific Ocean - ETNP201406SV73 | ecosystem: Environmental > Aquatic > Marine > Oceanic | place: Pacific Ocean: Eastern...
TCCCAAATTGGTTGTGGGGGCCGGTGAAGCTAGCAGAATCATGACGGGAGCACCTATCCCCGAAGGTGCTGATGCCGTAGTCATGGTGGAAAAGACCTCGGTCACAGGTGATGTGGTAACCATCGAAGTTGCGGTCGAGGAGGGAAATCACATACGCCCGGCAGGCGACGACGTCGCCATCGGGCAGATGGTATTTGCCGCAAGCACCGTTCTTACAGCAGGACATTTAGGGGTCCTCTGTAGCTTGGGCATGAATGAGATTGAGACTTACCCTCGTTTACGAGTCGGCGTCATGTCGACCGGTGACGAATTAGTGGACGACGGCGGACATCTCGATCCCGGACAAATACGCGACTCAAATAGACGCACCCTCATTTCCTTGCTGACTGCCGACGGATTTGTTGCTATTGACCTCGGACTCGTTCCCGATGAAGAAGAAGCTATTGAGTCAGCGTTGCTGCAAGGAGCGGACCACTGTGACGCGATTGTGACCTCTGGGGGCGTCAGCATGGGTGACTTTGATTACGTCAAGGCGGTTCTCGACAGCGTTGGTGATATGCGTTGGATGCAAATTGCCATCAAGCCCGCTAAGCCGCTCGCCTTTGGCACCATTGGGCATACGCCGGTTTTCGGTCTTCCAGGTAATCCAGTTTCGTCAATGGTGTCCTATGAACTATTTGCCCGACCCGGACTGCGGGCCATGATGGGCTTCCCTGAACCGATCCGAACCACAATTCAGGGAGTCGCGGCCGAGCCCCTGGTGCGGCATCGTGATGGTAAGACCCATTATTCGCGAGTGTCGGCCAGCTACGAAGATGGAAGGATCCTCGTTCGGTCAGTGGCAGGTCAGGGTTCACACATGTTGACATCGATGGCACGATCGAATGCATTGGCTGTACTTCCAAACGGCGACGGATGCGATGAGGGTGATGTCGTCGACATTCTGCTTCTCAACTGACCCAACGCCACATTCGCTACGTACAAGGAGCTAGGCGTCGCTACGCTTGAGGAATCATGCGCCGGAACATCGACGAACGAGATTTGGTTGACCCCTTTGGTCGCACCGTTCGTGATCTCCGTATCTCCGTTACTGATCGCTGCAACTTTCGGTGTCAGTACTGCATGCCGGCCGAGGGCATGCAGTGGCTTCCGAGAGAGGACATCCTTTCTTTTGAAGAGATTGAACGCTTCGCTCGCATATGCGTTAGTCGTTTCGGATTTAATGGAATTCGACTAACCGGGGGCGAACCACTCGTCAGAGCCCACTTTCCTGAGCTAGTGGAACGTCTGGCCGGTCTGGGAGTGGATCTCGCCCTTACCACTAATGGCGCAACTCTTCGACTTCACGCAGCTGCTCTTGTTGCAGCGGGGCTCACACGAATCAACATCAGTCTTGATTCCCTTCAACGTGAGCGGTTCACAGAACTGACGCGGCGCGATGAGTTAGACCGGGTTTTGGACGGAGTTGACGCGGCACTTGAAGCTGGGCTCCAACCGATAAAAATCAACGTTGTGATGATGCGCGGCATCAACGATGATGAAATAGTTGATTTTGCAAACTATGGCCGAGAAAAGGATGTCACTGTCCGCTTTATCGAGTTCATGCCCCTCGATGCCGGCGACGTGTGGACCGACCGGCTAGTGGTGCCAGCTGACGAGATCATCAAAACAATCGGTGAAGCTTTTCCCATCGAGCCCGTAGAGCGCGGAAACGAACCAGCGGAAAGATGGCGATACAGCGATGGTAACGGTGAGGTGGGTGTCATCGCATCGGTGACGAAGCCGTTTTGCGGCAATTGTGATCGCGTGCGTCTCACCGCGGAAGGACAGTTCCGAACCTGCCTGTTCGCAGTCGACGAATTTGACATGCGGTCTCTCCTTCGAAGCGAAGCAAACGATGAAGCAATCGCTGACGCGATCTCTGCCGCTGTGGGTACCAAATGGGCGGGCCACTCGATAGGTCAAGTGAACTTCATTCGTCCCAAACGAACGATGAGCCAAATCGGAGGTTGAACCATGAGCGAAGCTGACGCTGCTGAACTCACTCACCTGGACTCATCAGGGCAAGCGCGGATGGTCGATGTGTTGGCGAAAGAACCAACACGGCGACGTGCACTGGCCAGATGTCGGGTCGACATGACTGCTGAAACAGTTTCGAGGGTCGCTAGCGGCGATGCCATAAAGGGAGATGTTCTGGCAGTGGCTCGGGTTGCCGGGATACAGGCTGCAAAACGTACGTCTGATCTCATCCCTCTCTGTCACCCACTCATGATCGGGTCCGTAACTATCGATTTTGAGTTGGGAGAAACACACATCGCTATCGCAGCTGAAGTCGAGACAATTGAACGAACTGGAGTAGAAATGGAAGCCCTCACCGCCTGTTCGGTTGCCGCTCTCACCGTCTACGACATGTGCAAATCGATAGATAAGAACATGACCATTCGCGACGTAGCATTATGGGAGAAGACAGGCGGAAAATCAGGCAGATACAGTCGAAGTTCCAACTAAAACCGCCTACCGCTGCAGATTTAAGGGGTTTAGATTTCACCGCACTCGCCGCCTGGCACTACTTTGTTAGCAGCGCTTGACCCAAATGCCGTTCGGGTCGGCGGCATCGGTTGCGCGTTCCAGAAAACTATGGCCAGTTAATTCGAGGGCCAGCCAGCTCAAGTTCGGAGAAGGAGGAGACAAATAAGTGACTGAAATCGTGCTCCTTGTTCTCGCGTTTGTGTGGGCCATTGTGCTCGTGCCTGGCTTGATGCGTAACTTTCTCAACCGCGGAACCCGACGTACTCCAATGGCGGCCTGGCAGCGTCAACTAAGCACTCTTTCTCAGACGGCCCCCGCAGCTGGGCTTCCCGCTCCATTTGGAGCCCGCGTATCAACTGTTGACAGCCGCGGTGTGTATCAGCGGCCTCGCAGTTCGGTGCCAAACAACAGTCGCGAAGCTGCGGTGCGTCGCCGAGACATCCTTCGCTTATTGGTGTTGGGCGCAGCACTGACCTTGTTCGGGTGGATCGCAGGGGGCCTCACCGTCGTCGGTATCATCCACCTCGTTTTCGACGTTTCTCTATTCACGTACCTCGCTTTGTTGAATCAGCGTCGAAAAAAGGAGATACAACGACTTGCGGAAGTCCACTACCTTCGGCCGCAAGTGGCGCTTGCGATAGAGATTCCTGAAGAAGGCATGGGACGTAACGCTGCGCGGTAAGACCACTAGCCCGAGCGGCTGTGATCCACAATCTTCTGCCTTCAACAGTTTTCCGGTATCGTCCAAACGTCCCCACGGGGGTGTAGCTCAGTTGGTAGAGCGCTTCGGTCGCATCGAAGAGGCCAGGGGTTCAACTCCCCTCACCTCCACTCCAGTCTTAACAACACGTCATCTCCCATGGGTTTTCAAATTGCTTGTGGGGATGCTGGCCATAACTCCTGCGTTGACCACCGCTTGCGCCGATCACGCCAGTGAGAGCGGCTTCGCGGGATTCGAAGTCGATGCGCCAGCCACCATGCCCAACCCCACGCTGACCGACACCGAAGGTGAGCCATTTGCGATGCGGTCAGATACCCAAGGATCGGTGCGGCTGGTTTACTTCGGATTTACGTCTTGTCCCGACATTTGCCCCGTACATCTGGCCCAATTGAGTGATGTTCTGGATAGACCAGGTATGCCGCCTAACGTCAAGGTTCTCTTCGTGACAGTGGACCCGGAACGAGACACCTCAGAGGTTATTAGAACTTTCCTGGATCGCTTCAACAGCGACTTCGTTGGTCTCACCGGCACGGTTGACCAACTTCTCGAGGTCCAGCAACAGTTCTCCGCGTTAGTAGCGATCCCAGAAACCGTCGAAGACGGGGATTCTCCCGTCTTTGGTCACGACGGCAGGGTCTTCGCATTCGCCCCTGACGGCTTGGGTCGAACCCAATACCCGCATCCGACTAGGCAAACTGCATGGACCAGGGACCTACCCATTCTTGCGACCCTCCGATAGCGTCCAGGAATAACGGGCTTGGAAGGCCAAAGGAAAAGGGTTGATCGCGTGAGGTTCTGGTGCTCAACACTGGAAGAGCCATGGTCATGGACGTTTCGCGCCTATCCGGGCATATGGGTAGCGATGCTGTGTTTGGTCGTGCCGTATTTGGTGTTAGACCGCAGAGCCCCGAAAGTGCATGACAACCGCGGCTCGCGACGATGGGTTTTTATTGTCGCGGTCCTTCTGCTCTGGGTTGCCACAGACTGGCCCCTTGGGTTGCTTGGAGCGAGCTACCTTGCATCCGCTCATATGGCGCAGTTCCTGATTTACACCATGGCGGTCGCCCCTCTTCTCTTGCTGGGTGTTCCGGAGTGGATGGCAAGACGGATGTCGGGCCAGTTACGCCTTTATCAATTGGTCGGCAGGTGTTCTCGCCCAGTGACCGCAGGTCTGGTGTTCAATGCGATGCTGATATCGACTCATTCGCCGTGGCTGGTTGACAATCTGCGAGTCAACCAGTTTGGGTCGTTCGTAATGGATTTCCTGTGGCTGATCGGAGGTCTAGTGGTGTGGATGCCCATTGCTTCTCCGATACCAGAACACCGAATGACTAGCTATCCAGGGCGGATGGTTTATCTCTTCTTGGCGTTAGGAGTAGTACCTGCAGTACCAGCCGGGTTCCTTACCTTCGCTAGCTTTCCTTTGTACGCGACTTACGAATTGGCGCCGAGAGTGCATGGCCTTGGGGCCACTACCGACCAGCAATTAGCCGGGTTAGTGATGAAGCTCGGCGGGATACCAGTCGTATGGGGCACTATTGCTGTGCTGATGTACCGGTGGAGTGAAATGAGCCGTGCTGAAAGCGCCGCGGCGCGAGTCCAGTCGACAGCAGCACCTGAAACGGACAATCAACATCAGTCCAGTACCGACGCCGACCAATAAAGAGCGACCCACAGCAGACTGACGGCGACCAGCAGAGCGGCTATAGACGACCAAAAGGTGTAACGAGGACCCAGTTTGCGGCGGGTCGCGCGACCGAACATGGCTGCATTCTGTCAGGCAAACTTGGCGAGCGTAGTCAACCGCCCAGTCGGTGGCCTTCTCGTCGTCGAAGTTCTACGTTGACTCTGAGCTTCTCCAAATGCTGCTGCACTGTCAGATGGCCTTGAGGTATCGGATGATCCTCGAAGAAACTTTGAATCTCTGCCGCAAGGTCTGGAATCGATAGCGATCGAATTCCCGAGATCATTCTCGGGATCGAGTTTTGAGGAAACTTTCTGTTGAGCTCCTCCCAACGATCTCGAACGAGTTCCCAAGCAAGTGGTCCGTGGCTTCGATGGCTCATAGCGGCCGACAAAAGATACGGTGCGTTCTGACTTCGAACTTCAGAGGTTATGACTTCGAGAGTCCGTCCGAATAGCTCGACATCTTCGAGCTCAAGCAACGCCATGAGATAACGAACCTCTAACTGAGGAGTAGGAGCTTCGCGGTATAGATCAACAAGAGTTGCGTGAGTAGTGGCGTCTCCTGCAGCAGCCACGACACGCACCACGGCAGCAGCTAAGTTGGGCTCAACCGCGTTGCCAGAGCTTGCATCAGCGAAAAGAGCGCTCGCCATTTCTCGGACCGAGGAGTCTTGGCCAGTGGTGCCCGCCGCCGCGAATAGGGCCGCTCGTAACTCGCGATCCAGGGCGGGTTCATTTTCCATCGGTTCGAATCCCAGGACTCCAAGCCCTGTCGTGGATAGGTCCCGAACAAGCACTGCTAAACGCTGCTGTCCCGCGTCGTCTGCGATGGAATGCAAGTGACCCAAGGAAGACAGCATTCGTTGCCAAACCGCGAGGTCAGTTTCCGAAGCCAAACTAGTTATCAGAGCGATGTGTTCTTCCGCTTCGAGTTCACCAGCCAAAACTGCTGACCAGGTGTCATCCACGAGCCCGTAACGTTCAGCCTCGGAGAGCACGTCAAGAGCGCGCACCGACAACGCCTCCCGGAGGGCCTTGTCGTATCTCACTCGGTAAAATCCGTGGCCACCAGCGTTGACTACCACCCACGCCGGCGTTCCACCGAGATCAATAGTTGCCTCAGAATCCTCAAGAAGTAGGCGGCGTTCTACGGTCTCCAAACCGACTTGAGCCCGAACGATTATCGGAACATGCCATGTCGCGTGCTCAACCTCGCCATAACCGAATCTTGACTGTCGAAGCTTGATGCCTTGTGAGCATGTTTCGACTGAAATCACCGGGTGGCCGCCCTGAAATATCCAAGTGTCCATCGCAGCGCGAACTGGGACCCCCGTGGCGGTCTCTAATGAGTCCCACAAATCAGTGGTTGTGGTGTTGCCGTAACTATTGGCAATTAGATAGTGGTTCACCCCACTTCTGAACTGCTCAGGCCCGAGGAATTGTTCAAGCATCCGAACAACCGCCGCGCCCTTCTCATATGTCAATACGTCATACATTGCCTCGGCATCTTGTGGCGATACGACTTCGAATTCGATGGGTCGAGTCGATATGAGAGAATCGGTGTCGAATGCGGCGCCGCGTTCCACACAAAAACCATCCCAGCGTCGCCATTTAGGACGAAAAGCGTCAGTCGCGGCGACTTGCATAAATGTCGCGAACGCTTCCTTCAACCAGATGCCGTTCCACCAATCCATGGTCACCAGATTGCCGAACCACATGTGTGCGATCTCATGAGCAATCACATCAATAATGCGGGTTAACTCTGCTTGAGTTGTCCTCTCAGGGTCCGACAGCAAAAGAGTCTCTCTAAAGGTGACGCAACCCAAGTTTTCCATTGCCCCAAAGGCGAAATCCGGTACAGCAATAAGATCCAATTTCCCCGCTGGATAGGGAATGTCGTAGTAGTCGACCAGCCACTTCAAGCTGAATTCGGCTGCCTCCAAACCGAACTCGGTAAGGTCGCCCTTCCCAGGAACGTGAACTATGCGGAGAGGAACACCGTTTACATTGATGGGGTCCGTCGCTTCCAGCTCGCCCACAATGAATGCGACCAAATAAGTTGACATGACCATCGTGTCAGCAAACGTGTCTTCCCGGCGTCCGTCGCCGAGTTCTCTTGAACTGACGAGCTCCCCGCAACTAACCGCCATCAAGGAACTATCCACTCGGAGTGTGACTCCAAAGGACGCCTTCAGGTCGGGTTCGTCGAAGCACGGAAAAGCGCGTCGAGCATTCGTCGACTCAAATTGAGTGGTAGCAATCACGCGCTCTTGCCCGGCTTCGTCTCTCCAAGTAGATCGATAAAACCCACGCAACTTGTCGTTCAAAGTACCTTTGAAAGAGCAGGTGAGCTGCGCTTTCCCCGGTTGAAGAACACCAGGAAAAGTAAACTCTGCCCTCTCAAGTTCTTCGTCAATAACGATCGAATTTGCTTGGACCGTTTCGCTCTGCTCAAGGTAGACGCTTCCAATCTCAAGCTCGGCGGCGTTGATGACGATGGTGTCCGTTTCTCTAACTACATCAAGATCAATCGAGACGGTGCCTTCGAATGAGCTGCCTTCCAGGTCGGGCTCTAAGGAGATTACGTAGTGTCTTGGCAGTACCTGTCGAGGCAGGCGATGCGGGTTCTGGTCGGTCACAGGCCGAACCCTATCCGCCCTTCGGGAGCTTCATCGAAGTTGATTGGCTAGGGTGCCGGACAGTCCGCGCGAAAGTAGATATGGCTGCCAGCGAGTCCAAAGTAGATATCGATGTTGTTGGATTCGGTAACGCCCTCGTTGATGTGCTCTCCTACCAAGAAGACGCGTTCATCGAAGGAATCGGCGCTACCAAAGGAGCAATGAACCTGGTCGATGCTGCAAGATCGGCTGAGCTGTACGAACTCGTTGGAGAGCGCGTGACGGTTTCCGGAGGGTCGGCTGCAAACACCGTTATCGGTGTCAGTTCTCTCGGCGGCACTTCGGGCTATGTGGGCCGAGTTGCAGACGACGAGTTGGGGGACATTTTTAGCTCGGACATGCAACGTCTTGGGATAGTTCACGCAACACCGCGAGCTCCAGCAAATGACCCAACTGGTCGGTGCATAATCTTCATCACCCCCGATGGAGAAAGAACTCTCAACACCTTCCTGGGAGCCTCAAACGGTCTGTGTTCGTCAGACGTTGATTTGGATCTAGTGGCACGAGCGAAACTGTTATTCCTTGAGGGGTACCTCTGGGATCCCCCAGAAGCCAAGGCCGCAATGCGCCATGCCGCATCAGGTGTTGGTCCAGAGGGGCGTGTGGCATTAACCCTGTCGGACCAGTTCTGTGTCGAACGTCACCGCGCATCGTTCCTCGACTTGATCGACGACCACGTCGATGTGTTGTTCGCAAACAATCATGAAGTCATGTCTCTATTTGATGTCGATGATTTAGACCGAGCAATTGAGATGGCCCAAGCACTTGTAGGTCTAACAGTCGTGACGATGGGAGGAGAAGGTTCTGTTCTTATTACTCCGGAAGGACTTACCAGAATTGCGGCAGATCCCGTAGCCCGGGTCGTTGACAAGACAGGCGCCGGAGATCTGTACGCAGGAGGCGTCCTCTATGGATTGGCTCGCGGGTACGACCTGCAACGGTGCGGCCGACTGGGGTCGTTAGCGGCTGAGGAAGTGATTGGGCATGTTGGCCCGCGTCCGGAAACATCGCTCCGTGATCTTGCAGGTCCCCTGGCTTGATCACGACTCGGTTTTGAACCACGACAGCGCAACGAGGCCAAGAGATTCGAGTTGTTCACCGCATCGGATTCGAGCCGACCCAAGATCGTCGTGAGGGCTTTGAGCGAATTGTTCGAGGTAAATCTTTACTTTGGGTTCAGTTCCACTGGGTCGGATCGCTACTCGACTACCTCCCTGCGAGCGGAATTCGAGGAGGTTGGTGTTGTGAGGAGACGGCTGATTGAGCCAATCCTTGATGTCGACTATTGGGCTTCCGTCCAAATCTCGAGGCGGAGCGCTACGAAGAGCTTCGAGGCAGGACTCAATTTGCTGAGGTTCAAAACGAGCGCTTACTTGGCTCGTAACGTAAAGACCAATCTCAAAGGCCAACTCGTCAAGGCGCGTCAACGGATCAAGGCCCTTGCTTCTAAGACTGGCCACCATTTCCATAAATGTGACGGCCGCAGCGATGCCGTCTTTGTCCAACACGTGGTCGTTTACTGAATATCCAAGAGCCTCTTCGTAACCAAATATCCACCGTGCCTCAGGTTTCTTTACTGCCGGTTCCATAATCCATTTGAACCCGGTAAGTGTGCGGATGTGTTCAACACCTCGACGCGCACAAAGAGCAGCGACCGCTTGAGACGAGACGACCGAACTGGCTGTCAGACGGTTATCTCCTGTTGTGTTCGATAGTTGATGATCACATAACAGCAGTCCGACTTCGTCGCCCGAAAGTTGACGCCAACCATCGACCGTCTTCATCGCTACTGCCAAGCGATCGGCATCTGGGTCGTTTGCGACAACAAGATCTATCCCAGCTTCATCAGCCACAGAATAGGCCTCGTTCATAGCTCCGGGTTCTTCGGGATTTGGGAATGGGAGCCCAGGGAATAAACCATTTGGTTCGAATTGCGACTCAACTCGGGTGGGGGCGGTAATGCCTGCCCGAGAACAAGCCCTTTCCATTGTGTCGCCCCCGACACCACACAGCGGTGTGTAAGCCCAACTGGCTTGCAAATCTAAGGATTCAGTGGCCTTGCGGTCCGGTATCGCAGCGTCGACGTAAGAAGAGATTGCGGTCGCCAAATCAATGCGGTTTACCGCTTGGATCGCAGCGAGATCGTCATCACCTGGTAGGTGTGAGAAAGTCATCAACTCTTCGATTTGGGTATCTGCAGGCGGTCTTATCTGCGTCCCGTCCGATCCGAACACCTTGTAGCCGCTGTCTGCGGCCGGGTTATGACTCGCTGTAACCACAATTGCCGCAGCAGCCTGCCGTTCTCTCAAGTGCCAAGCAATCACGGGTGTTGGACACGCGCCGTCGATCAGCCAACATGTGATTCCCATTGCCGTCAAAAGACGAGCCGAATCCATAGCGTAGGTGTCTGACTCTGGTCGAGCGTCGTACCCGATGATCACCCCGCGGTGGGCTATTTGGAGAGCTTCGAGGTGTTGCCCGATCGCGCGTGCCGCAACGCGCGCTGTCACACGATTCATGCGAGCTGGACCGACCCCCCGGGGGGCTCTAAGTCCCGCTGTCCCAAATCGCAACCGCCCGGCGAATTTCGCTGTTAAAGCCTCCGGATCGGTGGACAACTCTTTGATGGCGAGCAGCGTTGTTGGGTCCGGGTCGGCCTCGGCCCAAGCTAGAGGTTCGACTGCAAGAACTCGGGTGGGATCACTCACGCAGCCATCCTGCCTCATTCCTGCACGGTCGAAAGGTACCGTTGCCCTTTCACCACCGGTAAAACGATGCTTTTCCCTACATTCGCCTTTGGCTTGTTCTTCGTTGTCGTCTTCGTACTCAATTGGTTGACGCGTCCTCACCCCAGGGTGTGGAGTGCGGTTATTTTTGGATCAAGCCTCTTCTTTTATGGATGGTGGAACTGGCGCTTCGTCATGTTGTTGTTGTGGGCGATTGGTTCGAATTGGCTTGCCGGAAACAAGATAGATAACTGTCGTCGACTTGGCGCCCGAGACGGAGTTCGGGCATGGGCAAACGTCGCCATAGCGAGTGATCTAGCACTGCTGGGAGTTTTTAAGTACTACGACTTCTTCGCCGTCGAGTTATCAAATTTGTTGGGTCTTGGAAATGCGATTCCAATTTTTCAGTTGACATTACCGGTCGGGATCTCTTTCTTTACCTTTCAGGCAATGAGCTACGTCATAGATTTACGTCGCGGCGTGATTCAACCAATGCGGCTGCTTGATTTCGCTGTCTACCTGTCCTTTTTTCCACAACTCGTAGCTGGCCCCATCGTTCGCGCCTCAGAGATGGCTCCGCAGATTGCGAAACGACCCGACCCTCGCCACGTGGCGTCAGCTGAAGCGTTTCACCTGATACTTCGTGGGCTCTTTAAGAAAGTGGTCATTTCGAGTTGGCTAGCGAGCAACATAGTTGATGGCGTCTTCGCAGATCCTCAGGGGCACAGCAGTCTGGACGTCTTATTTGGTGTGTACGGCTACGCCATTCAGATTTACGCAGACTTTTCTGGGTACACCGACATCGCCATTGGGGTGGCGCTTCTTCTCGGCTTTCGCTTTCCGATTAATTTCGACCGTCCCTACAGTGCCCTCTCGCTGAGAGAGTTTTGGCGCCGCTGGCATATCACCCTGTCTTCGTGGCTGCGCGACTATCTGTACATTCCGCTAGGCGGCAACCGCGGACAAACTGCCGACATGTATCGGAACCTTCTCATCACCATGCTTCTAGGAGGCTTGTGGCATGGCAGTACTTGGAACTTCGTTGCCTGGGGGGCGATACATGGAGTCGCCTTAATTATCGAGCGATCGTTGCCGATCGAACGGATTCACCCGGCTCTCAGATGGGCTTTGACGTTTCATGTAGTTTGTTTCGCTTGGATTTTTTTCAGAGCCAGTTCCTTTTCTGCAGCATCGGACGTTCTAACGGCGATCACCGGCTCCTCGGGAGACACCAAAATCTTGAACGCCGGCTTGATCCTCGTCCTACTATCCGCAATCGGTGTTCAATTCGTCACGAAGTCAACCTCCGCTCGCATGGATTACTGGATGAGTAGACGACCTATTTTGATTCAAGGGATAGCGTTCGGTGTAGGTCTGGTCGTTATCGACACGCTTGGTCCTGACGGAATAGCACCCTTCATTTACTTTCAATTCTGATGAGGAACACGACCAACGCTGAATTGGAATCGCAACGAGATGCGAGAGGAAATGGGCAAGGCTCACCCGCGGGAAAAATTCTATTGGCGGGTCTTACAGGTTTGACTATCGCGCTCTTCTTGAATTCTGCGGCTCTTTTAGCGGACGCGAAACGTCAACCTGACGGACCCGGCCGCTCCGTAGCGTTAGCCGTCTGGAGTCCCATTGAATCGGTAGCGTCATCCCTAGGGTTGACGTGGCCGAGAGCGGCTGTTGAACGGCTACTAGGCCGCTACGAACCTGAGCAAGGAATCACTCTGTTCCTAGAACAGAGTCAGGTCGTGCCAACATCAGAAAAAGACGAGCGGGTTGTGCCATCGGTTGAAGATGAGCAAGAGCCCAGGGACTTGCCCGTGCAAGGACTTCCCCAATCTTTAGAGCCCATTTGGAGTTCAGAGCACCCGTTCAAACTGTGGATTGCCGGGGATTCGATGGTTCAGTTTTTTGGTGACACCTTTGCATCGCTAGCCGAGACATCAGCCTTGGTCCAGGCAACATCAGAGCCAGTTTTGGCAAGTGGTCTAAGTCGTCCCGATTATTTTGATTGGCCGACCCGGCTTGCCGAAATCATGACGAAACACGATCCCGATGCTGTGGTCGTCACATTTGGCGGCAACGACGCACAAAACATAAGAGCCGCGGACGGCCGATGGCTCGACCGCTTTGATGACCCCTGGCTAGATGAATATCGGCGCCGAATCGGCACCATTATGGATCTAGTCGTATCAGACAAAGATCGGATTCTGTTGTGGGTAGGACAGCCTCCAATGCGTCAAGAGGGCTTCGACCAACGTATGCAACTCTTGAACAATCTTTATCGTGCTGAAGCGCTTCAACGAGATCGGGTTCACTACGTTGATCTCCGTGAACTATTTACAGACAGCACAGGGAAATACGCCAGATATCTTCCCGATAACGTGGGGAAACTGGTCGATGTCAGACTTACTGATGGAGTGCATTTGAGCCACTGGGGTGGAGAATGGCTGTCGGCGCTTCTGCTTCGAGAACTTCGAAAGTCTCCGAACCTTGACGAATTGTGGATCCAATGAGTATTCGGGCCGTGTCCTCTTTGGCACTCGCTGTGATCGCGAGCTTGCTTGCCACGAGTTCCATCTGGGCCGACGAAGCGCGAGATGTTGAGAATGAGACACCGCAAAGCACGCCCTCAGAATTTGACCCCTGGGGCGCCCCTCATCTTCGATGGCCTGACCCGCTCACCTCCCATCTCGGTGATGAGGAAACGTATTACTACTGGACGCGAAACAATCGGCGGGCCCTTTTGGCAGAACCGACCGAAGCGAGACCTCTAAGCGTGTGGGTGGGCGGGGACTCCCTCGCCGGTGGTGCGACACTCGGGTTTCGGATCCTCACGAGGAATGAAGATCGCTGGATTTATACCGAAGATGTGAAGAAGTCGACTGGGATAGTGAGCGACTGGTATTTCGATTGGGTTGACTATCTCCGAGACGAGATAGCCGACGGCCCATATGACGTCGTCGTTTTAACGATCGGAGGAAACGACTGGCAGGGATTCCGCAATGGTCCATCAGAAAAGGGCGGCACCGAATGGGTTGACAAATATCAATCCAGAATCACCGAAATGCTTACTGTCCTTGACCGACCTGGGAGACTTGTTGTTTGGGTGGGCCTGCCACACTTCCGTATTCCGTTCATGGTTCCCTTAACTGATGCGGTAAACCCGATTTCTCGGCGAGTTTTTGAAAACGGCTACAGATCCGAATGGGTGGACGCTGCTTCGATCGTTTCACCAGATGGGGTGTGGACCAAGCACATAGCGGGCGATGACGGAACACAGATAGAAGTCAGAACCGATGACGGTACTCACTACCAAACCAACGGAGCTCGCCTGATAACAGCGGCGGTAGTCTCTGCAATTGAACGCAGAACTGGCTAAAGAGACGCGACCGCTGAGGGTCAGCCTCTCCCACAGTTAGGCCGCTTGCCGTGGTTGGCCTTGCTGCGACGAGCGCGTAGCTTTCTCTTCTTCGTGCGCTTCGACATGCGGTTAAGGCTACCGGGGAGTTGAACGATTCACTAAGACCAGGCCCCGCCTCTTGAGGGCCTAGCGCTGTCAACCGATGGCTCCGACGTCCCGTAGCTTCTTTACGTCTTCGTTTGAAAATCCCCAGCTAGTGAGTACCTCGTCGGTGTGTTGGCCCGGCGCCGGTGGCGGCATCTGCACCTCGCCGGGGGTGCGACTAAATCTAGGAGCAGGAGCAGGTTGGATCACTCCTTCGATTTCGACGAACGACCCCCGTGCGACATTGTGTGGGTGCTCGGGCGCTTCCGATAGATCAAGCACTGGCGCATAGCAAACATCGCTGCCGAGCATCACGGCGTCCCACTCGTCGCGCGTTTTCGAGCGAATTATGTCGGCCAGTCGAGCCTTCTTCTCTGTCCAACTGTCCTGCTCGTTGCGTGCGGTTGTTGGCGCGTCTTCGAAGCCGGTTAGTTCTAGTAGTTCGTCGTGAAACTTGCCTTCAATTGAACCAATCGAGACGAACTTGCCATCAGACGTCTCATACACCCCGTAGTAATACGATCCCCCGTCAAGAATGTTGTCCTCACGTTTATCGGACCAGTGACCTGAAGCGTGCATACCGTAAATGGAACCCATGAGCGAGGCGGCGCCCTCGGTCATGGCGGCGTCAACTACTTGACCCTTTCCGGAAGTTCTCGCCTCAAGCAAAGCAGCGCATAGGCCAAAGGCGAGATAGATCCCGCCACCACCGAAGTCGCCTACAAGGTTGAGTGGCGGGGATGGTTTGTCGGCCCCTCCGATGGCGTGTAAAGCCCCAGTCAAAGCGATGTAATTGATGTCATGGCCGGCGGCATGAGCCATCGGGCCCTCTTGGCCCCAGCCTGTCATTCGGCCATACACCAGTCTCGGGTTTCGCTCGAGACACTCTTCTGGCCCTAATCCGAGTCGTTCGGTTACGCCTGGTCGGAACCCCTCAATAAGTGCGTCCGCTTGTTCTACGAGTTTGAGCACTGTTTCGACGCCGTCAGGGTTCTTGAGGTCGATTGAAACTGACCTCCGACTGCGATTCAACACGCTGTATTTGCGACCTCTATCGATGCCCAGATCGACTTGCTCGGTGCGATCAACCCTCACTACTTCTGCGCCTAAGTCAGCTAACAACATGGCGCAGAACGGGCCAGGTCCGATCCCGGCCAACTCGACGACTTTGACTCCACTCAATGGCCCCACAAAGCTCTCCCCGCTCAACTTGTTTCTAGATTCTTTCACAGCTTGCATACCGATTCACGGCGTAGGGGGGCGGTTCACTCCACCCGCCGGTAACCTCGCCTGCTAATGGAAAGATTTGGATTTGTTGGCCTGCCGAACGCCGGTAAGTCCTCCCTTTTTAACGCATTAGCTGGAGGTGGCGCTCTCGCAGCTCCCTATGCGTTCGCCACGACAGATCCGAATGTCGGTGTCGTGAAAGTGCCAGATCACCGACTAGACGCGCTCGCGGAAATGAGTGCGAGTCAAAAAGTTGTGAATTCGACGACCGAATTTGTCGACATAGGAGGCCTAGTCGAAGGCGCCAGCCAGGGTGAGGGGTTGGGGAACAAATTTTTGGCTGGTATCAGAGAAGTAGACGCGTTGGTCTTGGTTCTTCGCGCATTTGGTGACGAAGATGTGGCCGGTCCAAGTGATCCATTGGAGCATCTGCGAATAGTAGAAATTGAGCTCACCCTCGCGGATCTCGAATCGGTTGAGTCTCGAATCGACCGCCGTCGAAAGGCCTTGCGGGCCGATCCTCGAGACCCAGATTTGGTAGCTGAAGTTGACGCTCTTGAAGTCGCGCTTGGTTTGTTATCGGAGGGTACGCCTCTATTTCGCGCTGAGCTTTCAGATGATCGGCGAGGAGCTTTGCGCGAGCACTTCTTGTTGACTAACAAGCCTGTTATGGCGGTATTAAACATCGGAGAAGACCAGCTCGAGCAAGCTAATGACTTGGCATCGCAACTCGGGGGCGAGCTCCCGGGCGCTGAAATACTGCCGCTCTCGGTGCAACTCGAGGCAGAAGCTGCGCTCTTACCCGAAGAAGATCGGGCAGAGCTGCTTGAAGGTCTCGGTTTAGGCGAAGGTGCGTTGCCGCTTTTTGTGCGTGCAGCGCATGGGCTTTTGGGTCTGCGCACATTTCTTACCACCGGAGAGAAAGAGTCACGGGCGTGGACGTTTAAGGATGGTTGGAAAGCGCCCCAATGTGCGGGAAGAATCCACACTGACTTCGAACGAGGCTTCATTCGGGCCGAGGTGATCGAGCACGACCTTCTACTTGCTTTGGGTTCCTGGTCCGCCGCGCGAGATGTCGGCCGACTGCGCTTGGAAGGGAAGGACTATCGAATGCAAGACGGAGACGTTGTTGAGTTTCGATTCAACGTTTAACGGTTGTATCCCTAATCGATAAAAGACTCCGACCCGGGCGAAGATGGAATGAGAACAGCTCCTTCACTGGGTGAACAGACATCTGGAATGTTTCTCGACGAGGACAGATGTTGCTATGGGTGCCGATTACGGCTGACTGAACCACCAAATGGCAAAATGATCTGGGGTCACGCCAAATGAACGAATTTGCTGAGAAGACAGGTCAAGGAACGCTCTATCTGGTCGCCACACCAATCGGTAATTTGGGTGACATATCGCAACGAGCACGCGAGATTCTGGAACAGGCGGAGGCTGTTGCCTGTGAAGACACTCGGCGAACAGGGAAACTTCTAGAGCTTCTCGGTTTGCGCGCCCGGCGGTTACTTGTTGCCAACCAACACACCGAGGTTTTAGTTGGACCAACAGTGGTTGAATTGCTTGGTCAAGGCCAAGACGTAGCGCTAGTTAGTGATGCGGGTACACCGGCGATTTCTGACCCGGGCGAGCGCTTGGTGAACTACGTCTTAGCACAGGGATACAAGGTGTCAGTCGTGCCAGGACCAACTGCCGCCGTCGCTGCCTTGGTACTTTCGGGGCTTCCGAGCAATCGGTGGGTAATGGAAGGCTTCTTGCCTAGAAAAGGGAAGGAACGAGAGGCACGATTGGCCTCAGTAGCGGTCGAGGCTCGCACGACAGTGTTGTTTGAGTCGGCTCGACGGTTGAAGGCAACCCTTGATGATCTCGTCAACATTTGTGGGGGCGACCGACCTGCGGCTGTAATGCGCGAGTTGACCAAGCTGTATGAGGAAAGCGCTCGCGGCACTCTGGCAGAACTCGCCGCTCGTTTCTCGGGTGATGTGAAAGGCGAGATAGCGATCGTCGTTGGTGGAGCCCCACAAATAGAAATCGATGATGAGGTAGTTCTGGAAGCCCTACAGATGGAGTTGGAGAGTGGAGTGACGCGGCGCGCCGCGATCGATCACATATCGGTCACTCTTGGTGTCGCCCGCAATCGGGTGTATGCGCTAGCTCTCAAAGTTGGCGAATGAAACCTAAGTGCTAAAGGCCCGCTGCTGCTCGAAGAGGTGTCGGTACCATGAAATGCGTGGCCAACCCGTATTACATCACCACCCCGATTTATTACGTGAACGACGCGCCGCATATCGGGCACGCGTACACCACCATCACAGCGGACGCCGTTGCGCGATGGCATCGATTACTGGGACGCGATGTCCGCTTCCTGACCGGAACAGATGAACATGGCCTGAAAGTCCAGCGTGCCGCGGAAGAAAACGGCTGCACTCCAAAAGAATGGGCCGATCAAACAGTCGTCCGTTTTCAGGATGCTTGGGCTCAACTGGGAATATCTAACGATGACTTCATACGGACAAGCGAACAGCGTCACCACATAGCGGTTCAGAAGTTGCTGCAAGCCTGCTACGACAATGGAGATATCGACCTCCAAACTTATGAAGGCCTTTATTGCGTCAGTTGCGAGGCGTACTTCAACGAAGGCGACCTTGACGCAGGGAAGTGCCCTATCCATGGCCGTCCGGTTGAACATGTAACCGAAGAGAACTACTTCTTCAAATTAAGCCGGTACGAGCAACCACTCCGAGATTGGTACGAAGCTCACCCAGATTTCGTGGTACCGGCAACGAAGCGAAACGAAGCCTTGGGGGTCATCAACCAAGGGCTTCGCGACTTCTCGATCAGTCGAACCTCCATCGACTGGGGAATTCCGCTCCCATGGGACTCGGACCACGTCACTTACGTTTGGTTTGATGCTTTAACGAACTACATCACCGCGGCAGGATATGTAGACGATCCGTCTGCTTTTTCTGAGTATTGGCCCGCAACCCACCTCATCGGCAAAGACATCCTTCGCTTTCATTGCGTTTACTGGCCCGCGATGCTCATGAGTGCTGGCCTGGTTCCACCTGAACGAGTCCACGTTCACGGGTTTTTACTCGTTGGCGGCGAGAAGATGTCTAAAACTCGACTGAACCAGATTGCTCCAGCGGATTTAGTCGCAGATTTTGGAGTTGACGGAGTTCGACATCACTTCCTTCACGATCAAATCTTTGGTCCGGACGGCGATTTCAGCCACGAAGGTATGACGGCCCGATACAACGCAGACCTTGCCAACAACCTTGGCAACTTGCTCAGTCGCGTAACGACGGTAGTTGCGTCCAAATGCGGTGGCGTCGGAACAGCAGCGCGCGCAGACAGTCCACTAGCTCCCATCGTTGCTCAGGAATATCTAACAACTGCAGATTCTTGGGAGCGGGTATCGCCTTCAGAAGCGCTCGATGCGACATGGAGGATTATTCGGGAAACAAATGCGTTCCTAGAGGACGCTGAACCTTGGAAGGTGGAACCTGGCCCCCTAGTCGATGCCATCTTGGGTGATGCCCTTGAGGTCCTGCGCATCGTCTCGATCCTTGCCTCGCCCGCAGTCCCGGACGCTTGCGCAGAAATTCGTCGGCGGATCGGGCTTAGCGACGACGCTGAGGACGAACGACTTCCGGAAAGCATCGCGTGGGGTAGGTATCCCGCGGGCCTCCCTGTAGCTAAAGGAGAACCCTTATTTCCTCGACTCAAATGAACGAAATTCGCTGGACCGATAACCACTGTCATTTACCGGATGACCGCAACGCCGCGGCATTGGTGGTCAAGGCAGCAAAAGAGCTTGGCGTGGAGCGACTCATAGATGTCGGGACCTCGGTGGAACAGAGCGTCGCATGTTGCAGTAGGGCTGCCGAATTCGATGGAGTGTGGGCCACCGCAGGCGTTCATCCCCACGCCGCTAAGGACGGAATTGATGGCCTCGAGCATCTTCTTTCTTCGTCTGAGGTTGTTGCCGTCGGGGAATGTGGCCTCGATTACCACTACGACAATTCGCCACGTGAGGTCCAACGACAAATCTTTGCTGATCAAATTCAATTGGCCCACCAGTGTCAACTGCCGCTCGTGATTCACACGAGGGAAGCATGGATGGACACCTTCGACATTCTCGATGCAGAGGGAGTTCCCGAGCGCACGATTTTTCACTGTTTCACTGGCGGCCCCGATGAGGCGAAATCCAGTCTCGAGCGCGGCGCCATTTTGTCGTTTAGCGGAATCGTGACCTTCCCGAACGCCGCCGAGTTGCGTGAGGCAGCGGCGCTAACACCGGCCGACCGATACATGGTGGAGACGGACGCCCCGTATCTAGCCCCGGTGCCGCAGCGGGGCAAGCAGAACCATCCGGGGTGGGTGGCGCTCGTAGGCGCGGGAGTGGCGGTAGCGCGAGGCGTCGAGGTTCAGACTGTCGCGGAAGAGTCTTGGAATACTGCATCAAAGGTTTATCGTTTCTCTGGATGACCCGGTATTTGTGAGATATCACTAGGCTCGGTTGACCGGCTGCAATCTGGAGTGGGTAGCGGTGCAACCTGTACCTCAAAAGAGCTGGCGGAGGATCGCCGTTCCCGCGCTATTGGGAGCCTTGGTCATCGCCGTAATCGGAATGGCAATCAATGATTCCAGACAGGCGCCGTATGGACCCGCACCGCCTCCGACTGGTCGCAGGATCACTGATGACCCGCTTCCAGATCTTTCTGAGGCCGGTTTCCGTTTAGGTGGACTAGCAGTATCGCTAGTAGGAAGCCTTTTTTCTGGCACACAAGCGATCATGGAGGTACGAGACCCTGTGGTTGTGTCGACCTCGGTGGTTCCCGAGAATCCTGTGGTTGTGTCGACCTCGGTGGTTCCCGAGAATCCTGTGGTTGTGTCGACCTCGGTGGTTCCCGAGAATCCTGTGGTTGTGTCGACCTCGGTGGTTGTGCCAACAACGGTTGCTACAAGCCTCGCCCCCGCAATCACTGTTCCGATCAGTCGCCAGCCTGAACATGAATCCATTGAACCGAATGTTGAAGAAACAATATTTGGGCAGCCATACCTCGATAGTTGGCCAACTCGCGACATGTGGGACCGCATCGCATGGTGTGAATCGCGCCACACCTGGGATGTGGATACGGGCAACGGATACTTCGGAGGTCTCCAGTTTGCTTTGGGCTCATGGCAATGGGTGGGAGGGACCGGAAGTCCAGCCGATGCCACTAAAGAGGAGCAAATCTTTCGAGCAAATCTGCTGTGGCAAGCCCAAGGCTGGAATGGTTGGCCTGGGTGCAAGAAGTACTTTGGGTGGACGAAGTGGCAGGTAAAGCAGTGACTTTGTCCCTCGCTGATGTTCGACGCCTACTCAATGACGCGGAAATAGATCCGAAGAAAAGTCTCGGCCAAAATTTCGTCGTCGATCCCAATACTGTTCGTCGGATAGCGCGCTTGTCTCGCGTTGGGTCTGAGAGTCGAGTTGTTGAAATCGGCGCGGGTTTAGGATCCTTGACCCTCGCTTTGATCGAAACCGGTGCACAGGTAACAGCGATCGAAACGGACAAGGCTTTGATCCCGATTCTGACCGCTCTCGTCGGTGATGGTGCCCAAATCATTCACGCAGATGTGCGTAATTTAGATTGGGACGAGACTCTTCCTACCCCTGGATGGACTCTGGTAGCCAATCTTCCCTACAACATTGCAACTTCGGTCGTGCTTACGGTGCTTGACGAAGTCCCGTCGATTGATCGCATGCTTGTCATGGTTCAACAAGAGGCCGGAGAAAGATTGGCCGCCGCGGCTGGTGATTCCGCGTATGGGGCAGTCTCCGTCCGCGTTGCACTTCGAGCGAACGCTTCGGTTGTCGGCCAAGTGTCACCCTCGGTTTTCTACCCGCGACCGCGAGTTAGTTCTGCGCTGGTGGCGATTGAACGAGTCAACCACGACATCAAACTAGACGTCGAGGCTGAGCTAAAGGAGCTTCTGCGCGTCGCCTTCAACCAACGTCGCAAAATGCTCCGCAAGAGTTTGAGAGGCCGTGTTGATGAGGAAGCTATTAAACGAGCAAACATTGCGCCTACTTCCAGACCCGAAGAACTCAACTTGTCCAGTTGGGTTGCACTTGCCCGAAGCTCCATGAGTGCTACACGATGACTGTCACCCGTCTGGTAGCTCCCGCCAAGCTCACTCTTTCCTTACGTGTGACAGGACTTCGCAGCGACGGGTACCACTTAATCGACGCAGAGATGGTCTCGGTTGATCTTTGCGATGAACTCCTCCTATCAGACGGCTCGGATCTAGTAGTCCGCTCGGCCGGATCGGGGTTGGAGGTGCCCGTCAACGAAAATAATCTGGTGACGCGCGCTTTGGGCCTAGTTGGTCGCGAAGTGGGTGTCACCATCGAAAAAGAGATCCCCGCAGGGGCAGGTTTAGGAGGGGGATCGACAGACGCTGCGGCGATCCTGCGATGGGCAGGCTTGGACGACCTAGTTGCCGCAGTAGATCTGGGCTCCGACGTAGCGTTCTGTCTTCGAGGGGGCAGAGCTCGGGTTCGAGGTACAGGAGAAATACTTGACCCTTTGCCTCACCTGGATCAGGAAATCACTCTTCTGATTCCGCCCATAGGGGTATCGACGCCAGAGGTCTATCGCGCCTGGGACGAACTGGATGGACCAATAGGACTGCACGGCAACGATCTCGAAGAAGCTGCCATAGCGGTTGAACCCGAAATAGCCGAGTGGAGAGACGTTTTGAGCGAAGCGACAGGAACACGAGCCCGATTGGCTGGAAGTGGTGGCACATGGTTTGTTGAGGGCCGCCATGAAACCATCGTGCATCGAGGCATCGCATCGCGAACTGTTCGTACGATGCCGCCTATGCCATAACTGATTAGAGCACCTGAAGCGATTAATTGAGTCGCGTCTAGATGGTTATTTGTTGCGACGTTGATACCGCGTGCGTCGGAGCATCTTCTTGTGCTTCTTCTTGCGCATGCGCTTTCGGCGCTTTTTGACTAAGGATCCCATGTGGACCTGCAGGGTAGCTGGCGCACCGGCAAGACCCAACGTGACTTTCTGTGGGTTTGTTCCCCTGTCCGACCCTCATAAGACAGTTCTCCTCGTTAGGCTGAACCCGTCGCCCTTGCGTGTTCAGCGCATCGACGGTCGGGGATCGTTCAACTGGCAGGACATCGGGTTTTGGTCCCGACAATGGAGGTTCGAGCCCTCCTCCCCGAGCGAACAAGCTGCGACTAAATTTTTTTATCGACCGTCTGCCCCGAAGAATGGAACCGTTCGACGTGAATCGATTTTCATC